>Ga0310694_10001205_pt1 | contig 30213 bp, 2 predicted proteins | sample 174DNAGHGhighgp2_FD_203884 | JGI IMG/M metagenome (GOLD analysis project Ga0310694, IMG submission 203884) | Sheep rumen microbial communities from Palmerston North, Manawatu-Wanganui, New Zealand - 1742 DNA GHGhigh gp2 (v2) (version 2) | ecosystem: Host-associated > Mammals > Digestive system >...
AGAGCACCTCTACACGAACTCTTTCCATGAATTCGCAGCCCCATTCGGGAACCGTCACGGTGTATTCGTCGTACTCTTCATCATAATCGAGGTTGAAAGAGACATCTGGGTAATCATCCTCAAGATCCGGAGCTAACTGCACAACGACCTTGCCATCGGGCGCGACCTTGATGGAGAGTCGATCTGCTGGATCGGTGGTCATAACAGTGTCGCTTTCCACACACACCTGTACCGTGTCGGTTTTCACATACATGTTGGTGAAAGTCCACACGTTATCTTCAGAATAGACATTGCAGAGCCAGTATTCGTGGTTGAACCAGTCGCCAGGGTTTAATGCGTTATCATTGGCGTCGAGTTCTCTGACGGAGTAGCTTATTCCATCATTAGGGATTGGCAGATTCTTGATGGTGTCGGACCAAACAGAGGGGTCTTCTCCCAAGGCGTTCGCGTCCGTCAGAGGGATCTCGGCCAGTAAGTCACCGGATGTTGAGAAGAGGACGAATTTGACTTCGCTGGGGCGATTGTCAGCATTCTCGTTGTCAAACCAATACTTCTGCACAATGATGTCCATGGAAGAACGTGCCGTCACCTCCAACACTTTGGTCGCGATGCTGTCGCAGCCGTTGGCGGCGGCAGTCGTGTCGCTGTGGTAGTAGGTGCCGGGGCCGGTGATGCCCGTGAAGGTGATGTTGTTCACGATGATGTTGCCGTCCACCACGTCTTCGAAATTAACGGTGGTGGTGACAGAGGTGTCGCGCGGCACGGTGTAGCGGTCAACGTGGAGGTGAATCACGCTGTCGCAACCATCCACCGTCTGCGTCGTCAAGACGTACTCGTCCGCACCGACGGTCTCGATGGTCACTGCCGTGGAAGTGGTGGTGACGGTGCTTTCGGTGATGGTGACGGTGATGTCGGACGTGAGCTCGTAGGTCGTGCTGCCGGTGGCCTCGTGGAGACACAAGGTGGCGGTGTCATACAGGGTGTAGGTGGGATTCACCGTCAATTGCATCGTCACAACGGAGTCGCAGCCGTCGGCCGTCACGATGGTCACATCCTTTGTGCCGGCCTCGGTGAAGGTCGCGCCGTTCCAGGTGAAGGGCAGCTCGCTGTCGCAGATGGTGTCATAGTCGTTCACTGCGTAGGTAGGGCCTTCCCATTGGTTGACGATGGTGTCGTTCTGCGCCGCGCCGCCGGGGTTCAGCAGACCGCCGTGGCGGTAGTCGGCCGTGTAGCCCGTGGGCACCGTGACTTCGCTCACAGCGTAATACAGGGAGTCGCCGTTGTGGAAGACGGGCACCTTCCAGGAGACGGTGTTGGTGTCTTCAGTGGTGATGTCTTTGACCGCATCCGCGACGGCTGTCCACGGGGTGCTGACATTGCTCGGGTCGAAGGGTGCGCCGGCAGTGGTGGTGCTGTACAATTGCACCGTGGTGGCCTGGCGTTTCACGTCGCACTTGTCGTCCCAGATCTTGGTTGCGTACACCAAGATGGAATCGGGCGTGTGGTGGTTGGTCACCATTTGGCCGTTGACGGACGAGGTGTATTGTTCAGGAACGTCGGGTTCGGAGAGCGTGTAGGTGAAGATGTTGCGCGCGTCGTCGTACTTGGGCAGGTCCTTGAAGACGGTGTCCCATTGGTTGCCAGTGCCGACCACATTGAGGGTGCGGGTGACGGTGCTGTCAACAGTGGTGCCGGTGAGCTTCAGCGTGACAGAGGCGGGACGGATGCCGTCCTGGTTGCCGTTGTCGTCCCAGATTTTGGTGACGCGGAAGGTGACGAGTTCCTGATCGATGGTGTTGGTGATCTCTCCGCCGTCAATCACGGTGGTGTAGCCGTTCAGGTGCTGTTCCTCGATGGCGTATTCAATCTGGCGCAGCTCGCTGTTGTCAACCACCACTTCACCGTCATGGTAAACATCATAGTAAGGCTTACCCATGAAGGTGTGTGTGAGTTGTCCGTGAGTAAGGGTGACGCTGTCCACGCGCTCGCCGTCGGCCAGCAGGTAGATCTTGATGTCGGGGTGCACCATGTCGGCCGGAGCGATCCAGATCTTGTTCACCGTGATGTTGGTGTCCTTGCTCACCAAGCTTCCGTTCAGCCAGTTGAGGATCACGGTAGTGTCGGGTCTGGAGTCATCGACGAAGGTGAAGTAGAAATCCACCGGGAGCTCCTTCACGGAGTAGGTGATGGTGTCGAGGCCGAGGGTGTCGTTGATGACGGCCGTTTTCAGTCCGGAGAAGGTGTGCTTCCATTCGTTGCCCTGGCTCAGAACCGCGTAGTTGATGGAGTCGCTGTTGGCGAGGAGCTTCACGGTGACGGACGCGGGTCTCAGTTCGAGGGCATTTTCGAAATCGGACCATAACTTGACGGCGGTCAGAGAGGTGTCGGCGATGCGGTAGTTGCGGAAGAGGGGAGCGCCGTCGTAGTGACGCTTTTTGTAAGCGTTTCCGGTGGAGACGAGCCAGGTGGTGTCGGTGCCGTCAAGGTAGAAGCAACGGTAGTTGCCGTCGTGTTCAAGGTTGGCGGTGAGCACCACCTTGTCGTTCACCTCCTGCATCTTGACGAGGATGGTGCGGTGGTGGACCACAGCATCGTAGAAAGTGGTGATGCCGCCGGCGTTCGTGCTGTCGAAGCCGGCCACCTTGCTGCGGACAGCGTTGGCTGGAATGACTTCCTGAATCTCGTAGTCGAAACGGATGCCATCGATGAAGTCTTGGTCAGAGAAACCTGACAATCGGAGATTTTCAAAATCGAAACGCAGACCGTCGCCGGCGATGTCGTTGTTGAAGAACTTCACGTTGTTGCCTTCGTTGCTGACGGTGAGAATGCGGTCAACGCCCGTTCCGGTGTGTCCGGCCGGCATCGGTGCGCGGTGCGCGTTCGCGCCGACAGGCTTTAAGGTGAAGTGGAACTCACCATCGGAAAGTTCAGGGGCGGCGCAATGCATCAGGCTCTTGTAAGCGTTAAGTTTGACGATAACGATGGAGTCGTTGTAAACATTGGTGAAGAGCAGGTTGTCTGTTTCAGTCTTCGACTCGTCATCGTGGAAGATAAAGTATTCGACAGAAGCTTGCAGCGAAGCATTCGCGGCATCTTCGCTGACGGTGATTTCCGCCTGATAGAGAGTGCCGTCGTAGGTCATGCCAGGGATGTCCTCAGCGCCGTAAGCGTCAGGCAACAGCTCGAAGACGCGATAGACGAAGGTGGAGTCGGTCTTGCCCTCCAAGTCATCCATCGTGAAGGTGATGTTGCCGAAACTGTTCTTGCGAATGGAGTCGCCGATGGCCTCAAGCGAGCTGTAAATCTTGATGTTGGAGTTGGAGGCATCGGTCGGCATTGGGCTGCCATCGTGGAGAGGCGCCAACGCTATGGCGAAGGTGTCGGTGTCGAACCAAGCGCGTCCGCGGAGCTTCTTCTGTACGTTCAAGACAACGTTGGCAGGAGCTTTGTGGCGGTTGGTGATGGTCTCGAGGTAGTCGTTGTCCGGAAGCAGCAGACCGCCGTTTGCATACGTGGTGGCGTAGTCAGCGGGTGAGCTGACCTCCTTGACTGCGTAACGGATTTCATGGCCGGATGCGTTCTTCGGCACAAACCACCCAGCCTCTTCCTCATCGTCAGTGCCGATAGTGACAGTGTCGCCCACTACGGTCCATCCCGCGTTGTCGGAGTAAGGGTTGAAAACGAGGGTAGTGTTGGTAGTCGCGTAAAGCACCACCTTAATGGGGCCGCGCGAGTGGTCGGTGTTTTCGTTGTCCTCCCAGTGCTTGGTCACAACCAAGGGGATGGAGTCCGGCGTGTGCGTGTTGGTCGCCGTGAAATCGGTAATGGAAGCGGTATAAAGTGCAGGCGTATCAGGCTCGGAAAGCGTGTATGTGAACACGTTACGAGCATCATCGTATTTGGGCAGGTTCTTGAAGACGGAATCCCAGGTGTCGTCATCGCCACCGATCTTGAGCGTGAATACAGTGTCTTTCAAAGAGGTATGACCGGTGAGTTGGAACGTGACAGAGTCGGGACGAATGCCGTCCTGGTTGCCGTTGTCGGCCCAAATCTTATGGACTGCAATGTTGATATTCTCCTGCTTAAGGGTGTTGGTGACGGTGAAACCGTTAGCCAAATTGCCACCGTAAACAGGTGCTTGATAGTTGCTGACTTGAGCCTCTTTAACGGAGTAGATGAGGGTGTCTAAACCGAGATTGTCGTTGATGCGAGCGCCCGGCAGTGCCACGAAGCTGTGAGTCCAGCTGTTGTCATAGTTCAACGTAGCAATAGAATCTGTGGCAGTTCCGTTGAGCAGCAAGGTCACATTGACGAACTCAGGACGAGTGTTTTCTATGTTTCCGCCATCCACCCACGACTTAGTGACAGTCGCCGTCGTGTCGGCGATGCGGAAGTTGCGGAAGATGGGCACACCGCCGTAGCCGTGACGCTTGATGTAGGCGTTTTCGGTGGAGACGAGCCAGGTGGTGTCGGCGCCGTTAAGGTAGAAACAACGCGATGCATCAGGGTCAGCGTTAACAGTGAGCACCACCTTGTCGTTTACCTCCTGCATCTTGACGAGGATGGTGCGGTGGTGGACCACAGCATCGTAGAAAGTGGTGATGCCGTTGTCCTTCAGACTGTAGGTACCAGTACCATCGTTATTGAAGACTGCATCGGAAGGAATGACTTCGCGAATCTCGTACTCGAAACGAATGCCGTCTTCCAAATCGTTGTCTGTGAAGCCCAAAGAATGGAGCTCTTCGTAGTCGAAGCGCAAACCATCGCCGGGGATATCGTCGTCAAAGAATTCCACATTGACACCTTCGTTGTGAACGGTGAGAGTGCGGTGAACACCCGTTCCGGAGTATCCATTCGGCATCGGAGCGAGGGCTGCATAGTCGCCTATAGGCTTCAGGATGAAGCTAAAGTCACCGTCAGCCAAATCGGGAGCGTCATATTGCACAAGGCTCTTATATGCACTGATGGTATAGGTGACCAGAGAGTCCTTATAGACGTTAGTGAAGAGCGGAAGTTCTGTCGAAGTCTTCGAATCGTTGTTGTGGATGATATAGTATGCAACGGAAGCTTGGAGGGAATCCTTGTCTTCCACCTTGCTGATGGTGACCTCTGCCTGATAGATAGTGCCTGCGTAAGTCATGCCAGGAATATCCTGAAGACCGGAAGCGTTAGGAGCCAGCTCGGAGATGCGATAGACAAAGGTGGAGTCAGACTTGCCTTCGAGATCGTCCATAGTGAAAGCAATAGTATCGTAGCTGTTCTGGCGCACAGAATCGTTGATAACTTTATTTGTGCTATAAATCAACATGTTGGCGTAAGGAATACCGCTAATGATTGTGACATCTGTCGGCATCGGATTGTCATTATGGATAGGCACTAACGCCATGGCGAAGGTGTCAGTGTCGAACCAAGCACGTCCGCGAATCTTCTTCTGCACATCCAAGACGACGTTGGCAGGAGATTTGTGATGGTTGGTGATGGTCTCGATGTAGTCGTTGGCCGGAACTAACAGACCGCCAGTTGCATACGTGGTGACATAATTAGCAGGCGAGCTAACCTCCTTGACCGCGTAACGGATTTCCTTGCCGGATGCGTACTTCGGCAAGTACCACTCAGCTTCTGCATCATCGTCAATGCCGATAGTGACAGTGTCCACGACGATCCATCCGACATTGTTCTCGTCAGGATTGAAGTAGATGTGTTCGTTGGTGGTCTCGTAGAGCACTACCTTGATGGGTGCGCGCGAAAGGTCGATGTTGTTGTTGTCGGCCCAGTTCTTGGTCACAACCAAGGTGATGGAGTCCGGCGTGTGCGTGTTGGTCGCCGTGAAACCGGTAATGGAAGCTGTATAAAGAGCGGGAGTGTCAGGCTCGGAGAGCGTGTATGTGAACACGTTGCGTGCATCATCATAGACGGGCAGGTTCTTGAACGCGCTATCCCACGTGTTACCTTCGCCACCGATCTTGAGCGTGAATACGGTGTCTTTCAAAGCGGTATGGCCGGTGAGTTGGAACGTGATGGAGTCGGGACGGATGCCGTCCTGGTTGCTGTTGTCGGCCCAAATCTTATGGACGGCGATGATGCTGTCGCGTTGGTTCACCGTGTTCGTGACGATGAGTTTGGCGTCCATGTTGCCGGAATAGGAGACGGTGTAATCCGCCACGGCATCCTCAACAACAGAATAGATGATGGTGTCCAACTCGAATTCTCTGGTGAACGTGGCTATGGGCACGTTTGCGAAAGTGTATTCCCAACTGTTATCCCCGTTCAGAAGTGCCACTGAATCGGTGGTGACACCGTTGGCTAGCAATCTCACGGTCACGGAGGTGGGTCTCAGGTTGAGGGCGTCGTCTCCATCAATCCAATCTTTCTTTGCCACAATATCGCGACGGGCGATACGAGCGTTATGGAATATGGGCTTGCCACCTTCACCGTGACGCTTTTGGTATGCGACACTGGAGGGTGCAACGGTCGCCATTGTATTGTTGGATTTGATGTAATAGTCGCCTTGGTGGTCGTTGGGGCTGTTAAGCACGTGCATCACAACCTTCTTGCCAGTGGTGTCCATCCAAACCTTGAATCTGCGGTAGTGAACCACGCCGTCATAAACTTCGTCAACATAGTCGCCGGCAGTCACAACGGTGCGACTGAAGGTACCGTCGTTGTTGTTCGTGGCTCCCTCAGGAATCACTTCGTAGAGCTTATATTCGAAGGTTAGCGTGTCCAAAAGTTGTTGGTCGGTGAAACCGTCAGCTCTCAGATCCACATAGCTGAACTTCAGACCGTCGGTGCTGGAGTTGAAGAAACGTACCGTATTACCCACATTGTAGGCGGTGTCGTAACGGTTCTCGCCCACCGTCACGGTGTTCATCGGCATCGGGGCTTTGTTCTTGAGAGTGCCAGTGGGCTCCAAGACAAATGCGAAGTCGCCGTCAGCCAAAGTCTCGACGTCACCGCAACGAGTAAGATCTTTTTTAGCCTCTACATGGTAATAGGTGATGGAGTCGTTGAATGTATTCGTGATTTTCGGCGTATCCACCAGAGTGCGACTGCCGCCAGAGATTAGATAGTACTTGATGTTTTCGACTTCAAGGGCGGTGGCACCATTCTTGATTTTGATATCGGCTTCGTATTGCTCTGATCCGTAGGTGATACCCGCAATATTGCCGATGCCGGACTCGCCGGGAGCAAACTCACGGATGGTGTAAGTGAAGGTGGAATCGGTCTTGCCTTCCAAATGTTTGGCCTCGAAAGTGATGGCGCCGAAATGTCCCAAACGTGCCGTGTCATTGACAGTGGTGCTGTCATTGACGACAAGCATGGAAGAGTAGGTGGTGGTGCCTGCAGTGACGGCGTTAGCCGGCATCGGGTTGAGGTCCTTTTGAATGAGTGCCATCTCGAAAGTGTCGGTAGCCAGCCAATTACGGCCGCTCAGATTCTTGAGGACTAACAAATCGGTTACGGTGACAGGATCCAATGCGCTATTCACGACAGTGTCGTTCTGAGGCACTCCCGCAGGGTTCAGCAGACCGCCATGGCGGTAGCCGACTTTGTAGCCCGTGGGCACCTCAACTTCGCTCACAGCGTAATACAGAGAGTCGCCGTTGTCAAAGACGGGCAGATTCCAAGAAACGCTGTTCGTGTCATCGGTGGTGAAATTCTTGATGTCGTCTGCAACGGCAATCCATGGGGAGGTGACGTTGTCGGGATTGAAAGGCGCACCTTTTGTGGTGGTTCTATAGAGCTGCACTCTGGCTTCATCGCGGGCGATGGTTACCTCATCGTCCCAAATCTTGGTGACCGTTACGAAGATAGAATCAGGAATGTGGGTGTTGGTCGCCGTGAAACCGGTAATGGAAGCCGTGTAACGAGCAGGAGTGTCAGGCTCGGAGAGCGTGTATGTGAACACGTTACGCGCGTCATCATAGACGGGCAGGTTCTTGAACGCGCTATCCCAAGTGTTCCCTTCTCCACCGACCTTGAGAGTGAATACAGTGTCCTTCAAAGCGGTGTGACCGGTGAGTTGGAACGTGATGGAGTCGGGACGGAAATCGTCCTGGTTGCTGTTGTCGGCCCAAATCTTACGGACGGCGATGATGCTGTCGCGTTGGTTCACCGTGTTCTTGACGACGAACTTGGTGGTCATGTCGCCGGAATATTCGGTGCTGTAACCCGCCACGGCATCCTCGACGACGGTATAAACAATGGTGTCCAATTTGAAATCGTTGGTGAGATGGGCGATCGGGAAATGCTTGAAGGTGTGCTTCCAGCTGCCCTCCTCGTTCAAATTGGCCACAGAGTCGGTGGGAAGGTTGTCGGCATAAACCGTCATCTTTACGAAGTCTGGTCTCAGAGAGAGAGCGTTGTCACCGTCAACCCAGTTCTTCTCCACAAGGAGTTGGCGACGGCCGATACGAGCGTTCCGGAACGAGGGTACGCCGGCTTTGTGACGCACCTGATGCGCGAGGTCGCTGTTCCCAATTCTAACCGTGTCGCCGTTGGCTTTCAGATAATATTCATTCTGATGGTCGTCGGCACCGCCTTTCACATTCAACACGATTTTGTCGCCCGCAGTCTCCATCCAAACCAGAATGCTGCGGTAGTGGACCACCGCGTCGTAGGTTTCGTCGATAGAGTCGCCAGTGGAGGTCACGGTCGTGCGACGGTAGGTGCCGTCGTCATTGTTCACGGCATTGCCCGGAATCACCTCGTAAATCTTGTATTCAAATTCCAAAGTGTCTAATAAATCGGCATCGGTGAAACCGTCTGCTATCAAATCCACATAACTGAACTTCAAGCCGTCCTTGATGGTGGCGCAGGTGTCGCAGTAGAATCTTATGTTGGAACCTTTGTTGTAGGCGGTGTATTGTTTGGTTCCGCTCACCACTGTGGAGTTGATGGGCATCGGCGCTTTGTTCTTGAGATTGCCGTAGGGTTCCAATATGAAGACAAAGTCACTGTCGGTCAAAGGTTTGACATCGCCGCATACGGTGAGCTCCTTCTCGGCCGTCACGTGGTAGTAGGTGATGGAGTCGTTGTAGGTGTTCGTCACCATCGGTGTGTCAACCGGAGTGCGGGTGTTACTGGAGACCAAGTAGTATTCGATGGTGTCGAGCTCGAGGGCGGTGGTGCCGTTCTTGATTTTGACATCTACCGCGTAACGTTCCGACCCGTAGGTGATGCCCGAGATGCGCTCCATGCCGGCTTCGAGAGGCGTGAACTCCCGGACGAGATAGGAGAAGGTGGAGTCCGCCTTGCCCTCCAAGTGCTCGGCCTTGAAAGTGATGGCTCCGAAACGGCCAGAACGCTTGGCGGCTGAAACAACTGTGCTGTCCTTGACAATGTGCATGGGGGAATAGATGGATGTGCCGTTCGTGTCGGTGTTGGCGGGCATCGGATGGTGCTTGTCGTGAAGGAGAACAAGGTTGAAGGTGTCGGTGGCAAGCCATTCGCGGCCGGTCAGGTTCTTGATGACAGGAATGCCGGTCACCACAAGGGGATCCAGAGCACTGTTCACGATAGTGTCGTTCTGAGGCTCTCCCTCTGGGTTCAGCAGACCGCCGTGACGGTAGCCGACTTTGTAGCCAGTGGGCACAACCAACTCGCTCACAGCGTAATAGATAGAGTCACCGTTGGCGAAGACGGGCAGCTTCCAGGAGAAACTGTTCGTGTCGGCGGTGGTGATGTTCTTGATGCTGTTCGTGACAGTAGCCCACGGAGTGGAGACGTTGTTTGGGTCGAAGAGTGCGCCTTTGGTGGTGGTGCTGTAGAGCTGCACCGTGGTGGCCTTGCGTGCCACGGTGGATGCATCGTCCCAGATCTTGGCTGCGCTCAGGAGGACAGAATCCGGAATGTGGGTGTTGGTGAGCGCGAGATGGACGGTGTCGCCGGTGGCCACGGTGGACGACACGCAAGCGGAGGTGTATTGGTCCACCGTGTCAACCAAGGTATAGACAATCTCGTGGCCGCTTTTTCTCTTGGGCCACTTGCCGAAAGTGTTTGTCCATTGGTCGGAAGTACCTGTAATAGTTTTTGAGGAAACGGTATCGCTACCTGCCAACAGATACACGGTGACGTTGGCGGGGCGGAATCCGTCGTTGTCGGAGAGGTCGTCCCATTTCTTCACGAGCTCAACCACAACGGAATCGGGTTTGTGGTGGTTGGTGACGATGAACCCGTCGGTGATGTTGCCGGTGATGACGGGTGTGTAGCCCGTCACGGCATTCTCCGTCACGGTGTATTGGATGGAGTCGCCTTTGGCGAATACGGGCAGGCGGTCGAATCCCCATTCAAAGTTGTTGGTGGAGTTCACCGTGGTGTCAGCCGTTTTCACACCGTTGGCTAAAAGGTTGATGGTGATGGAAGTGGGACGGATGCCGTCCTGGTTGTTGCTGTCGGCCCAGATTTTGGTGCCGGCAATGTTGATATAGTTGAAGACATCGAGAACGTGGGTCACGATGCTGTCGCAACCATTGATGGTGCTCAGCGTGTCGGTGAAATGATAACGTCCCACCGCAGTGATGTTCTTGTAATTATAGTCGTTAACGGTGATGCTTCCCGCCACAACATCCTCGAAATAAGCCGTGTCGGCAGGAAGGGTGTCGGGACCATAGACGGGATAGACGATCACGGAGCTTTGCAGGCGGAAGGTGTCGGGGCCGAAAGCCACCACAGCGTCGTAGGAAGTGGTGACAGTGGGCTTCACCTCGATGGCGTTGGTGTCGGGATCAAGCTCCCAATAGGCAGCTAATTCGGGCTCTTCGCCGAAATTGCGGATGGCGCGGATATAATACGAGTTGGTATATGCCTCGCTGGAGATCTGACCGCCATAATTGCCGTTACGCAAATAGAAGGCATAGTTGTTGTCGCGGCGGGAGGAAGACCAGTAATTCCTTCCGTTAATGGCGAGGTTGGTGAGGTTGCCGCCCGCTTCTGCGAATTTACCGCTCAGCATGGGAATCATACCTGCCAGTTGGGAGAGTTGGTAAGCGTCAGGGATGTACCAGCCGTTTTCCAAATCCACGGCATTTGCGGCAGGAGAATAATTCTTGAGAAGCGCGGTGTTTTCCTTTCCTTCCAACGCCCAAACACTCAAAGAGAAAGAGTCGGGGAGCACGGCAGGTACCTTCCACCCGGCGGGAGGAGTGCCCGAGATCAAAGGATAGGTGGCTTCCAAATCGTTCAGCGCAGCCACCCAACCCTTTTGAGGCAGACCGGGTTCCACCTGGATGACAATACCCTGCGAGCCGTCGGGGAAGGTGTAGAGGTCACCCACTTGAATCCACGGGGTGGGTTCGAACGAGAAGGGGATGAGGGCACGCACCGCATGATTGGCTCCCTTGTCTTCGAAACCTATGCTACCGGAATTATAGACCAGCCAGCTCTTCTGGTATGTCTGTTCCGAGGATGACCAGTAGGCGTCATTCATGGGAGCGATACGTGGGTCGGTCGCACGGAGTGCCTTCAACGAAGCGTTCACCGCCAAACGATTGCCGTAGAGCAAGCGGAGTTCACCCACAGAAGGCATATACCATCCGAGAGGAGCATTGCCTTTGGTGAAGGTGTTGTGATTGTAAAGGTGAACATAGTAGCCGGCCGGTGTGAACATGATGGTGCCCATGGAAGCAGAAGTGGATAGCATGCTGTTGGTGTTGCCAAGACCTGCTGTGTCCATGATAGCCAAAGGATATGAACCTTTAATGGTGCTGGCATGAATGTCAGTTGGATAATTGGATGCCCATTTCAAATAGCTGGGATAGGCGTTGGTGAGCGAAACCGCCAAGCCGGTGCCCTTCTGTTTGTCGGTGTAGAAAACGACGCCCTTGGGCTTTTTGCCACTGGTGAGGAAAGATTCAACACTCATGATAGAGCCATCGGTGCAGAGAACGTCACCCTCAGTGATGGGACGGGCCACCAGGTCTGTTTTGATGGGAATGTCCGGCAAGGTTGCCGTGATCTCTTTGACGGTGCTGTCGCCGTCACAAATGGCGTTGTCCGTGGTGTCGATCTGAATCACACGGAGCGTGAGGATGTCTAAAATGTCACACCCGTCAGGTTCTTGCGTATAAACAGCGTGCAAACCATTTTCGGTGTATAGGCTGTCGCGCATGATGAATCCGCCGTGCATGTTGGTGGTCACCACCGTGGTGTCGTGCGTCAGATGGGGGCTCACGGTGAAATAGAAGCTGACAATGGAGTCTTTGCCGCTCTGTTCATCCTTCAGATAGACATACTCCCTGACCAGATGTCCGGAAACTTTCAACAGGCTGTCCAGGGCCGACTGCCCGAAAATGGCGGCGGCAACCTCCTGGTGAGGCTCTCCGAAGGTGTTAACCTGACTCTGGCACATGGTGGTGTCAATGGTCACCTCTTTGGGCGCTCTGACGCGCAGGATGACGGTCACGATGCTGTCGCAGCCGTGAATGGTCTTCAAAGTGTCGTAAAGCGTATCATTACCAGCTCCCGTCACTTGGAAGGTGACATTATGGAGCGGGTATTCGAAATCCTCGTAGGCATAGAGCGTGTCTCCATAGATGGTGTCCTTGTTATAAATGGGATGTGCCACCACCCTCTTTTGCACATCAAAAGTGTCCGTTCCGTAAATGACCAACGCATCGTATGTGGTGGTTGTATCAGGAGCCACGGTGATGGTGTCCCTGCCTTCAGGATCCACCCAATAAACAAATGCCGATTCCATTTGGTCGAAATCACGCACACGACGGATGTAGTATGAGGTTGTGCAAACAGAGCTCACTATAGTTTTGATGGGAACATAATTAGTTAGGTAGCCCAGATTATAAAAAGTATTTGATGAATTTTTAGTAGAAGTCCAGTAGAGGCGACCAGATTCAAGTATTTCTGTAATGCTGCCAACTCCCGCTTTGTCAAAGGACTTTTCGAGAGTGGACACCATACTTAGCATCATCATCATCTGTTCAGCATCGGGAATATACCAGCCGGATTCGGGATCCACCGCTATTGCGGCAGGAGAGTAATCATACCCGTTATTTGCCTGAAAGAGTGTCAAGGTGTTGGATTTTCCAGTTGGATCCCAATTGTGTACACTGTGTAAATAGGTATAGCTTTGGTTAGGAATAGCTGAGGGAACATCGCTGCTATTGTAAAGTTTGTAAGTGCCCGCCAGATCATATAAATCCACAACCCAGCCTTTCTTGTTGTTGTTGTCGATATAACAAACGATACCTTGTGAACCATCAGGGAAAGTAATCAAGTCACCTACCTGTGTCGGTTGAGCTTTGAGAATGTTCAAACCGAGGAAAAGAATGGAACAAAGCACTATGGTGTGCATCCATTGGAAAGCGTTGATATTATTGTCGTTCTTTTTCATCTTAGTCATTTTTTTCTTGTCGGTTCGTGAAAGGATTACGGTAACATAAAACGAATGATGGGACGAACCCAGTCATGGGAACTTTTGCCAAATGGCGAAACACTCCCGTAAGAAGTCCAATGCTCCCAAGCTGTAACAGCATTGTATTCCGTAGATGACCAATAATAGGATCCGTTTATTGCGGGCTTCCCTATCTTCATCAAAGTTTGATTCAATTGTACACGGTTGCTGAAAATGAGCTGCAATTCTCCTGCGGCTGGCAGATACCAGCCATAATGCTGAGATCCGGTATTGTTGGTGTAATGGTTGTAATAGTAACATACGTAAATAGCATTGTTAACATCACCCATGCTTAAAGCCACATTAAGTAAATTCTGAGTGTTTGTCGCTCCATCCATGTCCATCAGGGCTTCTTCAAAAGTTGTAATGGGCGATATAGAAGTGTTATTATGTAGCCATGGGGAACTAACGGCATCGTTAAGTGCGATAGCGCGGCCAAAACCCTCTTCCATATCCACACTTGCCACCACCCCCATGGCGGTCTTGCCGCTTACCAGGAAAGAGTCAGGATGCACGGTGGTGCCGTCGGTGCAGAGTACGTCGCCAATATGCGGTGTCCTCTCCGAAGAGGAGGCACGTTGTCCATCTATTGAGAGAGGAATGGACAATTTGACAGGCGTATTCGAGCAAGTGGTGTCAGGGGTGTTGTCAACATCTATGATGACCAGCTTGAGGACATCTAACAAGTCGCACCCGTCATCGGCAAGTTGAGTGTAAACCGAATGGGTACCAGCAGTGTAAAGGCTATCATACCAGATGACACCTCGACTGGTGTCGGAATATATGAAATAGGTCGTTACTATGGAAGTGTCGTGTCTCAGTCTTGGGGTCACGGTCAGATAAATATTGACCGTGGAGTCGTTGCCGTCCCCGTCTTTCATATAAACTTTCTCTTTGTAGATAAAGCCGGAGGCTTTCACCAAGCTATCTACCGCGGATTCGCCAAAAATGGCAAAAGCTACCGATTGGTAAGGTCCGGCGTAGCTGTTCACTTGGCTTTGACAAACGGTGTCGTGAAAGAACAGCTCTTTAGGTTGCCGTATTCGAAGGATGACGGTCTGGATGCTGTCGCAGCCGTAAACCGTCTTTAAAGTGTCATAAATCGTGTCGTTACCAGGACCTGTCACATGGAAAGTGACGTTGTGGAAATCCTTGTAGTATGGAATGCCGATATAGACGGTGTCGCCATAAACGGTGTCCTTGTTGAATGTGGGATGCACAAAGACAGACTTCTCTATCTCAAAAGTGTCAGGTCCATAGATGACCAACGCGGTTAAAGAGGTGTCGGCAGAAGGACTTAGTTGGAGGGTGGTGTTGTCAGGGTCGTCGCCCCAGTAGGTTTGCAGGTTGTGACCCAAGTTAAAATCACGAACCCGGCGAATGTAGTGATAATGGGTAGGTTGATCAGTACTTAAATAGCCACAATGGTATGGGAAATCGTTTTTGAGATAGAAGAAATAAGAAGTGGACGACCGGGTAGAGGTCCAGTAGTATCTGTCTTTTTGCACCAATAGGGTGATGTTGCCGCCGGCCTTTGTGAAAGCCGGTTGAAGTAGGGCGGCCATACCCACCAACTCCGTCATTTGTTGGGCATCGGGGATATACCAGCCGGATTCCAAATCCACCGCTTGTGCCGCAGGAGAGTAGTTCGAACCGTCGTTCATCAGATAGAGGGCGGTGGTGTTGGTTAAACCCTCTGGAGTCCAGGTACTTAGAGAAAAAAGGCTAGGATATCTATTAATCATAGCGGGGGTCGAGGGTACGGAATAAGCGGTGTATAGCTGGTAAGAGTCGGGCAAGTCATTCAAATCTACCACCCAGCCTTTCTGTTCATTCTCGGGGTCCACGTAGCAGACAATGCCTTTGGAACCGTCGGAGAAGGTCATCAAATCACCCACTTTCACGGATTGCGCTTCCAGCGTGTTCAAACCGATGAGAAGGATGGCGCATAACATCCATCGGTGCATCCCTCTCAAACCTTTTGTATATCTATTGTTCTTTTTCATCATATCAAATTTATGTTTATAGGTTCATCATGAAATTAGGGTAACGGGAATTGAATGACAGGTCGTGCACGAAGAGTCCTATATTTGTTATTATTGTTATAGAGGTATCCTGTTTGATATAAATACCAAGCGAATGTGTTGTTCTGTTCAGTGGAGGTCCAGTAGGAGGAGTTATTCAGCAGGGTATTCCGGGTATCTCGGGTTCTCAATAGAGTCAACGTCTTGTTCAGTTCCACACGTTTGCCATACATAAGTTGCATCTCTCCGGCGGCGGGAAGATACCATCCCAAGGAGTCTGTGCCCGTATTGTAGGTGAGGTGATTATAGAATTTGCAATAGTGGGCGGCGGGCGCGTAGGTGACTGTATTGTCCGTTCCGCTGGCCATTCTGGCGGTTCTTAATATCTCATTCGTGTTTTTTGCTCCCTCCATGTCCAGAACGGCTTCGTAGAAAGAGGGTTTAGGAGTGGAGTGAATGGAGGAGTAATAGTTACTATTAGCCCAACTCAAAGTGCTGCTGTAGGCATCGGAGAGGGCGATGGCACGGCCATAGCCACTGCTTTCATCCACACTCAGCACCACTCCCATGGCGGTTTTGCCGCTGGAGAGGTAATTGTCAGGACGCATGACCGAGCCGTCGGTGCAGAGCACGTCGCCCACAAGTATGATTCTCGGAATGATGCTGTCCGTTCGCACACTTGGCATTTCAACGGCGGGCACCGTCAGCTCGGTAGTGTCTCCAATACAGAAATCTATGTCTGCGGTGTCGATGACCAATACCACCAAATGGAGCACATCCAAAGAGTCGCAGCCGTCGCTCAACGCAATAAATCGGGCATAGTTGCCGGATTTTGTATAAACACTGTCGTGCCAAGCGTAACCTTCATGGAAAGCAGTGGTGATGGTCACTGAAGTGTCGCGACGCGGCGCGGGTTCCACCACCAACTTGAAGTTGACAATGGAGTCGCAACCATGCCGATCAATGCCGGGCAGTGTGTTGGTGAAGTTGTGGACACCGGGAACCTTTACCACATTGTTCAAGGATTCGATGGTGGTGATGTTGGGTGAAATGTGGTAGCGGCTGTCATCGTATGTTCGTGTGCGGCTTTGGCAGATGGTGTCCGACAGGGAGGCTATATTCGTGGGGCGCACCGCCGCGATGACCTTGGCAGGCTCTTGCTCCACAATAGCGTTCCAGCCCGTTGTGCGTGAAGTTCCCGACACGAAATAGCAGGTCAACGCATTCCCTTTGGAGGTGATGGTGCCTGGGTTCTCACTGCCGTTAGTGAGGTCACACAACAGCGAGTCAACATTGGTGGTATCTCCGGAGAAAACGTAGAGGTGGGCATTAGAATAAAAGTAAAAACTTTCGAACTTGATGGTCACGGGTTTCCCGTCGGTGCTCCTGAATACATGTACGAAACGCTCATTGGTGCCGTAGCTCATAGAGGGGCCACCGGAGTCGTAGAATCGGTAGGTGTTGCCCAGGGAGAGCTCCGTCGTGTCGGACTCGCCGTTAGCTCCCATGTTCAATATATGGATGGGTTTTCCGTAGGTGGTGGGACAGGTTCCGTCGTTCTCCACCGAGAGGTAAAAGATTCTGTCTTGAGTCAAGTTGGGCAGCACAATGGCGGAGGGGCTGGCATCAGCCTGTATAGTGTCCTCTTTCACCTTGTCAGTGAGGTTGTAGTCGTTATACCATCGGATGATGTATGGGGTGGAGATGTCGGAGAAGGCAGAGAGGTTGGCCGTGATTTCAACGCAGACAGAGTCGTTCACGGAAGTTATGGTGTAAGGCTCAATGGTGTGGATATATACATGTTGGGTGTCGTCGGCAATAGGATAGGAGCAGGTCCCGTCGCTGATGAGTTGAGTGTATATCTTGGTGTGCGTCAGAGGGTTGATGGTGTGTTTGATCGTGTCACCAGGTTGGGCGGTGAAATATTGATAGGATTTACCCGTTTCGCTTTCAAACACCATTCTTACGGTGATGTTTTCGGTCGTGTTCCCACTGTTGGGGACAAACTTCAATTCCGCCGGAGCGCCTGGACACACTGTCAGGTCTGGAGAAAGTTCCACCGTTGGGGCGCGGTCAATATGGAGGTAGATGCTGTCTTCGTTGTCGTCCGCGCAACCGGAGTGGTAAATGTGCACCTTGTACCAGCCTTCCTGGCCGCCGCGCGGAATGAAGACACAGGATCGTGACACGCTGTCGGTGAAGCCGTCAGGGCCGGTCCATTCATAACTCAGAATATTACCGATGGAAAGCGCATTCACGCATATCGTGCTCCCCTCGCAGGTGGTGGTGACCTTCAAACCGCCGTCGAACCACACCTTCTGCAATTCAGACCAAGTTTTGGGCTTGATATTGACAAAGAAGGAGGCCCCGCATGAATCTTGTACAGTGCAGGAGAACTCGTCCATGGGACTCATGGCCACATTATGGAAAACGCCGGTGGTGTTGGTCTCGATAATATCTCCTTGCTCGTCAGGGAGTCCATGTAGCGTGTAGGTGTAGGGCGCGGAACCCTTGCTGCATTGCACATAGACCGTGCCACGTGTGGAACTTGGCTTACAAAGCAAAGCCTCGGCATAATCAAAATCCAAAGCACGTGCCGGCACATAATCGATGGTGTCTTGAATATATGTGCAGAAATAATCAGAACTTGCGGATGTTATGGTGTAAGCGGTGGAACTGGTGTAGTAGTAACGTATGATGTATCGGCCCTTCATGGAAATAGGCATGGGCTGTCCCACTTTATAATACCGGTTTGATGAGTAATCGTAACCTCCTGCCGGACCGCTGATGATTCTGAAACAGGTGGTGTTAGGTATATAATTAGAAGAAGTAGGATATCCGCTACTATTGTGGTTGGTTTGATGGAAACCTATCTTGCCAGAGGTGTAGGTCAAGGTAGCGCGGGTACACTCCTCTTCTATCACGTAGGATGGCTGTTGCACAAAATAGGTCTCGTATGTATTATAAAAACTGACATTTGACGTTAGATTGTAGGTGCCGCAAGGGGTGATGATTTTCCATTTGTAGGGGCCAGAAGGCAGACAATAGTCGTATATATAAAAATTTGTGCCATCAGAGTTGCCTACAAGTCTTGCAGTATTTTCTAAGTGCTCTTTCTGGTAGGTCCAGGTTTTGGTATCGTTGTGAAATACCGCTTCGAAATTGTACAAATTGTTTTGAGGGCTTTGCACTAATCGCACGATGATGCTGTCATAATCTAAATAATTAGGATAGTAATAATTAGAATACACGCCCGTGTAACGTTCAGATGTACAACAGTATCCAGAATTGCTGTAAGTTGTACTCCAATATGGCGTATAGTTTGTGCTGGTAGTATCGTAGTGTTGGAATGTCATGCTCTCTGTATTATTTGCCAGTATGCCGCACTCCTCACTCACCAATACGCGACGTATTTGTCTGGTAACCGCAGTGTCTTTAAACGAGCCGAACTTTGCCGCAAATTCGCTGCCATAAAGATAGGAATAGGTGGTCAGAGAAGTGATTGGATGCACCTTGATGGTGTCGCCCGACTTAACATCTATGTAGATCCATTTCAAGGATTTCTTGAAATTTTCATTGCTTCCAATGTAAGAATAGACACTGTTGTTATAATAATCATCAACAAGTCCGATACGGTAATAATTAGTATAGTATTGTGTAGTATAATTGTAGCCGCAGCCATAATTGTTGGAAGAAGAAGTAGATGTGTTAGAAGAAGACGTGTAAATAGTTGGTTTGTACAACTGGAAGGTTTTCGTGCTTGTAATGTTATTGCAGTTATCCCGATATTGAAAAGTCACCGTTTGGTTAAATAGATCGCATAATTTCACCCCTCTTATGGTATCGTAAATATAGTAATAAGAAGAACTTGGAGTAGGCGAAGACTTCCATTCGCTATATTCGCCGTTGCCGTACTTGAATCGGTATTCCACCAATTGAGGGAAATATTGCAAGATATAGCGATAACGGTTGTTGTACATGTCAGAACTTGGGTTGTCGATGTTTACTTGCACTCGTAACACGTGGTTTCCTGCTTCGTCCGCGTAGTTGGAGGAGGTCAAGCCTGAAAGATTCGGACTGTTCATGGATTGGAATCTCGGGAACTGCACCACGGTCACCTGCTGGGTATGGACGGGCATCTTGTATCCGCACCCGTCCTTCACGTGGAACTCCCAGTTGCCGGCGGGCATGCTGTCGAAGGAGTAGTAGTCGCGGTAGTTGTACATGCTCGTGTTGTAGCCGCTGTATTGTCGGGTCAGGAGCGTGTCCGAGCGCAGGGTTTCGCCGGTGGATTGGTTGACGATGTCCACGGTGAAGGGGAAGCGCCCGTCCATGATTTTGAGCTGCACGCGTCCGGTGTTCTTGCAATTGATGGTGGGGCGCATACCCAAGCTGGTGTTGTAATCACTTTCTGTGGTGGCAACGTTGGAAAAGGATTCCACCACAGGGGTGTTGTATGTGGTGGGGATATTCATCACTAAATGCGTGTCCACCTTGTTGTAGCATCCTGGGCCGCAGTTGCAGATGCCCTCCACGCCGATGATGTAGGTGCCTTTGTCGATGACCAGCGAGTCCCAGCCGCCGGTGTAGAAGTAGCTGTAGTGGGCGGAGTCGCTTTCGGACACCTTGTAATAAATACGCACGCTGTCCAATCCCACATTTGCGGGTATGGTGATGGGATTGTCGTTGGCGTCCACCAGCGCGTAGTGCACCTTGCCGTTGTTGTAGCAAGTGGCGGCGGTCACCGTGAATTTCACTTTGAAATTACAGTTTTGAGCGAAGGCTGTGCCCGCGAGCATCATCATCACTCCGAAAAGCGTAATCAGTTTCTTCATATTTAGGTATCTCGTTTTTGTTCTTTGTAGATTTTTGTTTTAAACGCAATCTTTCTTATTCTCTCTTGCTAAAAAAATGTGCAAAAATACACTTTTTTTAAATATATATGTACGGGTTTTTTTTTTGAAGTATCTTTGCGGCGAAATTTTTTATAAACTTTGGATATGCATGAATAGAGAATAGCGGATAGTCAAGTTTTGCATGTTAAGAAAGAAGAAAAAACAAGAGTGAGAAGAAAATTCCCAGCCACAGCGGGCAGCCGCTCAGGAGATGTGTCTGTCGGTTTCCAATCGAAAAACATCACCTCGGTAGTGATTGTCCCTTAACCTTAACCTTAAACCTTAAACCTTAAACCTTAAACCTTAAACCTTAAACCTTAAACCTTAACCCCGAAACCTGAAACAAAAAAGGGGAACCACTCCGGCTCCCCTTAATTTTGAATTCTGAATTCTGAATTATTCACAGTCCTTCACGCATCGCACGCTCGCACCGTTGTTGTAGATGTTCACGTTGGCGGTGATCTTACAGCAGAAGTATCCGAAGTGGAACGCCGTGGCCTGTGTGTCACCCATGAACATGGTCTCGGTGTGCAGGCCCTCGAAACGGTTGGAGGCCGTCTTGAACATACCTGCCGGCAGGGCGTTGAAGCCGGTGCTGTTGTTGCCGAACTGCGTCACCCAGAGCGTGTCGCTGCTGAGCGCTTCCGCGGTGTGCGTGCGCAACACGTTGATTTCCTTTTCGGTGGGCAAGTGCCAGCCGTTCGGGCAGATGCCTTTCACATAGCCGTTCTCGTCGCGAACGGGCGAGTCGGTGCCGCCTGCAGCCTCATTCCACGTGTAGAGGTAGCCGTAGGTGGCGAGGTTGGCATCCTCGTCAGGACTCATCGTGCTCTTGTAGATCATGGCGTTCGGGGTCTGCGTGCGCAGGTTCTCGGCCATCCAGCAGTAGCCGTCGATCTTCACCGTCTGGTAGGTCTTGCCGTCGTCGTCGGTGACAGGCGAGCAGTCGATGTCCGGGCATTCGCTCAGCTGGGAAATGTCAACACTGATGCTACATTCGGAGTCCTCGCCGTAGTTGGCCAGGGTGTTGGTGATCCTGAAGCCGTCGGCCATGTTGCCGCTGTAGGCGGCGGTGTAGTGCTGCGGCACGCCGGCCTCGCGCACGGTGTATTGGAAGAACACGCTGTCGGGCGTTGCGGACTTCAGGTTCCGGAAGGTGTAGGCCCATCCGTTATCCTCGTTCAGCACGGCCGTGCTGTCGGTAGCCACACCATTGCAGAACAACACCACGGTGATATCTTCGGGTCTTGTGTCAAAGTCGTTGTTGAAGTCGCTCCATTTCTTCTCCACAGAGACGTTGATGCGCATGATGCGGGTGTTGCGGAAGAGGGAGACGCCGCCAAGGCCGTGGTGTTCGGAGAACATCGGGTCGTCATAATCCACGTAGGTGGTGTCGCCGTCCGGGCTCACGAAGAAGTCCCTGCGGTGGTCGGTGTTGGCGGAGGTGACCTTCAGGATCACCTTGCCGTCAATGTCTTCCATCTTCACCAGGAGTTTGCGATAGTGGACGATGCCGTCGTAAATCTCGTCAATCATCCGTCCGTCGCTGTTGATGACCGTGCGGGTCCAAGTGCCGGAACCGTCGTCGTTGAAGGTTGCATCGACAGGGATGAACTCGCGCATCTCGTATTCGAACTCGACGCCGGCCTCCAGTTGCTCATTCGTGAAGCCGGAAGCGATCAAACTGTCGTAGTCGAAGCGCAGACCGTCATCCTCCGCCTCTTCGTCATAGAAGCGGACGGAGTTGCCCTCGTTGGGCACATAGGTGACGCGGTCGGAACCTGTGCCTGTGCTGTTGCTCGGCATCGGGGCTACGGAAGCGTTGTCGCCGATCGGCGTGAAAATGAAGTGGAAGTCGCCGTTCTGGAGCGTGTCTTCGTAACCGATGATGGTGAGCTGGACATCAGCCACAGGACGATAGACGGTGACGGAGTCTTTGTAGCGGTTGGTGATTATCGGGATTTCAATCTCGTCGCCGCGAACCTCCTCACCCTCATGCGGGGTGACATGATAGTACTTCGCGGACCTGATTACCAGCTGGTTGTTAGCGCCTTCGGCCACAGTGACATCCAGTTCGTAACGTTCCGAGCCATAAGTCATACCCACAATGCGCTCCAAACCGGATTCGGAAGCGGTGAGCTCGCGGATATGGTAAGTGAAGGTCTTGGCCGTGTCACCAGCCATGTGGTTCGTCGTGAAGGTGATGGGCTCGAAGGAGCCTTGGCGCACCGAATTGCTGACAGATGTGCTGTCGTTGGTGATGAACAACGGTGCATATACAATATTGTCGATGACATCCACATTGGACGGCATGGGTTGGGTGGAACGTTTCGGGATGAGAGCCATCTCGAAAGTGTCGGTGCCGAGCCAGTCGCGGCCCTGCAGGTTCTTCTGCACAACAGCGGTGAAGGTTGCCGGTTTCAGGTGACGGTTGACGACGGTGTCAACGTAGCCGTTCTCCTTCAAGAACTTGCCGCCGAACTTGTAGGAAGTGACATAACCGTTGATGCTGGTGATCTCCTTCACGGCGTAACGGTTCTCTTTTCCTTGGTAGTATTTGGGCAGTCGGAGCCATTGGGCTTCGATGGTGTCTTCTTCGGTGCCGACTTGAATTAAATTGCCCGTTTGAGTCCAACCGGGGTTGTCGGAGGATGGGTTGAAGTCGGCCGCCGAGGTGCCGTTGGTTGTGAAGAGCTGCAATGTCACATTTTCACGCAGCATCTCTGCGTTGTGGTTGTCGTCCCACACCTTGACCACGGTCAGATCGATGGAGTCCAGCTTGTGCGTGTTCTCCATCTGCAAGGTGTATCTGTTGAGGTTTTCAGAATATTCTCCGGTCACCCGGGTCAGCGTGTAACCCTCGATGTCGTCTTCTTCCATCGAATACAGAACCGGTGTGCCGCCTTGGTTCTTCGGCCACCTGCCCAAGTTGGCGTGCCAATCGTGGGTGTGGGTGAGGATAGTGTCAAGCAACACCTGGGTTCCCAGGTCAGGAACGACGGTGACCAGATGCACCTGGATCGTGTCGGGCCTCATGCCGTCGTTGTTCGTGAGGTCGTGCCAGATCTTTTCGACCACGATTTCGACGGAATCGGGAACGTGGGTGTTGGTGATGGTGACCAGTCCATCTTCCGGACTGCCGGTGTAGGATACCGTGTAGCCGTTAGGCACCTGATACTCCTGAACGCTGATCTCGTTGACTTCCCGATTGACAAATTTAGGCCTTGAAACAGTCTGGGTGAATTGATTTTCCGTAGAAAGACTGAGCAGCTCCTCAACAAGCGTACTCTCATCCTCGACCCTTACAGTCACTTCCGCAGGGCGTATGCCGTCTTGGTCGCCGTTGTCCTCCCACTGTTTCTTGAGAGTGAAGGTGACCATGGAATCCCTGTGGCTGTTCGTGACGGTGAAGCCCTCCTCGATGTTGCCGGTGATGAGGGTGGTGTAGTAAGGAACCTCCTCTTCGCTGAGCGTGTAGTCGTAGGCGTTGAGGCCGGCGTCGTACTTGGGCAGGCCGGTGAATACGCTGTCCCACACGTTGTGGGCGGCATCCGTGGAAAGAACGACACCGCCTATTTTGCGGGTGAAGGTGACAGTGTCGGATTCGGTCGTGCCGACGATGGTTAGGGTGACGGAGTCGGGACGGAAGCCGTCGTTGTTGTTGTTGTCTTCCCAGACCTTGGTGACAGGGATGTCAACGAGAGCCCCGGCGAGGGTGTTGACAATCTCGAAGTTGTTGTCGGCGAGGGTGATATATTCAGGAGCCAGGTATCCGTCGACTGGCTCTTCCTCCACGGTGTAGCGGATGGTGTCGAAGCCGAGCGCGTTGTTGAGGGTGGCGACAGGCAGATGCACGCCATGAATCCCAATATACTCGAAGCGGTGGGTCCATCCTTTGTTCTCTCCAAATTCGGCCCCCCAGTTTGTGGGTTCTCCGTTAGCATACAGGTGGACGACGATTTCACGAGGACGGTACTCGTTCTCATTGTCGTCGTCAACCCATCTCTTGGTGACGGTGACCGCGGTGTCGGCGACACGGAAGTTGCAGAAGACGGGTGCGCCGCCTTGGCCGTGACGCTTGGTGTAAACGCTTGCGGTATGGTCGTCCAGCCACGTGGTGTCGTTGTTGATGTTGTTGACGAAGTAGTCTTTGTGGACACTCTGGTCAGGATCGACGGTGAGCACAACCGTTCCGTCCACCTCCGTCATTTTGACAAGAAGGGTGCGATGGTGGACCACGGCGTCGTAGTAGGTGGTGAAGTTGCCGTTGAACAGGCTGTAGGTTCCGGAGCCGTTGTCGTTGAATTGTGTGCCTGGTACGCCGTAAGGGATGGACTCGTACATTTCGTATTCGAAGCGGACGCCTTCGCTCAGATCTTCGTCGGTGAAGCCCAAATCGAGGAGCTCGGCGTAGTCGAAGCGCAGACCGTCGTTCTCGTCTTCGCTGTTGAAGAATTCCACTTTGTTTCCGACGTTGGAGACAGTGAGGATGCGGTCGGAGCCGGCAGTGCCGGCAGGCATCGGCGCGATGGCGGCGTGCTCACCCACAGGCTTCAGGATGAAGGAGAACTCGCCGTTTTGCAACTCGGGTGCGTCGAAAACCACCAGGCTCTTGGACGCGCTGGGTTTGTAAATGACGCGGGATTGGTTGAAGATGTTGGTGAAGAGCGGAAGCTCGGCCGTGACCTGATCTGCGTTGTGGAGGATGGAGTACGCGACAGAAGCCTGCAGCGTGTCTTTGTCGGCCGCCTCGCTCACGGTGATTGCCACTTGGTAGATGGTGCCGTCGTAGGTCATGCCCGGGATGTTCGGCAGGCCCGTCAGGGCGGTCGCCGGTTCGTAAACGCGGTAGATGAAGGTGGAGTCGGTCTTGCCCTCCAGGTCGTCCATCGTGAAGGTGACGGCGCCGAAGCTGTTCTGGCACACGGAGTCGTTGACACTTGTCTGCGACGTCTTGAACATCTTCAACAATGAACCGTGGGTGCCGCTGATGTCGGCGGCGTCATCAGGCATCGGGTTGCCGGTGTGGCCGGGGACCATGATCATGGCGAAGGTGTCGGTTTCCAGCCAACCGCGTCCGCGGAGCTTCTTCTGCACCTCCAGGACAACGTCAACCGGCAGCTTGTGCGTGTTGGTGATGACCTCGAAGTAGTCGTTTGCAGGAGTGATCAAACCGTCGTTATCGTACGTGGTGACATAGTCTGCGAGGGAGGTCACCTCCTTGACGGCGTAGCGGATCTCCTTGCCGGCATTGTACTTGGGCATTGTCCAGACGACGCTGGTCATGTCGTTCAAGTCGGTGATGGTGAGTGTGTCTCCCACTTTCGTCCAGCCCGGGTTGTTGGAGGCAGGGGAGAACGGCAGGGAGGGTTCCGTGGTCTGGTAGAGCACCATCTTCACAGGTTGGCGCATATTATCGACGTTCTCGGCATCGCTCCAGTGCTTATAGACGTAGAGGTTGATGGAGTCGGGCGTGTAGGAGTTGGTGATGGTCTTGTTGACGTTATCAACAGCCTGCGTGTAGCCTTCAGGTGTCGTCGGCTCGGAGAGTTCGTAAGCGTAGATATTGCGTGCATCATCGAAGTAGGGGATGTTCTTGAACACGGTGTCCCAGGAGTCGCCTTCACCGCTGACCTTGAGGTCGAAGGAGACGGTGTTCGAGGCAGTGGTGCCGGTGAGTCTGAACAGGACTGTGTCGGGACGTTTGTCGTCGTTGTCGGAGAGGTCCTCCCAGACCTTTGTGACAGGGATTTCGATGTATTGCTGGTCGATCGTGTTGGTGAGATCGAACCGGGAGTCCATGTTGCCGGAGATGGAGGTGGTGTAGTTTGCCACAGGAGTTTCCACAACCGTGTATGCGATGGTGTCCAGAACGAACACGTCGTTGATGGTGGCGATGCGCAGGTTGCTGAAGGTGTGCATCCAGCCGTTGTCCTCGTTGAGGGTGGCCACGGAGTCGGTGGCGGCGTCGTCGGCGTGGAGGGTCACGGTCACTTCGTCCGGTCTCAGAGAGAGGATGTCGTCAGCGTCAATCCAGTCTTTCTTCACCCTGATTTCGCGGCGGCCGATGCGTGCGTTGTGGAAGGCCGGCACGCCTCCGCCTGAATGGCGGATCGCGTGTCTGGGATCATTGGGGGTGACGTACACTTTGTTGCCAGTGGAATTCACGAAATACTCGTCTTGGTGGTCATCGGCAGCAGGTCTCACAAACAGCTCGATCCGGTCAGTGGCGATTTCTTCTATCCATACCAGGATGCTGCGAGTGTGGACCAACGCGTCGTAGTATTCGTCGATGGAATCCCCAGCGGAGTTCACTATGCCGCGATGGTAGATGCCGTTGTTCAAGTTTTCGGCATCGGCGGGGATGACCTCGTAAATCAAGTATTCGAATTCCAACGTGTCAAACAACTGGTCTTCGGTGAAACCTTTGTTCAACAGGTCTTCGTAGCTGAATTCCATGTAGCTGAAATTCACCTGGGAGCCTTGGTTGTAGGCGGTGTCGTAGCGTTCTTCGCCCACGGTCACGGTGTTGGCCGGCATCGGGGCATTGTCTTTGAGTTCGCCGACAGGTGTCAGGACAAACGCGAATTCGTTGTTTGCAAGATGATTGACGTTGCCGCAAACGGTGAGAGCCTTCTCCGCCGTGACACGGTATCTGGTGGAGGCTTCGTTGAAGATATTGGTGATCATCGGCGTGTCAACCGGGATGCGTCCGCCATCGGCGGGCACTGAATAGTATTCGATGGTGTCGATTTCGAGAGAGGTGGCACCTGCATGGATCTTGATGTCCACTCTGTATCGTTCTTCGCCGTAGGTGACGCCCGCGATGCGTTCCATGTCGGCTTCGAGAGGCGAGAACTCGCGGATGTGATAGGTGAAGGTGGAGTCGGTCTTGCCTTCCAAATGCTCGGCCTTGAAGGTGATGGCACCGAAACGGCCCGAACGTTTGGCCTCGGAGACAGTGGTGCTGTCATCGACGATGAGCATCGGGGAGTAGAAGTAGGTGTTGAGATGGCCGGAGAGGGTATTGGCCGGCATCGGGTTGTTCTCGTTGTCGATGAACACCATCATGAAGGTGTCGGTCTCCAACCAAGCGCGGCCGTCCAGATTCTTGATGACGGGTATGCCAGTCACCACGACGGGGGCAAGCTCCTTGTTGACGATGGTGTCCTTCTGAAGCGTGCCGTTCGGGTTCAACAGGCCGCCGTGGCGGTAGGTGGCGTGATAGCCGGCCGGAACAGCGACCTCGATGGCCGCATAGTAGAGGGAGTCCCCGTTGTGGAAGACGGGCACTTGCCAGGTGACGCTGTTCGTGTCCTCGACGGTGAGGGTTCTGATGGCGTCCACAACGGGGCTCCACGGGGCGGTGACGTTGTGGGGGTCGAAGGAGGCGCCCTTGTTGGTGGTGCTGAACAACTGTGCTTCTATGGGCTGACGCAACGCGCTGTTCTTGTCGTCCCAAATCTTGGTCAAAGTGAGGAGGATGGAGTCGGGCACATGGGTGTTGGTGATGGTGAAACCATCGGTCATGCTGCCGTCGATGAACTTGGCGTAGCCGCTGGGAGTCGCTGTCTCGTCAACAACATAGACCACATTCTCTCCATTCAGGACTTTGTCCAGACCTGTCCAGATGTGTGACCAGGCGGGCTCTTGCAGGATCACTGGAGCGCCTACAGGCACGCTGTCGCCTGTGGTGCTCATGCGGTAGAGCTGCGCGGCTACAGATGCGGGACGGAGATTGTCGACATTGTTGGCGTCATTCCAGGATTTCGTCACGGAGACGCTGACGTATTCCACTTCATAGGTGTTGGTGACAGTGAAGCGTCTGACGTTGTCGTCAATGCCTTCGTCGGTGACGGCAGGGGTGTAGTTGGGGACGTCATTCTCCGTTATGGTATAGACGATGGAGTCGCCCGTTGCGCCTTCACGGAAGACGTTGAGATCATCCCAGTCATGCTCCCAGAAGTTGTTCTCGTCCAGGGTGACGGCTTCGCCGACCGGTGAACCATCCGCTTTCAGGGTCACAGTGACGGAGGAGGGCTGGAGTCCGGCGCGGTTGTTCTCGTCGTTCCATTCCTTGTTCACCCTCACGGTCATCGTTTCGGGCGTGTGGCTGTTGGTGGCGGTGAGCGTGTCCACCCCGTTGCCCTGGATGGAACCGTAGTTCACATAATAGAGGTCATCGGCAACCGATTCTTCGCTATCGTCCGCCAAGGTGGTCTGCGGCGTGCCGTCTGCGGCCATGGTGTACTCCTTGATGGTGTAAACGACAGGGGTGGTGGAGTGGTTGTATTTCGGGAGATTCGTGTAGGTGTGGGACCATCCGTTGGTCTCGCTCAAGGTGACGGCCTCGCCACTGGGGGTCTCGTCGGCGTAGAGCTGCACCTTCACGCTTGCCGGACGCTTGCCGTCGCGGTCGTTCTCGTCGTCCCACACTTTCTTGACCGCAATGGTGGTGTCCGCGGGAGTCAGGCTGTTCTTGATGATGCGGTTGCCGCTTGCCGCGACACTGTATTCAACATCGTAGTGACGTCCGCCGTCAACGGGATATTCTCCGTCTGTTTCGCCGATTTCAAGGACGCGATACTCATATTGCACACCTTCATAGTCAGGGACGTAAATGTCCAGATTGGAGAAGGTGTGTGTCCATGGTGTGGTGGTGACGGCGTTGGCGGACAAGGTTGCCGTTTGGACATCCTCCCAATCAGAGTAATTGGGAGAGTCACTGGGAGAGGGATATCTGCGCTGCAACTGCACATTTACACTTGAGGGACGCACAGCGTCTTGGTCGTTCGCGTCATCCCAGTTTTTGATGACGGTGAGGCTGGTCTTGCCGGGCACGTAGGTGTTGGTGAAGGTGAATTTGGTGGTGTCGTCCACAGTGCTCTTCACAGGATCCGCGGAGGTATAGTCGTTAATGGTGTTTTCGGACACGGTGTAAATGTGTTCCTGGCCCTTGTTGTGGTATTTGGGCAGGTTGGTCCAAGTGTGTCGCCAGTTGTCGGTAGCCGTTACAGTAATGTTGTTGCCGACGGTTACACCGTCCTGTTTCAAGATGAAAGTCAAAGATTCAGGACGAAAACCTGCGACGTTGTTGTCATCGTTCCAGATCTTGATGGCCGCTACTTTGATCACCTCGGGAGTGTGGGTGTTGGTGACGGTGAAGGAGTCCACGCCGTTCTTCAGGCCGGTGCTGACGATGCCGGTGGTGTATTCGGCAACCGCCTTTTCAGCCACCATGTATTTGATGGAGTCGCCGCTCTGGAAGACGGGGAGCTTGCCCCACTGGTGCTTCCAGCTGTTGCCGGTCTTGAGGGCCACGGTGTCGCCGAAGAGGGTGCCGTTGGCGGTCAGGAACACTTTGACGGAATCGGGACGCTTGCCGTCCTGGTCGTTGTTGTCAACCCAGACCTTGGAGACATGGACGTACATGGAGTCAGGTATATGCGTGTTGGTGACGGTGAAGGAGTCCACGCCGTTTTTCAGGCCGGTGCTGACGATGCCGGTGGTGTATTCGGCAACCGCCTTTTCAGCCACCATGTATTTGATGGAGTCGCCGCTTTGGAAGACAGGGAGCTTGCCCCACTGGTGCTTCCAGCTGTTGCCGTTCTTGAGGGCCACGGTGTCGCCGACGAGGGTGCCGTTGGCCGTCAGGGTCACTTTGACGGAGTCGGGACGCTTGCCGTCCTGGTCGTTGTTGTCAACCCAGACTTTGGAGACATGGACGTACATGGAGTCAGGGACGTGGGTGTTGGTGACGGTGAAGGAGTCCACGCCGTTCTTCAGACCGGTGCTGACGATGCCGGTGGTGTATTCGGCAACCGCCTTTTCAGCCACCATGTATTTGACAGAGTCGCCGCTCTGGAAGACGGGGAGCTTGCCCCAC
>Ga0310694_10001206_pt1 | contig 30203 bp, 60 predicted proteins | sample 174DNAGHGhighgp2_FD_203884 | JGI IMG/M metagenome (GOLD analysis project Ga0310694, IMG submission 203884) | Sheep rumen microbial communities from Palmerston North, Manawatu-Wanganui, New Zealand - 1742 DNA GHGhigh gp2 (v2) (version 2) | ecosystem: Host-associated > Mammals > Digestive system...
ACGAACCAGTGAGGTTGATTCATAATGATTGGGGTAGTTTTATAAAAATACCTAATGATGGATATTTTTGGAACAAACATCATACGTATTTTGTGCTTAGTTCTGCAGATGATTTAGATATATCAGAAGACGGAGTCTTTTGTACTACTTTTGTAAATTATCCTGTAGATAAAATGAAAGTTAGAGTAATGAGTTCAGATATTTATCCGCAGTTTATGATATTAGAGATTGAAGTGCGGCCGGGCGATGAGGATCTTTTTGAACAAGGTCTAGAGAAGCTCATGTATAGGTTGAATTTTAAAATTAAAGATTATCGAAGTGGTAGTTCCGCATTTTGGAAAAGTGTATATAAAGAAGCAGAGGAAATAGAAAATGGAAATTAATAATACTAGTACTAGCACTGGTTGTATAACATCGCAAACCTGTCCGCATATATTACCTTGCGGTATGTGCAGATTAACTATGACACAGTGTCCTCAGGGTTGGATGTATAAAAAATGGAATACTAGTCCTGTATATTGCGGCAGTGGCAGTACTGCTGGCACAGTGGGGAATATAAAATAAGGATATTATGTGGTTTATAATTGGATTTATTGCGGGATTAATCTTTTGTTTTGCAACAGATACTTGGAGAGTTAAAATGTTGTTAAATAGAGGATATGATAATGCTGTAAGAGATATTTTAGAATATGGATATTATTATAATAAAAATAATGAACGTGTAGAATTGGAGGACGCCGCAAGCCATGAGAAATAGTTGGTGTGAAACCTGTGCAAGAAAGTATCAATGTTATGATATAGAGGTGCGGCCAAGCTGTTATATACCTGTGACTAACAGTGAAGTACAGCCGCCGCAATTAGAAGAATCATTATTAAAGTTTAGTTATCAGTGGGAGGACATGCCGCAGACATGAAAATTATACTTGTAATATTATTAATTGTGCTTTTGTTATTGAGCATTATGGCTTTGGTAGGAGCAATGATTTTACTGTATGATGAAGTATTAGACGTAATAAAAAAGCATCATAAAAAGCATGATAAAAGGTGGCGTCAATTGTGATAGCAAAAGAAAAGATATATGAAATTGGGATAGCTTATAATAAAATAGATGCAGTGTTGAAAGATACTGATATAGATTTATGGGCATATAAATATTTAGAAGATGCATTAGCAGATTTAGAGTTTTATTTTGAGGAACAAGAGATATGAATGTTAAGGTTGCCACGCAGTGTTATTGGTATGATAAAGAAGTAAATGATCCACCTTATTGTAGATTGCGGCGGGACTATATTGATGATATAGGTGGCTGTACTTATTGTTGCATAGATAAGGATGCGGCAGACCTTATTATACGAGGATTAAGTTTGTTAATGATAGATAAGGTTAATATGGTTGTGAAAATTCATAGCGGATTAGATGAATTTGAGAAGATATAGTTTAACGGAAAGGTATTTTGAATGGTAATGTGAAAGCGAAAATATTTTTTGGATCGGGAATTGTGCAGACCAAATCATTTTTTCATTTTCATAAAATTTTCTCCCGAAAATACCACCCCCTGTAGTTGCTAGATTCCTTTTGAAATCGTTTGAGAATGAGGTAGGGGACCCGGCATTTAATCCCCGTTTGCTTGGCTCGCTGTTGGTCGCAGCGAGCCACTTTTTATTTCAGAAGAGATGCTTCACATTTTTCTTTCTAGCAAATCGAACGCATGTTTTATTTGTTCGATTCCTATAATCTATTCTTTAAGAACGCTTGTTCTTTTTACCTAATACCACCTATCTACCAAAAAGAACAAACGTTCGCCACATGTTCGTCAGTGCGACCTCTTCATCAAGGCAGAGCAATTCTTTCTATTGCATCACAGTCGATGCCTTGTTAAAAAAATAACACAATGTTTTTCTTTGTACACTATTGACAGTACATCATTAATGTAGTATACTTACTGTAGAAAGATAAAGGAGGATCGAAAGATGAAGAGCGCAAAAACATTTAGGTATGACAGATTAATTAATGCAATCATTAAGAAGTATGGATTTGAGTCTTACCAGGCCGTCATGTTCACTCGCTTAGTCGAGTCGGCTACTGACGACAAGAGAGTGATGATGATGTATAATAAACTAATACAAACAAAATAAAATAAAATAAATAATAAATAATGATACATACATACTATGTACCATGGTAGGGTAGGAGTGGGGAGGGGGTACTCCATGGGAGAAGAGGTAAGGTAGGGATTGAGTGTTATGTATCTAAATAAATACAAGAATAACTATTGACAACAGACTAACTACATGTTATACTTTAGATACAAAGAAGAGATAAAGGAGGATCGAACAATGAGAACTACTTGGGCAGTCGTACAGACCTACATCAACAGTAAAGGTATTGAAGATACATCACTTGTTTGTTGGTGCTACAGTGAGGAATCAGCTCGCAACCTTGCTGATGAAAAGAACACAAAAGAGAATACAAACAAATACACAATTGAAGAGGTTGAAATGTTTGATACAAGAGATTCATTCTAATCACATCAATAACAAAGGAACAATTACAATAAAACAACAATAATGAAATAATAATAAATACAAAAGATTCATTCTAAACAATGAATCTTTTTAATTTAGGTGTTGACAGATGCATGCCGTTGTGCTATACTAAAGACAGAAAGAGAGGTAAAGAACAATGACAAGCAAGCACTACAAAACAGAAAGAGAAATTCGAGAAGCAATAATTAAGAAGATTGGGATTGGTGAAGAGGTCAAGACCATTGAGATCGACAGAGGACATCCAAATGGACCAGAACTTCACACAGTAACAACAACAGCAATAATCATTATTAGAAACAAAAGAACCAATAAGTTAATTACTAAATTAATTGCAAGACCATCACAGATTAGTAGGTACTTCGACACAGAGACTAAAGAGGTTAAAGAACTCAAGAGAATTGCACAGATGCACAAAGAACTTGGATACAATGAACTCTAAAAAATAAAATAAAAAAATTTTAAAAAGGTGTTGACAAACACCTTTTTCCATGCTATAATGTAGACACAGTAAAGAAAGGAGATAAAGAAATGAGAACACTTTACAGATTAGTTTACAGAGATGGATCCCACGGTGCTTGGTCATCAAACCTCGAATGGCTCAGAGATTGCGCGGTACGCTTCGGTGCTACCATTGAGTCGAAGGAGTTCATCGACCCTAAGAGCCACTAAGGCTCTTTTTTATTGGCGGTGTGCTCGCGGCCGGAGCGCACCGCTTTTTATAATAGTACAGCTGTTAGTACATTTTTTGCGATGAAAAAATTTTTAAAATTTTTTTAATTTTTTTCCCAAAACCCCTTGCAATGCTACCCCACCTGTGCTATTATAATACCAGAGAGAGACAGGAGGATCGAAAAAATGACTAAGACTTACTACTTCGACATGGACGGTGTTATCGCTAACTTCCACAAGGCTTATGCTACTAATAAGGGCGTTGCTCTCAGCCGTGAAGGTATGGCAAATCTTGAGCCATTCGCTGAAAATATCAAGGTTATGGTAAACCTCATTGCACTCGGTAACAAGGTTTACATCCTCACCAAAGCCGCCAACGAAGATGGCAAAATGGGAAAAATTGATTTTCTCAAGAAGTACGTTGCAGAGTTCAACATGGACAACTTCATCTGCATCGTAGGACACGGCAAAAAGGTTGACTTCATCAAGGAAGATGGCATCCTCGTTGATGACGATATGAAAAACCTCAAGCCTTGGGCAAAGGCTGGACACGATACTTACTTCGTGGAAGAAAAGGGAGCAAAGATTGTTCTCTAATAAATACAATCCAAGGGGTTGTAAAACCCCTTAGGAAATGCTATACTTAGGTATACCAATTAAGGAGGATCAAAAAATGATGTACTACAACAGACCACAGCACGAACAGGAAATTATCGCTAAGGCTTATGACTTTGAAGTCAAGGCTATCGAGGAGTGCGATGCTACTCGCAACCCATGGCACAAAGAAATCATGTCATGGGCAGACGGTAAGGCTGTCTGGGACGCCATCGACGAGGCTCTCGCTGAGAAATACGGCGAGTAGCCTCTTTTTTTGAGCGCGCCGTGGGTGACCGCCACGACGCGTTTTTTAGTTTATTTAGGGCGTTTGCAAAATTTTGCTTTCTATTGCGCAGAAGTACTTTTTCTTCGACTAGCCTGAAACTCACCAAATAATTAGTTAAAAAACTGCTTGACACCTACGCCCACGCGTGATACAATAGTACCGTAATCAATGAGGAAATGAAAGGAGATTAACTGTGACTAAAATTCAGAAAATGTTTGAAGTATCTAACTATCTTATCCTTACTCTGTTGATAATTGGACAGAGTACTGTCGGCTCAATGTTCTATGTGGGTCAAGGTATCTACTTAACTGCAAATGTACTTTCTGTCTCTCGTTGTTGGGTTCTCAAACGTCCTGTTGCTGATAAAATAAAAGATTGTTGTATGCTTGCTATTACAATCGGATTGATTCTAATAAAAGTCCTCGGTGGAATTAGAAGTTAAGAAAAAAGGCTTGACAAGCCTTTTTTATTTTGCTATAATTTATTTGTAAGGAATTGAAAAGAGCAAAAGGAGTTAGAAATGGCTAACAAGAAGAAATCAGAAAGAATCGGAACTATCAATGGTCTTGAGATTCTCAAGCAGACTCGTCCACCACAGGACATCCCTTTCCGCACTGGGTCTTTCAAAGACAAGAGAAAGAAAAGAGAAAAAGTCAACAAACGTAACTATGACAAGTATCTTTAATACTTGTTAAGGTTACTTGCGAAACCATTAAAAAAATAGTATACTTAAACCATCGAAGGAGGTTCAAGAGATGAAAAAGAAAATGGTTTGGCATCCAATGGTGCTTATTAAAAATCTGTTCATACTTGCTATGATTTTACTCTGTCTGTGGGCGGTAGTCAGCTATGGCGAGATTCTAATTAAGAATACTGCTATTGATACAAGACCGATTTACTCGGATTGGAATTTGTGGGTATCTGTTCTTGGCGGCGGTCGGTGACCGCCATCTTTTTTATCTAGACCCGATCCCGTACTCGACCGGCTGCCGCCGAAAAATTATACCACAGACCTCTCGCAGTTGTCAAGACTAAATTTCGAAAAAATTTTTTTAATTTTTTTCATCCCAATACTTGACATTGGTCTATTGGTGTGCTATTATTACATTGTAAGGAAGAGCAATGGTCAGTAGAAAGGATCGAGTCATGAAGATTAGAATCAATACCCACCTGTTCACTATCACTGTAAAGGCTAACCACCTTTACATCCGTATCGGCTCCAAAGAGCATGGGGTCGAGGGCAAGCTTGCCCGCATCGGCTCCTACGCCCGCCTTAATTGGGGCGTAGCCTCTTGGATGGTTGGCTAAGCCAGCCATCCGAAAAAAAAAAAAATAAAAAATTTCAAAAAAGGTATTGACAACCGAGCGAATCGGTGCTATAATACAAGTACAGTAAGGGAACGCAGTAAGTCCTCAAGCAAGGCAGTCAGACGGGATAATGGAGCCTTACAAAACATAGGTGAGGGAAGCAAGCCGAACCAAAGAGGGAGTTCTACACAGAACGGATAAGTCTTGCTGACAAAGTCCCACCACCGCAAGGGTCTCAGCGTTGCGGTATATAAGTGTGAACCAAATCCCGTCAGTGGTTGGACTAGGCAAAACGGGAATACATCGCTGTAGAGGTTACCACAGAGAAGAGCCGAAAGGCTCTTTTTTCTTGGCGTCGCGCTGATGGTCGCAGCGCGCCGCAAATTGCAAATAGGAGGATCCCCGCAGTTTTTTATTTACCAATTGGTTAGCGAAAAAAATTTAAAAAATTTCCCAAAACCCCTTGCAATCATTCTACAGATGTGGTAATATTACATTGTCAGAAAGAACAAAGGAGGAAATAACAATGATGACTCTCGAAATGGTACTTGAACTTCTCGCAAAGGCTGAATCCGACCTCTTCTTTGATGAAGAACTCTATGATGGTGAACTCTCTGTAACTGTTAACGATTTTGTAGGTTTTGATGATGATTGGTCTGAAATAATGAGAGACCTTGATGATGCAGACCTCGTTGAGGAAATCTATGACACTCTCAAGGCTCAGGCTGTAAAAGTATCAGGCGACTTCTATGAGTATTTCGATATGGGTGACTTCGTTGTGTGCTGGGGATATTCTTCATTCGACATCTAAAAAAGTGTTGACACACTCATCCAAATGTGATAATATTAAACCATCAAAGGAAAGGAGATTTTCACAATGATTAGACCAGTAGAAATTGAATGCACTTGTCCATTCTGCGGACAGACCCACATCGTAACAGTTGAAGAGATGGACTATCTCTTTTGGGAAACGGCTGATGTGCCTGCACAGAAAGCATTCCCTTACCTCTCTGCTGATGAGAGAGAAATGCTTATCTCTGGTATTTGCCCAAGCTGTTGGGAAAAGACTTTCGGTTAGGAGGTGAGAAAATGAAAAGAATAATTACACTGGCAATTCTAATAACAATGATTCTGTCTGTTGTTCCTTGCTGCGCTAAGTCACCAACCGACAAGCAGATAATCAAAAGTTATTGCACACAGCACTATCCGAACATGAAAATTAAATATTTCACAAAGTGGAATGACAAAGTAATGTACCACAGAGCAGGTAAAGGTGTTGTGTATGTAGAAGTAGAAAAAAGTATCTCAAGCGGTAAGAAAGACCCTTGTAATGGTCGCTATTGGGGTTATGTAAAGGGTCAACACCAATACAAAAATTGGTACAACAAAAAAGTTAAAAAAGGTAAAACAGTAACATCCTATTACATTTACAATCCTTACACCAATTGGGAAGATGACATTGTAGCTGTAATTGATAATAAAAAAATTCGATAAATTTTGAAAAAGGGGTTGACTCACCAACCCCTTTGTGTTATTATAATTACAGAAAGAAGAACTGAAGAACCAAAGGAGGATCGAAATGAAGACTTGGTACACAGTAGAACAGCGTAAGGTATGGTCAGAGGAATGGGGATTCGGAGTGGTCACCGCAGAACGCTCTGACGGACTCCTCGGAGTACAGTTTGACTCCGACCCATGGGTGGTTCACCACCTTGACCCTTCAGAGGTCGTAGAGAGAGAAGCCTAAGGCTTCTCTTTTTTATTGGGCGGTCCGCGCATGTCCGGCGCGAACCGTTTTTTCTTTTGTCTGGCTCTCTCGCAGTTTTTAGTAACCAGTTGGTCAGGATCCGACCCGCCACCTGCCGCCCGTATTCCGAACCACTTGGTAAATAAAAAAAATTCATTTAGGGGGTTGACATCACTACATTATTAGTGTATACTTACCTTGTAATCAAGAAAGGAGTCAACACAGAAATGAAAATTGACAGAAGAAAAAATTATTATCTCACTATCGACACAGAAACTACCAATGGCTTTGATGACCCTATTGTATACGATTTAGGTGGTTGTATACACGATAAAAAGGGTAATGTCTACGAAACATTTTCATTCGTTATCTATGAAACATTCTGCGGAATGAAAGACTTGATGAAATCAGCATACTATTCAGATAAAATCCCTATGTATGAAGAACAGATTGCAAAGGGTGAACGCAAAGTCGTTAGATTCTCAACCGCTAAATCAATAGTCAAAGAATTGTGCGACCGCTACAATGTAAAAGCAATAATTGCACACAATATGAGATTTGATTACAGAGCATTGACAAAGACTCAAAGATACCTTACAAAATCAAAATACAGATACTTTTTTCCGTATGGTATTGAGTTATGGGACTCGCTGAAAATGGCTCAAGATACAATCTGCAAACAGAAATCTTACAAAACATTTTGTAAAATGAATGGTTACACAATGAAGAATGGACGCCCAAGAGCGACCGCTGAAATTCTTACAAAGTACCTTGAAGGTAACAAGGAATACACAGAGGAACACACAGGGCTTGCAGATGTAATGATAGAAAAAGAAATAACCGCTCATTGTTTCAGACAACACAAGCCAATGAGAAAAAAGTGCTTTCAGTAAGCACTTTTTTTAATTTACCTATTGACAACACATTAAAAATTTGCTATTATAATTACAGAAAGAGAGGTAAGAAAAAAATGATGAACAGAACACTTGTATTCGATATGGATGGAACAATCGCTAATCTCTACGGAGTAGATGGGTGGCTCAAAGACCTTCGCACAGAATCCGACAGACCATACAGAGTGGCAGAGCCAATGTACAAAATGGACGAACTCAATTCAATCCTTAATGAACTCAAATCAAGAGGTTGGAAAGTGGTAGTCACAACTTGGTTGGCAAAAGATGCCACAAAAGAGTATGACAACATTGTCAGAGTAGCAAAAAAAGATTGGCTTGACTTCTTCAAATTTCCGTATGATGAATTGCACATGGTCAAGTATGGAACTACAAAAGCCAATTGCACAAGACACCACAAAGGCTTTCAGGTTCTTGTCGATGACAATGAGAAAGTCAGAAATGGTTGGACACTTGGAAAAACAATAGATGCAAATAAAAACATCATCACAGAACTTCTGAAACTGATGTAAAAATCAGTTTCAGATTTTTTTATTTTTCTATTGACAATTTTTTAAAAATTTGCTATACTATAATTGTCAAAAGGAAAGAGAACCGAAAGGAGATACAAAATGACTAAACTGTCCTATGAAATCTACAATGTAAAAACTGATGAAATCCTCGGAACTTGCACTGACTATGCGGAGTGCCTGGCGCGTATGACCGCACTGCGTGAGACCGCAAGAGAAAACAAAGTGTATTGCCCTTACGCCTATCGCGCAGTGTACACCCCAATGGCGAACACTGACCCAAAGGCGAAAAACTACCGCGAATTTTACAGAAATGGGATGCCTGCCAAAGCCTAACCCCCACACACAGAGAGCCGAGAGGCTCTTTTTTTCTTGGCGGCCGGTGCTCGGTCAGCACCAGCCGTTTTTTACTTTTTGCTACCCTCTCGCCAATTTTTTGCTGACCAATCGGTCAGACTGTTTGCGGCAGCCGGTTCCCGGAAACTTACCACCTGGTCAAAAAAGATCCGGCTCACCGGCTGCCGCAATTGAGTTTTCCACATGTGGATAACTATGTGGATAAATCTGTGGATAACTTTGCTTGACATTCGCATCTCTGTGTAGTACAATAAGAGAGTACTAAGGAGGTATTAAAAATGTACACACTAATTTTTGACACAGAAACTACAGACCTTAACAAGTGCTTTTGCTATAACATTGGCTTTTGCGTGCTTGATACTGATACTATGGAAACAGTATTAAAAGAAGATTATGTTGTTGAGCAAGTTTGGCACAACTTACCACTCTTTCAGAGTGCCTACTACGCAGATAAAAGACCTATCTATGTATCAAGAATGAAAGGCAAAAAAGCATCTCTCCGCAAGTTCGGACAGATTACAAGAAGAATGTATCAGATAATTAAAGACTATGACATTCAATTTGCTTATGCCTATAACTCAAAATTTGATGAAAAGGTGTTTGAGTTTAACTGTGATTGGTTTAAATGTATCAATCCTTTTGATACTGTAGAAGTGTTTGACATCAGAGGACTTGTTCATTCTAAAATCGCATTTACAGAAGATTTTAAAAACTTCTGTGATGAACACGCAGAATATACAGAAAGTGGTAACTATTCCACTACCGCACAAACACTTTTTAGATACTTCTCTAATGATTCAGAATTTGAAGAAGAACACACGGCTCTCTCTGATTCTATCATTGAAACTGCAATACTTTGTGAATGTATCCGCAAAGGTTGTGAATTTGGTCAAGCCTACAAGGTTTACAATTCAATCCCTAAAGAATGCGAAAAAGAAGTCGCAATCATTGAACGCAATCAACACGGAGCAGAAACAATAACAGTTATTACTTATAAAAGAATGAGAATAAACAAGAAAAAATCCGAAATAGTGCTTGACATTTAGTCAGGCACTATGGTATCATTAAGTATACCAAGAAAGGGGGTATACATTATGGCAGATTACAAAGTAAAGGGAAAAATCTTCACAGTAGACCCTGCCGACATTCAGCAGATAATGTCAGAATTAGAAATTAAAAAAGGTGATGCTATCAGAGCCTATTTTGAGGATTTGAGCATCATTGACCCATCGGAAAAATGTGAGATTGTGGAAGTGCTTCCACAGAAAATCAAGCGTAAATACACCAAGTCTGACAAGCCACGCAAGGCTGTCGAGCGTGAACGCAAGATTGACGCAGACAAGTTATTACTTATTCAGATTTTAGAAGAGGCTCTCACAGGTGCAAACATCAGCACAGAGCCAAGAACCAACGAAACTGATTTACATTTCAGTTTCAACGGCTCTGATTATTCGGTCAAACTGACAAAGCACAGACCGAAAAAAAATTAAAAAAATGCGGAAAGGGGCTTGACAAAGCCCCACCGCAAGAGTATAATTAAGTCACAAGGTAAGGAAAGGGGCAGAACCCTACGGGGAAGCCATTAGAAGGACGTGTAAGACCCCTTTGAAAATCCTTACTTAAATAACTAAATCACTTGTTAAACGAAAGGAAAGGTACACTATGGCTACAAAGAGAGAAATGTTTGAACTTATCGCTTCCACACTCGCTGATAACACAGAGGTTGTCGAGTTCTGCAACCACGAAATCGAACTCCTTAACAAGAAGGCTTCCTACAAGTCCTCAAAGCCGTCCAAGAAGTCGGTAGAGAATGAAGCCATCAAGACTGAAATCCTCGGTATTCTCGGTGGCTCTGAAGCACCGATGACTATCGGCGAAATCAATGCCATTCTCGACAAGGGTTACACCTCACAGAAAGTTTCCGCCCTCCTCACCCAGTTGATTAAGGCTGAACAGGTGGTCAAGACCTACGAGAAGAAGGTCGCCTACTTCGGGATTGCGTAATCCCGTTGGGGGTACTCGCACAGAGTACCCCCCCTTATTTTATTGACCGCTCCGAGCCTGGCCGCCTCGGAGCGTTTTTTCCTTTTCCACACACTAACGCACTTTTTTGCGGATCAAATCTTATATTTTTTTAAAAACATAATTTTCCTAAAAAATGCTTGCAATTTTTTCTTAAATCCGTATAATTATATTAGATAAAGAAAGGAGGATAGAAAAATGACAGAACTCGGTAATCTCATTTGCGTATGTGTAAAAAATAATTTTGCATACACTGTTAAAAACAAAACTAATGGTTACATTGTCCATGTTGTTGGATTTGTTCCTATCCACTTTGATAAAAATGGTAAAAGAACATAAAAAAGGTATTGACACATTTTAAAAAGTGTGCTACAATATAATTGTCAAGGGGAAGGGCGAGGAGCGTAAGGCACCACTGACTATTAAGTGATTAGGGACGTTGGGTACTGAAGGCTTCCCCTTGACAAAATAAAAAAAGTTTAAAAAAGGTATTGACAGAATAGAAAAAACATAGTATAATATAGTCACAAGGTAAGGAGAGAACCGAAAGGAGAAAAAAATGACAGTTAAGGAACTCATCGAAATGCTTTCACAGTTCGACTCTGACGCAGAGGTCGAAATCAAGACCGAAACATTCGGTCTGCCAATCCTCGGAATCGAGGAAAGCGAGGGCGGTGCAGTCCTCCTCGACATTACCTATTAAAGTAATGTCGAGTTGGCCCGGGCGCGACTTTGTGAAAAAATTAACACAATTGTTTTGAAACAAATACAAAAAAGGGGTTGACTTTCCTTTAAAAAAGAGTATAATAATAATTGTCAAGGGGAGTTGTGCTGAACGGACAACAACACCGATGGAAAACGGAAAGCCCACTTTTGCGAGTGAGATAATAGCGGAAAAACTCACTCGCCACCCTCGACAGAAAAACAAAGAAAAACATAAAAAAGGTATTGACAGATAGTAAAAAATCTGATACAATATAATCGTCAAGAGGAAAGAAAAGATTCCCATTCGGCAGATGAAAAAATCTGATACTAAATCTAAAAAAACTCTTGACAAACTATTCAAAAGATGTTATACTTACATCATCAAAGGAAATCATTTGTTAAACGAAAGGAAAGGTATTAAACTATGACAAAGAGAGAAATGTTTGAAGTAATCGCTACTGCTATGGCTGACAATGAAGAGGTTGTAAACTTCTGCGCTCACGAGGTAGAACTCCTTGACAGAAAGAAGGGTTACAAATCCTCGAAGCCTTCCAAGAAATCCCTTGAAAACGAGGCTATCAAGGCTGACATCATCGAGGTACTCAGAGGTTCTGAAGCACCTATGACAATCAAGGAAATCAATGAAACTCTTGACAGAGGTTTCACTTCTCAGAAGGTTTCCGCTCTGCTTACTCAGCTTATCAAGGCTGAAGAGGTAGTAAAGACCTACGAAAAGAAGGTTGCTTACTTCGGACTTGCGTAGTCCGAATCCTACCCAGGGGTGCTTCGGCACCCCTTGTTTTTTTTGAAAATTTTTGTTATAATTAGTTTGTGAAATAACTAACGAAGAAAGGACTATCATTCCATGGATGAAGCAAGAGAAGAAATGAACGTGGAAGAGGTTACTGCAGAATCTACCACGCCAATACCACCATTTGACTTTCCTGCGGCGGCAGGTGCACCCGATCCAACCACATCTGAAACTGACAGAAAAATTAACAAGGCTGCTGATGTTTTTGTGGCTACTGTAATAACTGTACTTCAGTTACTCGCTGCGGCGGTGCTTGTCTGTTTCGGCTTTTCAGCCACTCCCGCGGTTTCATTTACCGCTTGGTCAGTATTAAAAACATTCTGTCTGCTATTGGGTATTAAATTTGTGGTTGCAGGGTACAGCACTAAAAAATTCTGATGGGCGGCGCGAGCATGACCATGCGAGCGCCGTTTTTAATTATATCACACCCGCCGCCAGTTTGTCAAGACTAATTTTTGTATTTTTAAAAAAACATAAAAAATCCCAAAATTATGTATTTTTTTAAATACAAAATTTGTATTGCAAAATAAAAAAATTTTTGCTATAATTTAATTACAAAGTAAGGAGTTGATTTTTCAAGGGTTGCAGAATGTTCTCCGATTGTACTAATCTTAGTACAATAAAATCAAAAAAAATCCTTGACATTAGCACCGCAAAGTGCTATACTAATATTGTCAAGGGGATAAGGTAGGTAGTCGGTATGGCGCCACCACTCCGAGTGACAAGATTGAAAATTTTTCAAAAGAAATTTTGAAAAACCCTTGACAAACTTTTAAAAATTTGCTATAATACAAATGTAAGTTAAAGAAAACAGTTTTTCACAGAAAGAGGTGTTGTTTATGACAAAGAAAGAAATGTTCGCAGTAATCGCTAATGCTATGGCAGACAACGCAGAGGTAGTTGAATTCTGCAATCACGAAATTGAACTGCTCTCAAGAAAGCGTTCCAAGTCCTCAAAGCCAACTGCAAAGCAGATTGAGAATGAGGGCATCAAGGAGAGAATCGTAGCGGTTCTCGGTGAGTCCGAGTCTCCAATGACTATCAAGGAGATAATCGAAGGTCTCGGTGAGGAACTTACTTCGCAGAGAGTGTCCGCACTTCTCACTCAGCTGATTAAGGCTGAAAAGGTCGTAAAGACTTACGAGAAGAAAGTAGCGTACTTCGGTCTCGTGTAGTCCTCAAGGCGTGGGGAGAGCCTTAAATCTCCCCAATGGGTGCGGATGTGTAACTCAATGGTAGAGTAGTTGACTCTTAATCAAAAGGTTGTGGGTTCGAGTCCCACCGCGTCCACCAAATACATGACACATTGTTCTTTTCTTTCCTCCCTTGAGCGATTGTATTTTATTAAATACAATCGCTCTTGTATTTTTTTTATACAAAAATTCTGAGCGCTTCGAGTCTGGCCGCCTCGAAGCGTTTTTTGATTTTATACTTTTCTCTTGCAATTTTTCATTTCGTGTGCTATACTAACAGTAGAAAAAGAGTAATCCCAAAAATCTTGTTTCAAAAAAAATACTTGATTTTTTAATAAAAATTTGATATAATTTTATTAGAAAAAATAAAGGAGGAAAATTTCATGGTGGCAAAAGGTGTAAATATTCCAAACGAATGGATTGATAAACAGTGCGAGATACTTGACATCTCTATTGATGAAGCAGTCAACATGTATCTTGCAGATGTAGGAGCAGTTGACAATGAAGAACAAAATGCCCTTGACGAAAAGGCTAAAAAAATCAAAGTTAAACATGGCGCAGAGTCGGTTAAGGAGCGCAAGAAAGTTGAAAGAAAAAGAGAGCCAAACGAAGTCAAAAGAGAAATAATTTCAATAATTGCTTCGACTCTTGAAGATTGCTATGAAGAAGAACCTATAATTGAAAATATCAAAATCTCTAATGTAGAGAAATACATTGATTTCTCGGTGGGTGACCGCACTTTCACAATAAATCTCGTAGAACACAGAAAACCTAAAAAATAAAGTCTCTCCTACGAGATTTTAACGTCATGAGAGAGCTGTAGTTAAACTAAAAATGCCGATCAACTCTCTCATGATAACTTCTAAACTTTCTTGTAAAAATCGTTGACAAGAGAGCAAAAGTATGATAATATACTATTGTAAACAAAAGGAGAACGAAAGGAGAACACAATGAATCTTTACAGAATAGAAATGGTAGGTTACGTACCTGCTAATAATAAGTTCGTAGCAAGAAATGAGTTCACTAAACGCATTGAACTTGCAGAAGACCGTTACTTCATTACTAAAATTGAGGACACAGGTGAGAGCGTTCCAGACGAATGCAGAATTGTAGATGATTGCCCTGCGGGTGATTGGACTTGTCCGTATTTTGTACCTAATGGTTGTACTCTTGAAAATTGCAGAGAAGAATGTGATGAGTGGTACGGAATTGAATAAAAAAATTTTTAAAAAGAGGTTGACAAACCTCTTTTTTCGTGGTATTATTACATCATCAAGAGAAAGAGAGGTAGGGAAAATGTTTAGTCTGAATTATATCTATTCACATAATTCACTAACACCATTACAAATGATTAGTGCTATTGCGGTAGGCGTTGTGATTGGTTTAATAATAATGTATTTTGTAGGGAGGTCAGTAAAATGAAAGAATTAGAAAAACTTTTAAAAGAAAATAGCGGTCTGCTTTCAAGAATGAAAGAAAGAGATGGCAACGAAAAATTAAATGAAATTTGTGAAGAAATTTTTAAAAAAGACTTGACAAACTCTCACAAATAATTTATAATATAATTACAAAAAAGAAAGAGAGGTAAGAAATATGTGGACAACTTATTGGTGGACAATTGATGATGAAGAAAGCGAACTCTGCGGAGAGGAATTTTTCACAGAACTGCAAGACGCAGGACGCAAAGAGCACAATGACTACGTTAGTGAACTCTTCCCAAATGAAAATCCTCGTTGTCTTGGACAAGTCAGTGAAGAAGAAGCCGAGATGATGGGCTTGGACACCTACTGATGTAGGTGTTTTTTCTTGGCGCAGCGTGGCCGAACGCCCCACTGCGTTTTTTTATTTATTTTGCTTGCTTGTACATTTTTCTGTTGCTATTGCGGCGGTACTGATGAGATCCTACCATCCCAAAACTTGAGCGGCCCGGAGACAGCCGTCGGAGGGCGTCAATTCAATTCTACCACAGGCTCAGCCATTTTGTCAAGCGATTTTTTCAAATTTTTTGTATTTTTTTTAATCCCAAAATCGAACATTTGTTCGTTTGTTAATTAACAAACAAAATTTTTTTGTTTTTTTACACAAAATTGTTAAAAATTTATCAATTCGAACAAATTTTTTGTGTTTTTTCACAATTTTTTAATGATTTTTTAACATTTTTTTGTGTTTTTTAACAAAAATTAAGCGTTTTTTGTGAAAAATTTAACAATTTTGTGTATTTTTACAAACGAACAAATGTTTGTTAATAATTTATTAACAATTAGAGATAACTAACTAAGTTAGAAACCTCTAACCGAACATTTGTTCGAATGGGTGACGCCACACCTAATCCCGCATCCCCATAGGCCATAGGCTCGCAGCCGAGGTCATAGGCTCACTTCACCCAGACAGCATAAAAAATTTTTAAAAAAGTCTTTTTTTTAAATTATAACATATTTTTTTAATTTTTTCAATATTTTGCAGAATTTTTTGATTTTTTTAATATTTTATTATATAATATAATGGGGAAGTATATATTTTTTTAAAAAATATCACTTTTACAATTCTCGCCGCGATTTTTTATATCATAGGAACTTCTTATCATAGAAAGTTTGATCCAATAGAATTAGCCTAATCTCCGTTTCTATTTTCCACAAAAAAACTCTGTCGGAGGTTTTAAGTTCTGCCGCTTGAAATTTTAAGAAATTTTTGTTATAATATAAGTACAATAGAAGAAGGAGTTGATATAATGGATACTAAAACAGTAAATACAATAATCGCTTTCCTTAATGCAGGCTATTCAGCTGATGAAATCGCAGACATTGCTTTTAAAGAGGAAAAGAATCTTCAAGAGGCAGCGAAACTGAAAACAATCACGAAGGCTAGAGAGGGAGTCAAGCTAGCATTTAATGAATATAACAAGGCTCTCGGATACCCTGAGACTATGCCTGATGAGTTTTGGGATGCAACATTTGATATGTATGAAGAAGGAGTAAAAGCATCGGCTATCAAAGTAAAAGAATCAGATGTAGAGGATATTATTAAATGGCTTGATAAGATATTTGGTGAAGAAGAAGTACCATATAGTTGATGATAACGTGCATCAATAAGATGCACGTTTTCATTTACAATTATGATTAAATAAAATCATATAGAGGACTGGTCCAGCCGCACCACCATCACTCCAACTTCAACTACTTCTTATTCTTTTTCTTTATTCTTATTATTTCCAAACAACAGATCAGTAAACTGTTGTATTCCTTCATCACACTGCTGATTTAACTTTACTATATACTGTGCAGCACTTTCCTGCTCTTTTTTCATCTTAAAATCTATTACTTTATTACAACCTTTAAAATCCCATCCATTTTTTCGCCATTCAAAAGTCACCTGGATCAAATCATATCCATCAATAGACAAAAACAATGTCAATATATCATTTTTTACATTATTCCCAATTAAAGTCATGATTAAAAATCTCCTTAAGCCAATTCTCTCCATCTAAACGCAATTTTTCTTCAGTATATGCAGTAACTGCTGCATCATTTATATGTCCAATCAATCTATTATCAGCAATAGACACAGAACAATCAAGTTTATCTTCTAAATACTGTTTTGCTTCTTCTATAAATACATTTTCTATATTTCCAACTATTATAGTCATGTACACCTCACAAAAAATTCCTACGGAGTTATGCAAAAAGGTTCTCCCATTTTGCAAAAAGGTTCCCCTTTGTCCCGAAATAAACCCGCACTGCGTGAGCCTATACCCCCTATAAAAATCCTGCGGCAGTATCAAAAAAGGTTCCCCCTTATTTACTCGCGGCCGCCGATGGGAGGCGAAGCCTCCCTAGTTATACACCAAGCTGCGAAGCAGATTGGCGTGTAACGCCTTAAGTTTTGCGCGTAGCGTGAAACGCGTTATATTATATTATGGGCCGCGGTTACAAATTTTTCACGCATTTTCACAATTTTCACGAAATTTTCACGAATTTATAAGTTTACCTAATTAAAATTCACAAAAATTCACAAAATTTTCACACCCGCCCCCATCAAAAATTACTTAACTCTCGTATCACAATGTAACCTTTGTGAACTTTCGTGAAAAAATGTGAATTTGGTTACAAATTTTCACAAATTTCACATTTTTTCACAAACTATTATTCAATATCTTAAGATAATCACGCCATCCAACAGTTTTCCTAATTGCACCGCCAGATACCCCCAATTCAATACCAATTTGATCGGAAGTTAATCCAGACTGCCGCATTCTCGCAATCTCAATATCTCTATCATTAACATCGGCTCTCATTCTCTCAATCTGATTCAGCAAACCTTGAACAGCATAATCAATTGCCGGATCCCCCGACAACACCTGTTCCTCACTTCTTAAACTTAAATATAAAAACCAAAGCCTATTCTTTCCTAATTCTACATTTGGCTCATCCCTACCCGGTTCAGAAACAAAATCTGAATACCAAGAGTAAGGTACTAACATATTATCATAACTTTTTTTTGGCATGTCTCCCCTCCTCTATACAAGAGCGAAGATCTGCGTCAAAAGTCTCATCCTCAAGAAACAACCAAACCAGTTTCTCAGGGTCTTTATTGTTTGGCATAGTACCCAAACTTTTATGCCCTAAAGCTTCCATCTTTAAAGCATAATCCATTTTTATAACAGTTCTAACTTTATTTCGCATCTTTCGTTCCTATTTGTGAAAAAATTCACACTTTGTTACGCTTTTTCACGTTAACTCCGTACAAAAGCTCCTTCCTAAAAATTTGCTGCGCACACTAATATGCGGCGTTCTTGCTATGGTTCACCCTCAGAGCAGCCTCTCTATGGCACCCCTAAAGCAAGGGCGCCCCATATAAAAATACCTGCTACCGCACCAAAAATTCCTAATAAAAACCAAAAAAGTGCAATAGTTCTAGTAGCGCTTCTATCTGAACTAGCTAAAGTCGCACCAAACAGGACAGCCGCAATAACTGCCCACACTACATCCCAAACTAACTGAAACATCATATCACACCCTCAATAATTTCGGACCGTCTTTCTTCATTTCGGTTTCTTCTTGGTATCTCCTTACCTGCCCCGTCATTTGATACCAATCACTATCTCGTATACCACCATGCGGTACTAATCCGTTCTCTTCAAAAAATCCGTTCGCAAAAGCAAGTAGGAACTCTCCAGCCATTTCTATATCTTCATCTCCAGCCGATACACCCACCCCCGGTACAAACTGCATTGCCCTCACTTTATAATCACTATGACGCGGCACAGTAAACCAAACATGACCTTCATCATCTATGTTGTCTATAAATACGCCATATTCAGCCAACTGAAGCCACATAGCTTCAACAATATCTTCTTCGGTAATTAAATTTGATATATTCATTCATTTCGCGGCGGGCCTTGCTATGACGCTGCACCTAAGCCACTGCCGCCCTCCTTTTTACATATTATTTTACATTATACTTAATTATAACAAAAATCTTCAATCTTGTCAACTCATCGCTCCGCTTGATTTTTCTAAAAAAATATTATAAAATATATATAGAAAATAAAAGGAGAAATATAAATAATGGCATCATTTAAACTATTAAAGTGGCGTCTTAATGACATAGAAAATGTATGTTGTGAATTACAAGACCGTATTGCCATAAAAGATTTATGGGCAGATAATAAAATTTATGCTATTGCCGCAGTTGCCCACAATACACTCGATGAACTTATTCGTCAAAAACGGCGTGTAGCCATATTAACAAATCAAGTAAAACATTTAAAGCAAGAGGTAAAGGAGTTAAAAAATGAGATCGAGAAATTGGGCGCCGACTGTTCTGTGCGCCATGATGATGATATTTAGCGTAGCGGCAGGAACATTTTATCCTGGTCCTAATTTCTTTGCGGCTTGGGCCGGAATGTGGGGCGTATTTACAGGAATCACTCTTAGTGATATATACTCAGATGACGATGATGATTATCTATAGAAAGGAGTTGTTACAATGTCAAGAACACCATTCTTCTATGTAGAAAAATATAATATTGAAAACAATTCATGGGAAAAACAAACACTCTATACAATCAATAAACACGGTGAAACAGAAGAAATTGATTTTTGGCCTTGGAACGCTACTTATGATGTATTTGGTATTATCAACCATTCATCAGGTGAGTTTCCTGAGTTTGAAGGTATTCGCCGTATCTTTCCAGTTAATGCTTCTCCAGAAGTAACTGAAACATATAAAAAGTGTTGGGAAATATGGCATGATACTAATGGAGAAGAGCATATTTCTAAGCCAAATGCTTTCTATTTCACCCTTGCTGACCTACTTCTTTACATTAAAGAATATCCAATAGTAAAAGACTATGATACAATGGAAACTATATGGACTAAAGATGGTGATACTAAATGGGAAGATGTTCCAGAACAAACAATGCCAAATCCTATGTCCGGTGTTGCAACTCGTATGATTAACTATATGGAGTTTGTAGATAACTTCTGGGGTGCTTTTGGACTCAAGAGTGAATTAAGAATCGTAGGTTGGATACTATAAAAACAACAAGCTAAATGGCGGCCACCCCGCCATTTATTTTTTTAAAAATTTTTGATATAATATTTATATAAAGAAAGGAAGTGATTTTTAATGTTCGCTTATGATATTTGTTGGTGCGGGAATAGCGTAGAATGTCCTCGCAAAGAATGTTTTAGACATCTTGATAATAAACCAACAGAAGAAAGAATCTTCACAATGAGTAATCTTCGTTGGACAGAGTATTGTCCACTTTATATAGAAACGGAAGGAGTAAATGATGAACTTTAATGATATGGTAAAATCTGGATATTTTCCATTTATGGCAGAGGCTTCTGGATATGATAATCTCGTAAACACGCGGCAGGCTCGCATCAACGCTGCGCAGAGGGAATTTGAAGATGCGCTGCGTAGAGGTTATGATGATGTAACTGATGAGTTCCATAGAGCAATATGGAATCATAACCTGACAGAAGCTGACCTTACTGCTCTTGATAGAGCAAGATTTCAGTCAATAGCAAATAAGTATTAGGAGGTATTATGACAGTAATAATTATGAGAATCCTTATGGCGGCATGGCTTGTCCTTGCTGTATGTATGAGTGTTAGCCGTCATGGAAAACCACAGGACCCAGTTGATGCGCGTGATACCGTTATAGGCGCACTTCTTATAGCAATTATTCTATATTTTGGAGGTTTTTGGTCATGACAAAAGTAGCAGAAAAGATGCTCCAGGCTTTCCTTGATTACCAAGAGGATAAGAAAGATATACTTGAAGTTTATGGTCTGCTTTATGACTGTTGCTTAACTGCAAAAGAAATGGAAGTTCTTAATACTCTTTATGATAGAGCTATTGAGGTTCTCGATACTCATTGGAAAGAAATCTATATGGATTAATTATAACACGCAGCAGGAGGTAGGACGCAGAACTCTACCTCTTGATTTTTTTATAAAAATATGATATAATTTTTATAGAAAATGAAAAGAGGTTTTTTATTTATGCACTACGATATACATGAAATTATTGAAGTCTTAAATAATACGGAGTTAGAAAATTATTTCGATTCAGGTCAGCCATTTAGCTATGCCGATATTAGTATGATTCAGGATTATCTTCCATCTGGTTGGGAAGCTTCAACAGGATGCACAAAATGTGTCATTATCCCACCAGAAGGATATGATTATGTTATCAAAATTCCTTTTACACATGATTATTGGGAAGACGGTTGTAGTGAAGATGATAGTGAGACAGTTCCTTTTGAAGGAGCATATCTTCCTATGTCCGATTCTTATACATGGGATTATTGTGCTGTAGAAGCAGAATTAAGCGAACTTGCTGTTCAAGAAGGGATTGATAAATTTTTTGCACTGACCGAATTTCTGGTCAATTGGTGTCATCATCCAATCTATATCCAGGAGAAATGCGAGAGTCTTAACAAGTCCCCCGAAGAAGATGCAAAGTCGCCAATAACAAGAGAACTTGAAAGGGAAGCTAACGAAATTCAATCAAAAACTAGCTCACTTTGGCCGCTGGATATTCGTTTCCTTGCGGCGGGTCTATTCCTTTATGGAGAAGAAAGTTTAAAGCATCTTAATGATTTTATAGCTGATTACTCCATACAAGACCTTCATAATGGAAATTATGGATACGCGGCAGGCACATTTGTTCCAAAAATCTATGATTATAGTGGTTATAACAGTTAAGAGGTGTTTATGTACTGGTATGAATATAGGGTTCATTGGTGGGATGAACTAGATAGTAAAACAAGAGTTAATATAGGTTTTACCGTAGGCAAAACTTATACTGAAGCCATGCAAAATATAGTTAATATGTATGGCGATGACGAACTTATTAATGTTGAATTAGTTTATCATGATGAATGGTCATGTCTTGACCTCACTGACTTTGAAAAAGCTGGTGATTTCGTGATTATAAAAGCCGTTAATGTAATTGTTAATAAGCCAATTAAAGATAACTAGTCCTTGAAAAAATTAAAAATTTTTTATATAATATATATGTAAGGTAAAGGAAATCTTAAATATCATTTTTAAAGAAAGGTGTAAAACGACTATGGAAAAGAGAGTTACAAAGAAAGACATTTATGCAGACATCATCACTATGGCAAGAGAAGCTCAGAGAGAGGACATCGTAGAGTTCTGCGAGGTTCAGATTGAGCAGCTTGAGAGAAAGGCTGAAAAGGCTAAGGAGCGCAAGGCTTCTAAGGCAGCAGCTGGCGATGCTCTTAAGGATGCTATCGCGGCAGTGCTTACTGAAGACCTTCAGACTGCGGCTGACATTACTGAAAAGGTAATGGATGCTGGCGATGAGGTAACTAGAGCGAAGGTAGTTGCAAGACTTACTAAGCTCGTCAAGGAGGGCGTTGCAGGTAAGATGCAGGTCAAGGTTGACAAGAAGAAGGTAATGGCATACGCCCTTGCCGGTGCTCTTCCATTCGAGGATGAAGAAGAGTAGTCTGTAAGACAAATAAATAATCTAATAGACAGGGCATAGTCCCTGTCTATTAGCGTATAAGGAGATATTATGAATTATTGCATACGATTTAATAAAGATTCCAAATATTTAAATACAATAGAAGAATTAGTAATTGATTTTACTCCTGGACGCTCTGAAATGCTATTACAAAGTTTCATAGATATGCACGCTGATCAGAGAGTGACTATGGACATAGGCACCATTGAACCTAGCAAGGAGCTTATTGCGGCAGTAGCGAATTTACGAGATTCTTCTAAGTTTGCTATGCGGTTTGATAAGAAGAACGCGGCCGCGCTAGAGGCGATCCCGAAATTAGGTATAAATTGGTACTTCACCAACCCCGCATTAACCTATGATGATATATTCACATATAAAAATTTAGGTGCGTCTGAGTTCTTCATAGGCGCACAGCTTGGTTTCGACTTACCGCATTGCAAAGCCATTGCAGATAGTTTAGGTATGGAAGTGCGTTCAGTATATGCATATGCTGTAGAAACAACGTCAATATATAAAAATTATTGGCAGTATTTTATACGTCCAGAAGATGTAACTTTATATGCTCATTATATTGATACTATTGAGTTTTATGGCGAACCTCATATGGTTAATGTCCTTGTTAAAACTTATAAAGCAGAAAAATGGAATGGCCCCCTTAATGAAATTATTCCTATTGTAGAAAAAACATATGATAGTAGGTTTATCATTCCACATTGGGGACGCCGCCGTATCAGTTGTAATAGAAAATGTATGTATGGCGAAAGTTGCTCAATGTGTGAGACGATATATAATTTAAGTCAATCATTAGAAAAGGCAAATATTATTATTCCACCAAATATTAGAGCTGCTGAAGTTCCCGAAATTGCTCCAATAGAAGAAATAGAATCAGAAATTAAACCGAATTTTTGATTTTTTGAAAAAAATATAATATAATATTTATATAATAAAGAATAAGGAGAAAAATATGGCGAAAGGGTCAATTGCTAAAGAAGCAATATTTAAGAAAATGCTTGAAATATTCCCAAATAGCTTTATGGCTGATGCGAAGACTCTTCGTATTCCATGGGAAGAAAATGGCGAAACAATAGAGATAAAAGTTGCTCTTACTGCGGCAAAGGATATTCTTGGTAGTTCTATTGATATGAACTGGGAAGATGGTGGCGGTGCTGAAAAAGCTTATGCGACCGCACCTAAGGCCCCGGTTTCATCTGAACCTACCGCAGAAGAGAAGGCAAATGTAGAAAAGCTTATGGCTAGTTTAGGATTAATCTAATGTTATATATACTTGGTGGATTGTTTATATGTGGTTTTGTGTGCTATGCTTGTTGTTGCGTAGCACACGATGCAGATATAAGAGCGGAACAGATGTACAATGAGTATAAACGAAAAACAGATATTAAAAATAAATGAGTGGCAATCTGCTTCGGGTAAATGGTATGCTGCAGATACTCAAGTGTTTAGTGGATGGTGGGAACCAGCCAGATTACTTGGTTTGCATTTAGAAGATTATATTCAAATGCTTATTAATCAATATTATGCCAATATTATTGATTTTATTCAATATGAGGACAAAAGAAACTCATTGCTGATTTTTAATTTTGATAATTATAAGGACGTTCATCAATTCGTACTTGATGTCAATAGAATTGCAAGAAATAAAAAATATTTTGTATATAGGAGGACAGAGTAATGTAATTATTTTAAACAGAAAAGGAGAATAATTACAATGTCAAGGTCTTATAAGAAAAACGCATATGCTACAGACAATGGTAGTAGTGGAAAAAATAAGCGCATAGCCAATCGTATTATGCGTAGAAACAAAAATACCTTATATCAGGGTGGCGCTTATAAGAAATCTTATTGCTCATGGAATATCTGTGATTATAAATTCAGATTCGATGAAGCAGATGCAATTAACTATTATTATGAAATGGTTAAAGTCAGTAATTGGTTTATTAAAAAGTATCCAACTATTGATGATTATCTTGATTATTGCAAGAAGATTTATATAAGAAAGTAGATGCGGTGGCGCTCTCCCCGCATCTTTTCATTTGAATTTGATATAAAAGATATATATCAATAAAAATAGAAAGTTTTTATTGAAAAGAAATTAAATAAAATATATCTTCTCTTGAAAATTTTAAAAATTTTTGATAAAATATATATGTAAAGTTGAGAGAGATAAAAAAGATTTGGCTTGAGGAAGTAGTTCAAGCCATTAGGTAGATAATAATTGCCCTTGGTAATTTTCGGAGAGTCCATGAAAGCTTAGCATTTTCGGATGTGTGAGAAAGGCATTTTTATATGGGTTCATAGCTCAGTTGGTAGAGCAATCGGCTGTTAACCGATGTGTCCTAGGTTCGAGTCCTAGTGTTCCCGCCAATTGTCTTTGGTTTATAGGCAGTCAATATAGACCTAAGCTTTGATAAAGCCACTCAGCTTGCGAGGGGGTTAGAAGTAAGCCGGTTCATGAACATCGAAGGTTGTGAGGGAGTATGTTCAAGGAGTATTCGCATCCCTTTGAGGAGTGACGTCCAATGCGGTTTTTATGGAGAGTACCCGAACGGTTAGGAACTAGTCTTGAAAACTAGGGTGACGTTAGTCTACAGGGTTCGACTCCCTGACTCTCCGCCAATGCCGTTCGGCTAAAGTTTGCGGCACGCCTCTTAGGGGTAAGTCAGTAATGATGAAGCTTCCCTTACGCGTACCATGCCGCAGATGAGGTTCGTTTTATAGATATTCATCACCTTAAGCGGAAAATCTATCGAGGGCTCAGCGCTGGGTCCCACCACCTGTGGCGTTACGACGGGGAACTCAAGGGGAAGTCCCCCTTCAAGGGCGGGTTGTGCCGCCCAAAGACCTCGCATGAGCGTACTATCGGTTGCGCCCGCGCAATGGATAGGCAATAGGGCGGGGCATTAAGTGGACCATTAGCTCAGTTAGGTCTAGAGCAGGGGTCTCATAAACCTCAGGTCCAAGGTTCAAATCCTTGATGGTCCACCAATATGCACCCTTAGCTCATTAGGTTAGAGCACTGTGCTGATAACGCAGAGGTGCTTGGTTCAAATCCAAGAGGGTGTACCACTAGGAAGCAGAGAGCCGATCTCTAAAACGCTCGCCGCGAAAGGAGCCAAATGATGCTGTTGGAAACTTGGGCATTGGAAGTATATGGGCCGGTAGTTAAACGGGATAACCCCTGCCTTGCACGCAGGTATTCAGGGTTCGATTCCCTGTTGGTCCACCATATGAGGAGATTTTAACTCATTGCTTTCACCTCTTTAAAAAAGAAAACTCTTAGAGCGTTAACACGGATTAAGGAAAGGTAAACTACCACCGGCGCCTATATAGGTGATATGTGGCACGAAGGAGCGGAAAACGCTATACCCAAGGAAGCGAAGTAACCTACCATTTTTTTCAATAGGAGAAAGACTATGAGAAAATGGAAGCAATTATGGCATAAATTTTTCTCTCGTAGATTTAAAGGCTCTGCTTGGGTTTCATATTCAAGGGCAATAGAAGGCGAGAAAAAAGGAGCCGATATTTGGGGTACTGACTTTCCAATTCCTGTTTCTGATGTTTTACACTTTAAACTTTTAGAAGAAGAAGAGGAAGATGGCAGTAAAAGTCAGTATATTATTACGAGTATTACTTCTAAAATTTTATTCATTATCCCTTTTACTTATGATGAATACATCATTGAAATTCCATGGCATAAATATGAATTAAATCAATTTGATGCAAATAAAGCATTGATTGAAATTAATGCAGCAGAGCATTGGAATCAAAACCATGAAATGGATCCAAGCGGATTTGAAGGAGATGTTACTTTTAGCAACGGCTCCTATTCTTTTTCGCTTAAAGTAGATAGTGGAAGTAATTATATTTGGTTAGAGAGAAACGGAAAATAAGTAAACAGCAATAGAGAGAAGAGAATAAGATATGGAAAGCAGTGGAGAGACACCACAGATGGCGGCGGTGGACGGACAGAAGCTATATGCCAGACACAAATCCGCGTAAGCTACCTCAGTTACAATTCGTTGAATCCATTTTCTATTGTTGCGGCGGTACCTATGGTGCCGCATCATGGTGCCATCGTCTAAACGGTCAGGACATTAGCCTTTCACGTTAACAATCCGGGTTCGAATCCCGGTGGCATCACCATATGCCTGGGTAGCTCAGTAGGTAGAGCGTGGGACTGAAAATCCCTGCGTCGGTAGTTCGATCCCGCCCCCCGGCACCAAAAATTTAATTAAGATTAAAATTATAGTCATCATCATTATGTAATATAGGACGAGTTTGATAAATATGATTTGTTTCAGAAGCAAACTTATTATAAGAAATTGCGTTATATAGGATCTTGGTATAGTGGTTGTGCCCTGGTCTCCAAAACCAGAGAGAGCTGTTCGATTCGGCTAGATCCTGCCAATATGCTCTGTTATTTCAGCGGGAGAAGGCTTCCCTTACAAGGAAGAGGTCGGTGGTTCGAATCCACCACAGAGTACCAGGGAGTCGGGAGAGCGACAGTATTAGTTCATGTACAGGACGGTACAGTGGCTGAAAAGGTGTCTAGATGAAGCCCGCTAAACCTCTCCCACCATTTATGCCCCGGTCGCCAAGCGGATTACGGCATACGCCTTCTAAGCGTATATACATAGGTTCGAATCCTATTCGGGGTACCATTTTTATTGAAAATTATAAAAAATTATTATATAATATATATACAGAGTGAATTGCGGAAAGATTCTGCGGAACTTTCTTAAGAGGTAAGGATGCGTCCAACCCTCTTCTATGAGGATGTAGCTCAGTTGGTAGAGCATATGACTTTTAATCATAGGGTCGAGGGTTCGAACCCCTCCATCCTCACCATATAGCAAAAATAAAAAACATTTGCTTTTTTAAAAAATTTTTGCTATAATATATATGTAAGGTTGAGAAAGAAATTAAAAAATCTTACAAGCACCTTGATAATTGCTTTTGCAAATATATACTAAGAACTCAGTGAAGATGCGTTGAACCAACGTGCTGAGGTGCGCTAAAAAGGTCAGGTCGAACGAATTAGGGATACCTAAGGATAGATGGCTGTACTACAAAGGGTGACCGATGTAGTGAAGAGGGTGAACCCCCAAACCTAAGGTGTAGCGCTTTCGGTATCGCAGGTAAAGGTAGTGTGCGAGTCGGGAGAACAATAGAAGCAATTGTTAATAGCAATTGCCGAATCGGAGTTAGGGCATCGACAGGTGGTGCTGTGGCCACTCCTCCGAAATACCAATAATCTCCTCTGTCGTGAAGCAAAGAAATTTGTGTATAAGGCTTGTATGCAACTCCAAGTAGCTCAAAGACAAAGCAGCAGTATGTTTTAAAAGAAAATGGTCAAGTTTCAAACCATTCTAGTGCCGTAAGGTGGGTGAAAGGTGTGGGTAAGCAATCCCATATGGGACGTTAGCCGCTTAAGGCTGGGGCATGTTAGGTTAGGGTCGCTCCCTAGTCTTCGGATGTGTCTCCCCATTGACTGAATATATCTGAAGGTATCTGAAAGTAAGGTGAAAGTCTCTTAGATGTATATTTGCATAAGCAATTATTAGGAATTGCAAAGAACACGCGACATCCCGCCAGAGAATGTTCTGCGCAAACTTGGGGGAGATAGGATACCCCCTTTTTATATGGTGTGTTCGTCCAGCGGCTTAGGATGCTGCCCTGTCACGGCAGAGATCACGGGTTCGAATCCCGTACGCACCGCCATTTTTCTCAAGTATACTCAAAGGTGTGATAGGTAACGCGAAGCACTGAGTAGGATATTTGAAACCCCAAGTTTAACAGGTATCTTGGAAATCCTAGGTTAAAAAACCTGTGCATGCGTGCCATTGGTGTAGTGGTAACATGTCAGCCTTCCAAGCTGACGTCATGAGTTCGAGCCTCATATGGCACTCCAATAGGAACCGCATTGCGGGAAGATGGTTGATTCCGGAGCTAGATACCTGAGACGAATGTGTTGCTGCCGGCGCATAATCACAAGGGCGAGAAAAGTTGTGCGATTTGTAGGCGTAACCTACTATTTATTGGGGCATGGTGTAAAGGCAGCACATGAGACTTTGACTCTCACGGTCTTGGTTCGAATCCAGGTGCCTCAGCCATGGGTAGAAATCCCATATAAAACTGCTTAGCTTGTTAGGCATAGGTTGTGAATACCTCACAAGATTGTATTAAGCGAGAACTTAATTGACTTGGCTGTGGAATAGGAACAGTTATCATTGCCCATAGGAGAAGAGAGCTTCGCGCTGAATCGAGTAGATGGGTTGCGTCTTCGGACGCATTATCGTCGCATGCGGTAAAGGTAACCTCGGAGGCTCATAACCTCCAATTCCCAGTTCGAGTCTGGGTGCGGCAACCAATGCTTTTACTGCTGAGGGCAAATCAGCAGCATGAATATATGCATGTATTCATATATCCTGCGGCGCGGCAGGAACCCGCGTCATACTCATGGGTGGTTTCCTCGCGGCGAGGGGGTGGCCTGCAAAGCCACTAGACTCAGTTCGACTCTGAGACTGCCCTCCAAGAAAATATTATGGTGGTGTAGCACAACTGGTAGTGCAGCTGATTTGTAATCAGCAGGTTGGGGGTTCGAGTCCCTTTGCCACCTCCATTGCAGACCTCTGTCTGTTTAAGTTCAATAATATTCTTGCGAGCCTAGGTGATGCCGGTTTAGCATCTAGGAAATCTCTTCGCCTGAAGTCCCAGGTCGGCAAAGCTGGAAGATAGCCGATACAACAATACTACTTGCGCGTGAAATTTCGGAAATAGTTGGATCCGTAGAAGTAGTAGAGATTATATTATTGAATTAATAGTCCCGTGGAACTTCATCCACGCTTTCCTCAGTAATGGGGATTGTATCCCCTTTTGAATATATAAGAGGTACAAGGAGTTTGTGGCACTATATGTGCCACAATATCGGGGCGTAGCTCAGTTTGGTAGAGCGTCTGGTTTGGGACCAGAATGTCGCGGGTTCAAATCCTACCACCCCGACCATTTTAGTCGCAGGAGGAATGTATATGAGTAAGGATAAACACATCTGGGAAAATAATTTAGAGTTCGCACAGGTTATAGACGAGATAATAGCAGATAAACATCTTTACTCTCATGATGCTTTGTGTGACTTTTTGGCTACTATAGCTACATATTTGCGGCAAACCGGTCATGAACTTGAGAAGTATGATAGGAGGTTGCAAGTATATTTGGAAGCTATTTTAAAACTTCCTTAATTGATTTTTTAAATAATTTATTATATAATATATATGTAAGGTTGAGAGAGAAAAAAATACAGGCAGCCGTCTCTCGACTTCGGATCCCCTGTTACCTTACATATAAATTATTTGGGTTGCTAGCCCAATTGGTAGAGGCGCTAGTCTTAGGAACTAGTTAGTCTGGGTTCGAGTCCCAGGTGACCCACCATCAACAACTTGAATTTTTAAGAAATTTTTTATATAATATATATAGAAAATAAAAAAATTGAATATTTTTTCGGCTGGTTTCGGGTCGTTAGAT
>Ga0310694_10001208_pt1 | contig 30182 bp, 41 predicted proteins | sample 174DNAGHGhighgp2_FD_203884 | JGI IMG/M metagenome (GOLD analysis project Ga0310694, IMG submission 203884) | Sheep rumen microbial communities from Palmerston North, Manawatu-Wanganui, New Zealand - 1742 DNA GHGhigh gp2 (v2) (version 2) | ecosystem: Host-associated > Mammals > Digestive system...
AACTCCATAGGTGTTTACAGGCCAATAAGTACCTTGGTATGCATATATTCTATATTTACCTTGCGTCCGTAATGCGTCAATGTCAGCATCTGTCTTGTTCCCATAATCAATTGTGTTAGCGCCCAGAACTGATGCAAGGTTGGGCATCGAGTCAATTCCTGCGATGGCATATTGCGGGTTGCCGGCCGTTCCGACGTTGGTCACTATCGGCACCATTGCTCCAGACAATGATGCTGCATTTGTACGTTTCTTGAAGAGTGCGTCTAACGCGTTAGATAAAAGTCCCATAATTGTTTGTTTTTGTGTTGTTGATAATTTTGTTATGCTAAAAAATAATTACAGAAAGAAGTGTTGCCACTATCACGCCAAAGAAGCCTGCTTCTGGCCCCATGGGCATCTCCATATTCTCAATCTCAAAGAGGGCGCCGAGCCCCATCACACCCATAATCCCGACCATCGGGGCTGTAAGCAACGTCGTTATCCGATCTGCACAGCAGTAGTGGCACACCACCGCCGTCACAATTGTAACCACAAACGCGAGAGCAAACAGCACCACGTTGTTCCTGTCTAAAAATTTCTGTTTCATAATCACTTGTTTTTTAAGAATTATTTGTTTTGAAAATGTATCTCACCCAAGCGTAGTGTTTCCTGCGCGAGAGGTAGTAGATGTCTACCTGATACTGGTATGCCTCCTGCTCCAGCGATATGTTGCGGTAGGCCTTCCTGTGGCTCCTGTATATGCACAGCCTCACCAGATATTCCAGTGCGTACCACAGCGGGAACAGCACCAGCAGCATCTCCTTCTGCTGCTCGCCGTGAATCTTCTCGTGCCGATCGTCCACCTCGCCGAACCTCGCGCCCTTGCGGACGAAGAGCAGAGGCCACATCGTCAGAGCCTTGTAGCCCTTGAACGGGATGATGTTGTTTACTATCTTAATCATAACTTTATTTTATCTGAAACCAATATCCATCTTGTGCCACAAAGACATATTGTGGAATATGCAAAACATCAGGAATATCAACATTTGTAGTACCGCTCCACTCACCAGCAGCACTGCCTTGTCTACTTGCTTTGACATAATAAGCCCACTGCAAAGAAATGGAATCAACCTTGCTACCTGCTTGTGGTGATGGCTCTAACTTGCCATTATTGTTAGTCAATCTTGTTACCATTTTATTTGTCTCTACACAACTTATATTAATTCGTCCAGAGCATTTTATTACTCGACAATAAATAGTAACCATCTTTCCTTCATACAGGGATGGTGATGGTAGGAGTAGTGTGTTGTTATTTGTAACGTTAGGCCACATCCAGTCATCTCCTTGTTGTTGCATAATATCTATCACATCCGCACTACCAGATGTTTGATATTCATAGCCTCCTTTTACGTAAGGTTCGCCACCACCATAAATAGATGACACCCCCCACCAATAACAAACATTATGAAAGAAGTTCTTTGCCTTTATCGTTCCTTCAAATTCACCGCTGCCCCTGAAATGGCCGGTGTTCTGATACGAATCACCGGTGAGCAGGTCAACGGCATAGTTGGGAACAAACGGCACCTGCTCTATCTTGGTAATAGTCCCGTGATATGAAGCAGAAGACATTCTGGCATAGACAGAATATCTGGTGTCCTTCTCAGGTGCATCGAACACAAGGGTCACGGATGTCGGCGAAGTAGACGCTATAGATTTATTGTCTACCACCACGGTTCCGTCCTCGCGTCGCAGTTGCAGATACATCGTACCGCGAGAGTCAGAGACATAACCGTAGACCTTGACAATGATAGCGGCGGCATCCGTCTGGAACTGAGAGGACTTCTCGGCAGAGGTGGTGTTATTGAAGTACGAGTCACTTACTTCTATCCTGCGGTTTGAGTCGGGCGATTTCGGCTCAAAATAGGTATAGGCTGGCAGGTTGCCGTATTGCCCGGGGTTCTCCACGGTGCCGCCATAACTCGTGTTGTCGATTTTGCCGTGAACAGACAACAGCCAGTCACGTGATATGATGGCACTTCCGAACCGCGCGAAATCCTTCACGAAGATGGCCTCCGTCAGGACTACCGAGTAGTTCTGCAGCATGCCCCACTTGCTCTGCTGTGAGTCAGACGGCTTGTCGTCATTTCCATAGGCGCTGCTGGCTTTCAGGTACCACCACTCTTCGGTGACGCCAGCCACCTTCAGATGGACGACAGGGCACAGGCTTGCGGTAAGCAGGTATCGCACTAAGTGAGACCACTCGCCTGCTATATAGTACATACGGCCGGTCTCGCCATTCAGGCCCTGCTCGCTTCCGGCAAGCCCGACTGTGCATGTTGCGGAATATGTCTTTCCACCGTAGTTGCCGGAAATTTTGAATGTTGCTCCGCCCGCTATGCCGACTGCCGTGGCGGAGGTGCCGACGGTAAGCGTGGCGGTGCTGGCATTGAATGTCACTCCGCTCGGAAGCGAAAGGACCGCGACAGTAAGTCCGTCGCCCACTTGTGAACCCACCATCAGGATGAATGTCAGCACCTGTGACACACTGCTCTTCACGTTGCCGTTTTTGTCGCACGGAACGGTGATGACGCCTGGCGACACAGAGGCGATGGCGGCGGGATCGCCGTTGGTTGCCTTGTTGACTGGCACGGTCTCGCTGTCGAGCACGGACTCCTCGTCCACCTCGCCCTGCACGTAACTCACGCCGTCGATGGTCTTGGCGGCCTGGAGCAGTTTGCCGACCACGACGCGGATCTCAGACTGTGAGGCATTCGTCGTGTTAAACGTGGCAATGGGGTTGGTCGTCGATCCGGGCTGTCCGCTGACGTAGTCGCTGGCCACCACATAGCCGTTGCCGGAAGGGTTTGGCACGCAGAACATAAGCCTGTAGCCGGATGGCATCGCGGTGGCGACGTCGCCGCCGCTGATGGGCACCTTCACTACCTTTGCGCTGAGTGGCGTCGTGGCCGGCGTGCCGGTGGTCTGGTTGTACGATATGGCGTTCGGCCTGATGTTCCGCAGTTCGTACTTGTCGCCCGTGATGGCTGCGACCTTCAGCGTGCATATTCGGCTCACCGTCGCGTCGTCGGCAGACTTCAGGGTGATGGCGAAGGCGTCCTTGCCGTTGCCGATGACTGCTCCGGCGGCATAGCCCACGGTGATGATGCCTGTACTGTTGTTCCACGTCACTGTGACATGTCCCTTTTCCTGTCCTGACTGGTCGGATGCCCAGGTGGTTGATCCGTTGCGCACGACGCTGCCGACGGTGAAGCCTTTTGCTTCGATGCCATAGAAGAGCGTAGCCTTGGCGCTCACGCTCTGCGCTTTCTGGATGTTTCCGGAGTCGTCGGCAAACACCGAGTCCATGTCGCCGTCGAGGTCTGCTATCCAGGGTGCGCCGTCTATGCCGCTCTTGACGATTGGTATGGTCTCGCGGTCGATGATGTTCTCATCGCTTACCTGCGCTGCGCCGCCGACGGTAGACATGGCCAGTTCCACCTCCACCCACGTCGTGTCTGACGGGATGGTGAGTATGCCAGTAGGCATCTGATACCACACCAACTGCTCCTGTGAAGTTCCGAACTTTGCGCTGTACGCCTGCCCGGCTCCGCGCATCTGCTTCCATACGCTGAATTGGCCGTTCTGTCCTTTTGTCCGATAGAACAGCGTATATACACCGGCATAGTTGATGGTCTGTACGGGAAAATCGCTTATGAAGTACGCTTCTTCGATTTCCTGCAGTGAGTTGGCGTAGTGGTAGTTGAGCGACATCGGTTTGTCAAGGTTCTCCAGAACGTTGCCAGGATATACCGTCTCTTCAGCTCCCACTATCCGCTTGTAGCCGCAGTACAGTTGCTGCTGCGCGGGCACGAGCGACTTCCCGTCGGAAGACTTCGTGAACACTATCTCCGTGCATGACGGTGCCAGTTCGTAGGAAGCGTCTCCAGTCAGGCGAGTCAGTGAAAAGGTGGTCTTGTATTGATTGCCGCCGTATGACACGATGATGTCTGCGTCGTACCTTACAGCCGACAGCGTGTCGCCTTTCCTGAAGCCCCACGTTATCCTGAAGCAGTAGTCGCCGTCGGCATTGAATGACCCGACCTGCGGGGTATGGAGGGCAATGGACTGCGCACTCACAAATGTCACGCCACCATGAGCCTGTTCGGCACCGTTGAAGATGCGAACCTTGGTACTGATATTGCAGTCGTACTGAACCTTCTCGTTGGCGTCGCAGGCAATGTTAGATGCCTGATTCGTCAGGTCGGCTATGACGGCGTTCCTGCCGTCGTTGACCTTGGTTACCGAGAATGCTTTACCAACTCTTTGTACCTTCATGCGCCTATTCTGCTATGACTATGCCACCTATGCCGTTGTTATGACTTTCGAGGAAAGATGCGCTCAGCATGATCTTCCCGCCAGGGCAAGATTTAGAGACTGGGTCTGGGTTGTTGCCACTCGGTGAAAGCGTTGTCGTAATCTTCACGAAGTTGGCGTCAGAGGGCAGGCTGGCGTTCTGCTTGTATGCGTCAGGGAAGGAGGCCTTTGGTATGACCGCGTCCTTGTTGTCGGTCAGTTTCACGTAGAACTCGCTGTAGCCGTCGTATACCTGGTCAGGGTTCTGGCGGTGTCCCATCCAGAAGGTGAAAAGGACCGACTGGTCGTCGCGCAGGTGCACGTCGCCTTGTCCGGTTCCCGTCTCTACGTCCTGTCCGTCTGTTCTCGTGTATGTGCGTGACGACACCTGCAGTTCCATCTCGTCGGTGGCATCGTCCACAGAGAAGTATTCCGTGTCCACGAGGCTGTCTGCACCGTTCTCCGTTACGTAGAACTCGAAGCGGAGCACGACGTTGTCCGTTATCTGGCTCTCCTTGAGCGTCAGGACGACGGAGCCGTTGTCCGTCACCTTCTTGTTGTACCCGGGAATCGGGCTGTTGTTGCCCTCAATATAGGCGCTCAGCTTGAAGTTGGTCACGTTGGCCGCCCCGTTCTTTATTTTCGCCGTCAGTGCCGTCGATGGCTCGCCGTCGGTCTTCGGCGAGTTGTCGGAGATATAGTTGTCTCCCTCGATATATCCGCTGTAGCCGGTGCCTGCCAACTCTTGTACGCGCACGGGTATAGAGACGGTGAACGGGAGCGGGGCGCCGCCGGCCTCCATGCTGCCTTCAAGTCCTATCTGGTCGTTGTCCGTGTTGGCGGTGGTGGCAAGGTTTCGCAGGATGTACAGGCAGGGTATGGTCGTCCCGTCCTCTTCGACGGTGCTCTTGCCGAAGATGGGATAGGACGTTCCGCCGGATATCTGCACGAAATCGCCGTTGCTCGGGTAGTAACTGATGTTGTTGACGCTGTCGGTCACCAGGTTGTTTCCGAACGTGATCTCATTGCCGTTCCATGTCCATTTGTACGGTTGCGGCATCTTTGCCTTCCCGGACAGGCGGCACATGCCTGTTATCTTCGGTATGACGTCATGCTCCGTTGTCATGTAACTGTTCCAGTTTGGACGGCAGTTGCCGCCGCCGTCAACCTCCTGCTTCAGCGACGTGTTGGTGCGCAGTTGTACGCTTACGGCCTTGCCGTCGATGATGCGCTGCGCAAAGAATTTGTTACTTACTCTTTCCATAGTTATTCCTCGTTTGTTTTCTCGTCGGCTTCAGTCTCTTCCGTAGGCTCATGCTCCGGTTCCACCTCGGGTTCCGGCTCAGGCTCGGCGTCATCCTCCTGCTTCGGTTCCTGCTCAGGTTTAGGCTCTTCAAAGGCGGCTTCCTGCCGGTTGCCATCATCGGCTGGTTCCGCCTGCCTGCCGGTCAGGTAGTTGTTCTCACGCATCAGCCGTTTGGCTTCGTCGGCAGTTATCATCTCTGCGTCAAGTCCGGTCACGTACTCTTCGGCAGTCATCTGGAAACCGATGCTTCGCAGGTCGCTCTCCGTGATGATATACCTGCCGTCTCTGGTACGGTATGAACTGTTGATGCAATGCGCTCGCTCCGCTATGGATGCCGACGCAAGGTAAAGTTGTTCTCTTTCCATATCCTTATGTTTTTGTTAAACGGTATTTCTTAGCATCTCCCGACCACGCGCCTGCCGAAATCGGTGGCAGTACTGCTTCCGCTGTCGTCTTCGAGGTCGTTGCCTTCGTCGTCCGTCAAGACCTCGTAGGGGCCGAGCAGGTACGGGTCTGCGTTCACGTCGACGTCCACGTTGCCAGGCTTTCTCAGTTCGGACGCGTCAATGTCTATCTCTTCGCCCCAGCCTCGCATCGTCTTGGCCGTCACGTCCGATGCCCTCGTCCACCATTGCTGGCGTATATACTCGGCGCGCCTGGCAGCGTCTACATTTTCCCCTGCGGAGTGCAGGATGCTTCCGAAGCCCTTCTTCTTGTCGCTGTCCATGATCCGCTTGGATCCTTTGGTATGCGGCAGCAACTCCAGGCGCGGGAATTCCCACATCAGTGCAACGTTGTCGGACGTGTAGTCCAGCGGTGTCGCGGCATTGAGCGACTCACCTATCTTCACGGTCAGTTTGGCATCGTCCACGAAGTCCATGTTCAGGACGATGGTGTCCTTGCCGATACCCTTGCCTGCAGGCTGTGCGGCCGCCTGGTAGCAGAGGGTGCTTGCATCAATGGCGGCGTCGTTGAGAAACCAGAAGAACTTCACCGCGCTGCTGACGTTCTGCCTGCCTTTCCTTGCGACCGCTGTGAATGTGGCAAGGCTCGTGTTGCCTGCCATGTCCGTCTCGTTTGTCAACGGGTAGTAGCGCATCATGTTCGGGCACTGGATCTTCACGTCGTAGAAGTCGTCTGGTCGGTTCTCGCTCGACAGCACCATCTCGGCACGCTCCTCATAGGTCTGGCTGGCGTTCTCGTCGGTGAACGACGCCACGAGGATCACCTTCTTTGAATGCTCATGGTGCACGTTCTTGCGCACGACGAACCGTCCGGTGGCCTTTGACGAGTCGCTTGACCCGTCCCTCGTCTCATAGTAGTATTTCTTCGACGTGTCGGCTCCGCCGTACTCCTGGACCTTTCCCTCTTCCTTGCTTGAGTCCCATGCCGCAGACACGTTGTCGATGTACCATGTGAAGACGGCATTCACGGTCTTAACCTGGCCTGTGGAGGCGTCGCCGACGCTGAGCTGCGGCACGAGTATCAGCGGCTTTGCACCGGCTCCTGCTGACACGGGGTCTCGGTCAGGCTGCCAGATGTTGCGCGTACTGTCCATGCTCTGCGTCAGCGTGCCGTCGTCAACGATTCCTATCGACAGCATCACGTTCAGCGGGCTCTTCGTCTTCACCACCGCTGCCGGTGGTGCGGGGTTTATTATCTTCTTCATGTCAAAATACTGTTATTATGTTTGTTATCTCGGATTCCTCGCTGCCGCTGCCAAACCATGCGGTACACTTGAACGACAGCGGCGTGGAGTCCCAGCCCGGCGGGAAGTCGCTGCCGGTCAGCGTCAGTTGCTGCACCTTCGCCCTCACGTCGGCGGCCCATGCCACGTCGAGGTCGTGGAATGCGGACTCTCGTTCCCACTGCCACCGCGTCACGATGGTGCTGATGTCGTCCTGCCCGATGATCAGTTTCGGCACGACGGTCACGTTCAGCAGTGCCTCGTCCCTTACCGGAAGTTGCATCAGCGGCGTGCCGTCGGTGTTGAAGAACGCGAGGCTGATGGTGCCGCCGCTGATCCTCGTCCATCCCTGGTTGAACATCGCCTCCAGTGCCGTGCCGTCAACGAGGCACTCCCACAGTGCTCCGTGGTTCCATGCGCGCGACGTCTCAAGGTCCACCTCCTCCGTCCACTCGGTGAGCATCTTCAGAAGAAGCGTACGGTCGCTGAACGGCTCCAGCCCGCCTGGGCTGCCTGGCGGCGCGTAGTGCTCGTGGTCAAGGCGGTAACGCAGCCATGTGTTGATGGGCAGCGTCCGGTTGTGGTACGGCTCCGCGATGACGTCGCCAGGGGATATCGTCTCGCCGGCGAGCCCGGCGGCAAAGTCGAGGATGGCCCTGACGGTCTGCTCGTAGGGCTTCAGCGGGTCGTCCTGTCCGAGCGGCAGGCTGACCGTGCCGTCTGGGATATAGGTGCCGCTGTAGTTGCCGGTGTATTCCGCAGACGGGCTCGCGCTCCAGGCGCCCCGGTCTGCCTTCACCACGCTGGCAGGCCATGCCACCCTGTGCTGGTGCGAGTAGAAGAGCGTGTTGATGTAGAGCGACGGCATGTCCGGGTTGCGCGTCGACGGGAGGTTTGGCAGGTCAGGCAGCACGCCCAGACAGAGCGCGTAGTTGTCGTCGCGGATTATAGGGGTGTCCACTCGCCAGAAATACGACAGGCGCTGGTCGGTTGTGGACAGCACCCACGACCTCTGTCGTGCCTGCTGCGACCGCAGGATGCTGTCGGAGTGCTGTCCCGTTGCCGGGTCGATGCCGTCGGCACGGTTGCCGTGGCGGGTGAGCGTGATATGCGTGTCGAATCCGGCCTCTCCGAGCGTCGCTCCTGTGACCGCGATCACGACGTTGTTGCCTGCCGCCACGTCGGCTGCAGTCGCCATCTCCGCGCCAAGCGCCTCTTCGGGGCTGTCGTGGTGGGAGAGGATGTCCGTCCCGTAGAACGTGAAGTTGTGCCCTCCAGGCACCAGCGGGCTGCCGTTCTGCATGCTGGCGTAGAGCGATACGGTGACGGTGTTCTCGCCGTAGTCCAGGTCCTCCGCCACCACCCATACGGTATAGTAACTGCCGCTCTTCGTCGCCGTGTGCCCTGCAGGGACGGCGCTGCCCCTTGGCAGCAGGTCGTTGACCTTGGCGTAGAGTATGTCGCCGTAGTAGAACGGCAGGTAGTCGTTGTCGTGTTCCTTGTGTATCCATAGTTTCAGCAGGCCGTTGCCCAGATAGTCGATATGCTCCACCTCCGCCCCCTCGGTGAAGGAGTAGTCCGACTCCATCAGTTGCATGCGGTTGATGATGAGTTCCATGATCCGCATGAAGCCGCGCACCTCCAGGCCGTCCGTCTGGATAAGTCCCTGCAGGGCGTCCATCCATATACCCTTGCCGCCAGAGAATCCTTCGATGGCGTCCTTTGACTTCAGGATCCTGTCAAATATCAGGCCCTGCAGGAAGGATATACGCCCGCGTGCGATGTCGTCGGCTATCTTCGACAGGAACAGTTCCGACCCGTAGTCCCTGACGGTGTCCTTCACGTCCTCGTCGGCAGTGCCGTGTACGACCGGTATGGAGAACGAGAACGACTCCTCGGCCGTCGTGAATGTTACCGACAGCCTCGTGAGGGCCAGGTCGTTGAGATGCGCGATGAACTGGGAGTGCAGGCTCTCGCCGATGACGAACTGCGGCGCGGCGGCCGTCTCCGTGTAGGTGTCGCCGACGCCCTCGAAGTTCACGGTTATGACGGTCTCGCCAGTCACGGGGTTCTCGGCACCGCCTCCCGTGCGCTTCATCAGCGTGGCCGCCAGCGGCAGCCTGCCCTGGAACACGCCCGTGTCGTCGGTCGTGAGTTGCCATGCCTCAGAGCCGTCGAGCGTCCACATGCACCGGTACTTGGAGGCGTCGGAAGCCCAGTGGTCCCAGGTGTCCGGCACGGAGAAGTCTCCCCAGTGCGCGTCCTGCGGCCCGCTGGTGCTGCTGTCGGAGCCGCCGCCCTTCACATAGTCGCGGTAGGCGGCATACTCGTAGCGCCATGTCTCGTCGATGCCATGTGCCTCGTCGTTCCATCCTTCTGGCACCCATCCGGTCTGGTTCTTGTCGCTTGTGACATGCCCTGCGGCACCCTCAGGCTCCACCTCGCCGTACTCGACGAGCGATGGCAGGGGATGCTCGCTCTGCAGGTCGCCGAAGGCAATGGGCGTCTTGCTGCGTATGAAGATCCACTCGCGCAGGCTTGTGTCCTCGCCGCCGCGCAGAAACGTCACGGCCTTCACGTCCAGTTCCTTCCCGTCGCCGTCGGCAAGGCGCACGTTCATGCTCTGCTGCGTCTGGAATACCGATATCGGTATCGTGCCGGATGCGACGCCGCCGACATCTGAGAAGGCGAGGCCGATCCACGACCCTGAGTTGACCTGGGCATACTGAACGGAGAGCCTTGCTGCGGCGAACTGCGGCTGGCTGACCTTGAACACAGAGCCTCGCTGGTCGATGGCGCGGATGCTGACGGCGATGCCAGCGACCGGCCTGTACTCGCCGTTCAGCGGGTTGTATGACACGATACTGTCGGAGAGCACCAGTTCGTACTTCTCCGCAGTCTCTGCCATGATGGTGACGCTGCCGGTGGCCAGTGCCACGACGGCTCCGCCGCCGGAACTGCTGCTTTCTCCCGAGGACGAGCCACTGCTTTCTCCAGAGGATGAACTGTCGCCAGAGGTGTCTGTGCCCCATGCCGTGACGGTGAAGATGGCCGACACGGCCCCGTTGAAGTCGTCGCTGCCGTTGCGCGGATGCCGCAACTCGATGCTGCCCGACGTACCGAAGGCTGCGCGACGGCCTGCATCCGGCCATGCCGCGTCGCCGGCCGCGTCGCCGGTGCTCCGCTCAATCGTCCAGTGGTCCACGCGGCCGGAGGCGCCGGCGTCCCATCCTTCCACGAGGGCGGCGCGCAACTGGAGTGACTTCCCCCACGGCACGTATGGCGTAGGGCCTGCGTCCTCGTCGCCGGCGGTGCATGTCAGTTCCACGCGCAGCGGCAGGTCGTCGGGGTTCAGGCTCCACTCGGCATTATACTGGTCGGTGCCGAGTATGCCGGTATCGAGCGTCACGGTGCGCAAGTCGCCAGACGGCAGGCTCACGTCGCCAAGGCGGATATACCAATAGTCACCCGTGGCAGTGCCTGCCGTACCCTTGGCCAGTCCCTCGTTGGTGACGTACGGATACTTGTCTTTCCATACCGTCCCGGCGAGCACCTTCGGCGCAAACACTATATAGCCCGACTGCCTGTCCGTCTTCGAGAGGCGGGCGTAGATGGTGTACGGCTTCGAGGCATCCGCCAGTCGGCGGTTCCTGCCCTCAAGCGCCCACTCCAGGAAAGCATTGTTGTCGCTCCAGGCCTTCAGTGCGTCGATGCCGTTGCTATGCACCTTGATCTTGCAGCCGCGCACCACATACACGGCCAGGTCGCTGGCTGAGCCGTTGGCGTTTGGCGTGATGCTCACGGCCGACGGCGCGATATAGTGGACTGGTGACGTTCGGGGCATTCTGCTTCGTTTTCTTTTCCTGCAAGATAAGGTGCGCGAGTGCCGTGGTCAAGGGCAGACGGCGCGCCGCCTGCAGCCCTTGCCGTCTGCCCTTGATTTTCTGACTCGCGCGATATATCATTAGTACAAAAAAGACATCGTTATGGAACATCTATCACTGGAGATATTCGACCTCCCTACAAGGGACGACCCGACGCCGGCAGGCAGCAAGTTCGCCTCACTGCCGGACGACACCGTCATCACCGTCAACGAGACCAGCGAGATATTCGCAAGCGGAAACGTGTGGACACACCCCTTCGTGCTTAACATCCCCGCCAATGCCCACATCTTCGGATCGTCCGGCGACATGCACGGCTCGCGGCTGCACGAGCAGATAGACAGGCGGAGGGCTCGCCTCTGGGTGGAGGGAATCGCGCTGTACACGGGCATCCTCGTGATTGGAGGCGAGGCGGACGTGGATGCCGACGGCAACATAGACGTCAGCCTTGAGAGCGGCCGCAAGACGTTCGAGCAGATGATAGACGGCGCCAAGGCCAACCAGGTGCCGATGATCGGCGACGTGCAGATAGGCATGGCGCTGTGGAGGAAACGCTGGACGACCTGCAAGGTGAAGCTCACGGCCTCGGCAAAGTACAACGACGACGTCTCCATGAGCGGCCCCGTCAAGCACCACAACGGACAGGAGGTGTTCGACTTCAGTTATGACGGGCAGGACGAGGGCAACTGCGTGCAGCAGTACCCGAGGATGGTGTTCCCCAACGGTTCATTCTACGACTACGGACACACCAAGCCTGATGAGACAGAGGACCATGTCAACACGGACAGCCCCTACACGGAGGACGCAAACGGCACGCCGACGCACCCCTACTGCAACGTCGCCCTCTGCTACCAGAGGTACGGCTATGACAGGAGGGACCAGAACGGCGTCGTCACCACGGACTACAGCGGCGAGCCGGAGGCTCAGCGCGGCTACGAGTACATGCCCGCCAACCGCGTGAACAGCGCGCCGTGCTTCTATGTCATCTACTGGATCCGGGCGCTGATGAAGCACCTCGGCATCCACATTGACGAGAACCAGATGATGGGCGTGGAAGACCTGCGCCGCCTGTTCTTCGTCAACACCAACTGCGCGTATGAGGAGCCCAAGGACCTGAAGCCAGGCCCTAACGTCGAGCGGTACGGCAAATACCGCTGGTGGCATGCCACCTTTGATAAAAATGGCGACCTCATACCAGAGTATGTCAATTTCATGAAGAACATCAACATTGACGAGAGCGGGTTCGTAGGCACCAACGTCAGGATAATCGACAAGAGCGTAGACACAGACATAGACCTGTCTGAAAGGGTGGCCGTCACGATCAGGGAGGTGGTTGACTGGGATGCCGCTGACAAGAACAGTTACCTGAGCAGGAACAGGTTCTTCCATAAGGCGTTTGCCACGAGCGACTGCTTCCCTGACGCCGACATCTCAGAGACCATCAAGGCCATCGAGGCCGGCTTCGGCGTGCGCTTCCTCTTCAGCGAGGACTACAGGCGCGTTCGCATCGTGCTGCTGCGCAACGTGTTCCGAAGCGAGGAGGTGCAGGAGATCGCCTGCGACATCATCGGGGAGACAAAGACGGAGAACGGCAAGCGGGGCTTCAGGATGACCTACGGCGAGAGCGACGACACTCACTTCTACTACAAGGGATTCGCCGACAAACTACCGCACAAGAAGGAACTGTGGGTTGACACCACCGACAAGCACGACTACTCACACTGGAACCTGGATGCCGTATATGCGAACGTCATCAAGAAAGTGTCGGCATTCGACAAGACGTGCTACGTGACGCCGAACACCGGCAATGCCTACGGCTTCAAGATAGACAAGGACGCCAAGCGCTACCAGGAACTGCATCCGTCGGTCTTCGAGTACGCAGGGTTCATGGATGCGGAAGACGGCGACTGCACGGGAGAGGAAGAGACCATAGACACCATCACCGTCGGATTCAGGCCGGCCATCATGAACGACCTGAACATGGAGGAGGAGCGGAAAGGCAATCAGAGACAGCGGTTTGCCCTCTTCGTCGACGATGCCATGCGCCCGCGCAGGCCAGACCTTAAAGACGGAAAGGACTACAACAACCCTCAGGCGGTGTACGACATCGACAGACTGTACGGCGAGGATTCCCCTGCCAGATATATGACGGCTGACGACGGCATCGTGAAGCCGGGCGAGTTCGCCATCAGGTCCGACACGTTCGCAAGTGCAGAGAACGTGGATGCCGACCTGTATATATATCTCCCTGGATTTGGCGACATGTGGATAGCATCTATCAGATTCGACTTCGACGGGCATATCAACGAGGGGCCGCGTCTCTACCTGCAGGACAACTACGAGCCGAACGACGACGGCGTATCGCCGATAGAGCACCACGACTGGGGGCTGACGCTCGGCATCCTGCGCGGCAGCGGCAGCGACGCCGCCGTGAAATATACCGCCGACGACCGCGACGGCGAGGGCAACGACACATGGGCGCTGGTGCCGGGCTCAGGCGCCACGGCTCATCCGGACACCTGCGACTCATTCGGCAAGATATTCGACTATACCGCCGACGGGCAGGACGACCCGCAGGACACGACAGGCAGGTTCTCGCTGAAACTGCGTGCCGAGAAGCCGAACCCGGAGTTTGACCCTGCACGGCCTGAGAGCGCATCGAACCGCCGATACCTGGAAATCACCGACCAGAAACTGCGCGGCAGGGGGCTGTGCGACCAGTTCTACAAGGAGTATTCCTACTGGACGCGCAATGCACGCATAGCAAAAATAGAGGCACCGTGCGAACTGGCGCAACTGCAGGGCATCGACAAGGCCAAGAAGGTGAAGGTGGGCGACGTCACCGGATTCATGCTCAGGAGGAAATATCAGGTCAGCAAGAAGACAGGGCTTGGCACGGCGGAGATGGAGATCATGTATATTTAGAAAACAGCATCATGGCTAACAACACAGTAACAGTATCAGGGATGTTCGGCAGCGGCAAGACGTACTTCGCCGACGCACCGGTGGTAATAGACATCAGCGGACTGGCGTGGCCGGAGGCCTCGCCGTTCAACGTCGTCAGGGTCGACGTGGTATATAACGGCTGTGTGGTGGGCGGCTTCCATGCCGACACGGGCCGGCAGGCAGAGATCAGTTTCGACGTCTCCTCGGCCCTGCGGGCCATCTGGAGCGACTACGGCTTCTCTGGCGAGGTGGCTGCTGCGCAGGCGGCGCTCAGCCCTGGTGACGGACACGCCATACAGCGCGAGTACCGCGAGTACCTGCTGCGCATCCGCACCGAGTATATCTCCGACGACGGCGTGTTCACCGTCACGAAGTGCGAGGACGAGTACGGCAACACCGACATACCGGGAGGGCAGTGCCTGACAGGAGGGCTGACGGAGCGTGAGCGGTCGGCCATCCCCAGCAAGGAGGCGGCCGACGTGTCGTGGTGGGAGAAGAGCGGCGTGCGCTACGGCGACGCGAGCACCAAGCCTGTCAGTTCGCCTGAGCGGGTGGGACGCGACAGCATCACCTCGTGGGTGGACGTGAAGGAGCACTATACCGAGAGCATCTTCTATCCGGCGACGTTCAACGACGGGCACGGACAGGCCGACGACAGCCCGGCAAGCCAGGCGGGATGGACGGGACACGCGCCGCTCGTGCTGCGCGACAGCCAGGAATACTGCGACTTCATCTTCGTGAACCGGCGGGGTGCCGTGGAGACCTGCAGCGCGCTGATGCTGGAGGCAATGGACATCGGTGTGGAGACAAAGACCTATACCCGCGTGGAGCGCCCTTCGTTCAAGCCTTCGCGCTCGCTGATGACGCTTGCGGAGGGCGGGCCGCGCAGGGCCTGGCAGATGTCGAGCGGCGCGCAGACACGCGAGTGGGCAGAGTGGTGGATCACCGAGTTCCTGCCGGCACGCCGACACTGGATGCTCTACGATGGCTCATACGTGCCTGTCATCGTGGAGCCCGCGAAGAAGGGCACCACCGTCTACGACCGGGCGAAGCAGCAGATGCCGGGCGTCGCGTTCACCGTGACGCTGGCACTGGAAGGCTGACACAATCGGGATGCCCTTGATTTTCCGTCCGTGAACCACGATATTTCCATCATACAGACCAACACATAAAAAGAGATATAATGAGTACAGTGATAAGCGACCTCCAGCCCATCCTGATGACGGCGTTCATAGGAGTCATCATCGCATACGCCAGGTATGTACACAACCTGCAGCAGCGCGTGGCCGTGCTGGAGAAGGCCTTCGACGACCTGAAACAGACGATGGAGCGAACTACGGAGAACATTGAGAAGACCATCGAGAATATCCAGAAGCGGCAGGACAACCACTCCAAGAAACAGGACGACATCCTGGAGAGAATCAGTTCGATGGAGAAGGAGGTGCTGAAGCAGATGGGTACGATGGGGGCCAACATATCGTCGCTGGCCTCGGAACTGAAGGGACTGAGCAAACTCATCCTGGTGTCGGACCAGGGCCTGAAGATCAACCGGCAGTAAGACCATGGGAGAGGTGATAAGGCGAACGGGCAACGAGGTGAAGGGACGCTGGCACCAGAAGATGCCGAGGTTCTTCTACTGGCTGGTGGTCATCGCCTGCGGCATCGGCGGCACGGCCTTTGCCATCAACACGGCCGTTCCTGCGCTGGGAGGCACCCTGCCCGACTGGTGGACCGACGTCTACTCATACGTCATCGGCGCGTGCGTCGGCACGGTGACCGTCTGCAAGTTCACCGTTGCCGGCGGCTACAAGGAGATAGACCCCGACAAGATCATACGCGGCGAGCAGGTGATGGACCGCGACGCCTCCGTGCCGAACATGAGCGACGTGGAGACACAGCAGCCCGGTACCGGCTCCTGAACACATACAAATGGAATATAGGGAGTTTTGGTTTTCTAAGTATTAGGAAAAGGTTTCATTTTTTTTATCTTTCACATTTTGTTTAGGGAAAGGCCGCCGTCCGTGAGGATAGCGGCCTTTTTTCAGTCGAAGCCGAAGGCGCGGTCCAGTTCTTCCTCCGTCTCGTCGGAAGAGCCAGGACCTTCAGCCGCCGCATATCCCGGCCTCTCGGCGCTCTGCAGCAGGTACTTTGGCAGCCATGCCTCGTCAGGCCTTCCGCCGGGAGTGTCGTGGAAGCGGAGCAGGAGGAAGCCGTTGCGCTCGCCGACGCATTCGCCGACACGCCTTTTCCACCGGTTCACCAGTTGCCGGAGTGCATGCCGGAAATCCAGTTCAGACTCATACCCGTGCATCAGGTAGTCGCGCAGCGGTGCCTGCTCGATGCCCGGCAGCACACGATAGAATTCAGCGTCGCCCGTCATGGCCTCTCCGTATAGTCGAACACGTCGACAGTTTCAACCTTAAACCACAGGCTCCACCATCTGCGCCTGCGACGGAGCAGCACGGTATAGCGCAGGTCGTGCGGCTGCTGTTCCTCCACCACGTGCAGGGCAAAGGGCTTTAGCAGGTAGCCCGGGCCCTCCGCGCTCTTGAATCCCGCGTATGCCCTTATGCGCCTGGCTGTGCGTGGGATGGCTGCCGTTTGCCGTAGCGGGTTGTCGCCCTCCGTCATGGCATACAGGGCAGGGTGGGTGACGTATGCCTCTCCTTTGTCTGGCATCACCTCCAGGAAGCCTTTCTGTTCATACGCCCGCAGCATGCCGAAATATTCAAGCCACGGCTGCAGGCTCTTCCGCTTTTTCCTTTTCATAACTTCTTGATTTTCCTTAAACTACACTAATCTGACTTATCTCCTACCATAGGCCCATCTCTTCCGGCGCGTTGCCAGAGGAAGGATCCTTGCCGGCGGATTCGGAATCACGCCTGTCCTCCAACGGCTCGACCTCGTCCTCCCACCGGCGGTTCTTCAGGTAGTTCCCAGCATACATCATGGCGATGCCCGTGCGGCGGCAGCCTTCGCGGTACGTGGCGATGCCGGCAAGGGCTGCCCGCCGGTCCTTGTCCGACAGGCGCGCCCAGGCCCGCTCCGCCCCTTCGCGGTTGCGCTTCAGAGCATAGGCATCCCAGAATGCCTTGAAAGAAATGTCCGTCTTCTTGCGCGGCATGGTTCACTCATCATTTTTGTCCGAATCCATATTGTCGCCTTTTCCGTACTCGAACACGTCTATAATCTGCGTCTCGCTCACGGCTGCGACAACGTAGTCGATCATCGTGCCGTCCATCACCGTCTTCAGGTTCCGCACGGCGCCGTCGAACGACCCGGCATGCACGAGGTAGGTGACGTTCGTGCGCTTCTCCTTCTCCGTCTTCTCGGCGAGGGTGATAAACTGGAGCTTGGCACGGTAGTAGCGGTCGCTGCAGTTGTCGCCTTCGTCGAAGAACACTTCCTTGTAGGCCGCCTTCTTGATGTCCGTCACTTCAAACTCTCCAGAGATGTACTGCGACATCTCCTCAATGATACGGTTCTCTGCCTCTGCATACGACAGTGCGTCGATAGTGTAGAGTTCCGTCACTTTCTTCTGCAAGCCATCCTCCATGACTTTCTCATAGCGGATCTTGCACTCAAACCAGTTTGCTGTTCTTGTTCTCATAATCTTTTTGTTTTAGAATGTGAATAAAATATTTAGCGGAATCTTTGCCAGTCCGGGTTCAATCCGCAGTTTCCTTATGATGCCTGATGATGAACACGTCGCGGTCCTCGGGTGCGCCCCAGTCTGGGTTCCCGCGCCCGACGGAGATGCTGTCGATGCGGTGGATGAAGGTGCGACGGGTATAGCCGTATCGGAACAGGACGTGGGTGTAGGGCTTCATCCGGACGCAGCCGGATTCTATAAGACTCGCGGCAACGTTCGGCACGTTGCAGAGCATCTTTTGCCCCAGACGGTGAGTGTCCACCAGTCTTTTTATCCAGTACGGCGTGATCTCGCGGTACTCCTCCGGCTTCTCGCCGCTCTCCTGCATGTCGTACCACTTGGCCTTGACCGGCAGGTGCAGGATCATCATGTCTGTTGGTTCTGGCATTTTGCTCTGTTGTTTAATTGTTAATACTACGGCCTTGCGGCCGGTTGTTTACCTCCTTTTATCCACAATGCCCGACATATCCACAATGCCCGACACCGTGTCCGACAGGCTCGTAGGTGGCACAATGGCCGTAACCTACCTTGCGATAAAGGGTTTCTCCACTGGAGCAGTGTGATGCTCCACCATACCCGCCACCGCTGGAGCAGTGGCTCATCTTCAGCGCGTGCTGCGCCATCAAGTTTCTAAGAAATCTTGTCCACATAGTTGTTAATGTATTAAAATGATTTATACTATACCCACCCATTTGAGAGTGAGCCATCTTCGTAAACTACGGCATAGTGCTGCGGGCGTGGCCGTACCAGACACTTGCGCAATACCTTGATGCCATCCATCAGACTTGCCTTGCACGTCTCTTCGTTCAGGAAGCATGAGCGTTTCAGCAGCAACTTGCCGCGATAGTCTGGGATGAACTGCCGCATGTCAAACCACGTCTGACAGCCGTGGGCGAATGGCGACTTCAACTTCACGCCCATTATCTGCTCGAACGATGCGTAGCTGTCGGATGCACGCTGCAACTCCGAGAGTTTGATGACGGGAAAGCCCATGCGGTCGTAGTGCTGCAGGCAGGCCAGTATCTCGTCGCGAGTGCAGAGCCAGGGCCGCACGATGTTCAGATGGATGCGGAAGCGCTCCTTGTGCGGCAACTGGTCGTAGAACATCTGCCGGTCATAGCGCGACTTCGTGCAGCGTATCTTGTCGGCCACGTCCTCGCGATAGTGCTGCACAGAGAGGTTCACGCCGTCTGCCAGTTCCGACATCTCCAGAAATTTCGGATAGATGCGGTAGCAAGTCTGTGGCACCGATGTTGTGACATAGCACTTTAGTTTTGTTTCGGACTTGATCATGCGGATGCAGTCGCAAAGTTCTGGCAGATAGAGACACGGCTCGCCACCAAGGAAGAGTACGTCGTCGAATCCCTCCTGATGTTCGATAATCGTCTTAGCGATGGCATGGGCATCTGGACGCTTGAAACCCTTGCCCTCATACTTCGCGTCGATGCAGTGTGGGCATCGGTTGTCGCACTCCGACGTAAAATGCACGTCGAAGGAATTATAAATTCCGTCGCAACTGTTGATATACCATTTCATACGCAGTCCTCCTTCAGCAGTTCATCGATTTCCCCGTCCACTATTTCTATGCAGCAATCCGAGTAGAAGCATGTGAACTCTAAGCCGTCGCCGTAGATGGGGATGCCGAGGAGCGTTGCCATGTGCAGCTCCATGCTCACGCCGATGGACTGCCTTGCCTCTGCGTTGCTGCCGATGACATACACGGCATGGAGCATGTCGGCCTCGCGGGCCATCTGCATGCGCTGCAGGCAGGCCATGATGTAGTCGGTGCGCTTGGGCTTCAGCGGTTCGCCCGTGCTGTTCATGGGGCCGCCGTAGAATCTGAAGCGCCACTTGAAGGCATCGTCCACCTCGCGGGCGATGTCCACTGGGTTAATCACATAGAAGCCCATTGCCCTCAGTCTGGCTTCGGCTTCAAGGAAGTCTTTCTGCCAGCCGTCGCGGGGCTGGTCGGTGGCAGGATCGGTGATGCTGCCTGAAATGTACACTGTCTTGTTCATTGTTCGTTTTGTTTTGCTATCGGCTTTCGCCTGGAAATCAGTCATGATATTCGTGTGGCCAGAAATACTTCATTACCTTGTCTGGAATTTCAAAGTCTTCTGTAATCCTCACGCTCTCTCCACACCCTTCGTAATCTTCCAATCTCAATACGTGCATCAGCATGTCGATGTAGGAGTCCGTGCCGTCGAGCGTAACCGGGCTGCCGTCCTCGGTGCAGACCTTCGTATAGTCGCTTGTATTGTCTTCCAGAATGTAAAGTGTCTCTTTGTCAGAATATCCCATATTGTTGTCATACAGAATGTCTGCCTTGAAATATTGTCTGCTCATTGTTCGTCTGATTGTTAACGTTACTGTTGCTATATTTTTGGATTCTTGATTTTGCGCCATCTGGGGTGTTCCTTCTGGTCTGTCTTATGCTGCAGGCGTTTGATTTTCCGCTGCCATTTCTGGCCAGACCTGCTTTCACGATACATGCTGATGCGTTCGTCCATACGGCTGTCGTACTCCTCGCGATGTCGGACGTGCGTCAGATGCCACCCGCAACAAGCCTTGCAGTAGTACGGACGCAAATTCTCGCCGCCTGATATCTCGTCGGCATTCCAGCGCAAGAAGTCCTGCGCCTTCCGCTCCGTCTCGAACAGCATCTTCTGCTTTCCGCAGTCCGGGCACATGATTCTGTGAGTTGGTTTCATCGTTCAGTCCTCCTTGATAAAGTTATTCTTCAAATCATATATCTGTTATCTTTTGCCACTCATGCCATTCAGAGTTTTTATCTTCACGGGTTCGGGTAAAGACCATCTCCTTTCCAAAAACTCTGACCAAGATAGTCTGCTCGGTGTCGCTGTAAACATGATTCAATACTTCCATGCTTTTACTTGCGGCTACACAAACCATCTCAGCAGCCTCCTGCACGGTGTAAGACACGCCAGTCGGAATATGGTAAACCACACAATCGGACTTGCTGATATCAGTATTTGTGGAAAGCAAACCATCTATGACTTTCTTAACTATACCATAAAGGCGTGTGTCGCATGATTTCAAGTCCTTTTTCGGTAAAATCTTCTCAATGTCGAGCCAAAGCATGTTGGTGCTGTGCTTGAAGTCCCGGTCGAACTGCCAGCCGCACAACTTTTCGTAGTAGGCGTATGCCATTTCCCCGTCAGGATTGATCACGGGGTACGGGTGTCTGTTGTCTGGGTGCTCCGACTCCTTGTGCCAAATCTCCGCCATCAGTTGCTTGCGGGCTGCCTCCATCAACTTGGGGGCGTGCTTCTGGATAAAGTAATCCACTTCCTTCTCGCTGTTAAACTCGTTCTGTGCTTCCTGCAGGAACGTAAGCATTGCTGTTTCTAAGTCTGTCATAATCGTTATTTTATTTTAATTGCTTGATCAAAATCCCAGTCGTCTGGACTCACTCCTCCATTGTCTTGATAATAATCCCAAGTTCTTTCATTTCCTCGGGGTCGATGGCGACGTGCGCGAACTGCTCCAGCCATCGTGTGAGTTCCTGCATGTCTTGCGGCGGGATGCGTATCTCCCTCGGCTGGCGCGGATAGCCCAGCATCTGGCGCTTCCATCGCTCGTAGTCCATGCGCTTCGGCATGCCGGAGGATAAGACGACGGGCTGGTCTTTCTTGTCGCCCAGGATGCTCTCTACGGTTATCTCCATTTCCCGCTTCATCCACGGACTCGTCTTCACTGGTTTCAGCAGCGATGGGTCCGGCTTCGGGCTCCACATCTTGCCGCTCACGTCATGTACCTCCTTGAAGAAGTCGTCGAAGCAGAGCAGCGGACCGCCGCTCGTCAAGCCCAGCGGGTCGATGGCAGGAGCCATATAGTCCTTATGCTCGCAGTACTGACGGTCGTAGAGATAGAGCGTGGCGGGCACCTTCTCCATTCCCATCTTGCATATCTTCGGAAAGAGGAATTCGTAATTCACGGCGTACTGTATGTGTCGTACCCGATGGCCGCGAGCCAGCACAGGATCATGGTCGTCACGCTCGCGGACGAACTCCTTCCACTCGATGTCGTACTCCTTGCCTTCCTCGAACTGGTAGCCGTCAACACATAGCGGCTTGATACATTTCGCTTTCATCGCTCAGTCCTCCTTTACTCGTATTCAATATCAAACTGATCCTTTGCCAACTTCTTCTTGTCGAAGGCATGGGGGATGGTGTCGCCGCAAAGCAGGAAGTACCGATTGCGCTCGGAGTCGTACATCGGTCTGATGTAGTGGGACACACCGCGATTGAAGTCGGTCATGTGGATGCCGAACTCGTGCAGCGCATTTTCCGTCACCTCCCACTCTTCGGCCTTCGCGCTGAAAGCCGCCTTGAACTCTTTGCCCTCCTTGGTACGGAGGTTTGGCTTCCAGCCGTTCCTCACCTTCGGAATCTGGCGCAGCACCTTCTTGTCAATCTTGTCCTCGTCCTCAGGCTTGAAGATAAACTCTGGCACGAACTTCATAATCGTACCCCAGTGGTAGATACAAGCGAGACTGACGGGACGTGCGCCCGTCATTTGCTCCACCATGTCGTTTGCTTCGTCTAAACTCCTCTCAATCTTGTCGTGCATCGCCTTGATAGTCTGTTCAAGTGCAGTGCCTGGTTTTGCTATAATTTCCATATCGCCTTTATTTACTTTAACAATTCCTTTATCTTGTCAGCCACCGATACTGCGTGTTCCTCGTCGAGCAAGTCCTTTGCGGCAGCCGTCAGCCACAGGCTATGCACCTGAATCTTCTGCGTGTCGCCATGCTCGCCGCCGTTGGCATCCACCACGGCCTGCAGCGCATGGGTCAGCGCCACCAGCACCTTGTCGGTGGGTATGTCGGCCATCATCCGTCGCAGCAACTGACGGCACGGCTCGGCTTTCTCTTCGTAGTCGGGGAACAGCTTGCGCAGACTCCTTTGAGCGTCCCGCAGCATCACCGCCATATCTAATACATCGTAGTCTGCCATAGTGTCAGTCCTCCTTCATATCATACCGCTCCACCCACTTGTGCTCCTTCAGGTCGTAGATGCCGACGTTCCAGTTGGCGATGATGGTGCAGGGGATGTCGAAATACTTGTTGACAAACTCGCGCCATTCCTTCTGTGCCTCTTCTTTCCTGCAGAAGGTCACGTCCTGGTCATCGTCAATGTTGTGGTCGCTGTAGAACTTGTCTGTCATCTGGTCGGCAATATCGTCCAGCGACGGCGCGAAGTCGGCAGGCTCGTAGATATCGGCCGTACCGACGTAGATACAACCCGTGGAGTCACAGTCCTCGTCGAACGGGTTGCCGTCCTTGTCATCCCATGACGATTGTGCATACTCAATCACTTCTTCGATCGTGTCGAAGAGGTCTGCCTCGCAGTGCGTATCATCCGTACCGAAAGCATACTTTAATTTCTTCTCGTTCATAATTCATTATTTATCGTAGGTTCGTAAGTTTTGATTTTCACTCCGTCCATATCAGTGGTGACATGTGTGAAGTTGCAGTAGATAGGCTGAATGAAGTCCGCAATTACGTGCGGCTCATTCGGAAACGTCGGTGTCACGACGCGACCTATTGGTGCATCGCCATGCTCTGCCAGCATCTGACCAATCCTGCCATACAGGTCGCTCAGCATCATTTGGTGTTTGCGTGCCATACGTCAGTCCTCCATTGGTTTGCGGTCATTACCGTTAGTGTGTATTCGGTTGTACTCGTCGCATCGGTTCCATAAATCTTCAGGGATTCGTATCACGCCATGCTCGCCGATAATCTGGTGTATATGCCCCCACCGCTCGCAGTAGTATTCGACAGCCCGTCTGTTCGTCGGATTGTCTTTCAGTCCATAGACAAACAGCCCCGAAGATACAAGGCTCTTTGTACTCACTTCTTTGTTTATCTGCTTCGGCTTTTCGTTTTTGAATGGAGATTTATACCAAGTGCCTTTGGTCAGCAGATACTCTTCGATAATCTTTTCAATCTCCATGTCCCGATATTCCTTGATGGTCGGGTCGCCGTAAAACATGTTGTTCTTAATCATAATCGTATTCCTTTTAAGTTATTTATTCAATTTCATTTCTACGGCTGATGCCTTATGTTAGAAGCTGAGAATATTCAGTCTGTTGAGCGCATCGAAATATGGTGAGAACAATTCTCTGAACTGCTCCGACATCTGACGATGCTCAACGTATTCCTTCACTGCGGCACCGCGCTGCTCGTCGGGCATGTTGATAAACTCCATCAGCCGTTCTATCCATTCCTTCTGAGCCTCTATCTGCTCTTTCAGTTTGGCGTTCTCGTCGTTCATGTCTGCAAGCCGCTTTGTGGCATCCATATAGTTCTCCCATCGGTCGTGAGCCAACTTCTTCCAATGTTCCACGTCCTGCTTATACTTTGCCGCCATCTGCTTGCGCATTTCCTCGCGGATTTCGTTCGGTTTCTTTGCCTTTGCCATCGTGTCAGTCCTCCTTGATGTTCAGTTGCATCTTCAGCCACGCCATAAAGTCCGTCACGCTGCTTTCGACGCTGATAAGCCCGCCCTTGCAAGGCTTGTAGGCACGGCTGGCAAAGTCAATCAGGTTGTTGGCCTGTTCGTACTCCTCACGCATCTTCTTGATGATACGATGCTCGATGTCAGCGTTCCATCGTGGCTGCTGCACGAAGTTGCGGTTCTTGATTTTCATCTCGTGGTTGGCACCGCCGATAAAGCCTGACGTGAACGCCCGCTTTTCTGCCTCGGTGTACTACTTGTGGCTCTCGTCCATATCGGCACGAGCCGCCTTTGTCAATTCTGACAGTCTGCTAAAATCTACCATATCGCCTTATTTGTTTGGTTTGTGATCTGTCAATATTGGCTGCAAGAACCGCTGCAAGGTCTGGACAGCCCTGCGCCATCGGTCGTAGTCCTGCGCCGAGTATTGCTCGACAAGTTCTATGTCAAGTCCTGCGATGGTGTCCAACGCCTCTTTTATATCCTGTCCGCCTTGTCTTTCGTCCTTCAGTTTCAGCGGAAAGCCGTGCCGCTGCTCCAGTTCCTGCTTTTGCTTGTCGGTCTCCATGAGCAGCCTGTTGCCGTAGAAGCCTTGTATGATGTTGGCAGCGTCCATTGCCGCGTCCGTCATCTTCATCTGCCGATGCAGGGCCTGCGTCGGGTCTATCGGCTGACGGGTACCTATGACCTTAAGTGCGTCGCTGCCCGTCAGGTAGATGTCCAGCAGGTCGGACATCAGCCTCTCTTGCTTTTTCTTCGTGAGTATCTTCATATCGCATTTAATTTAACTTGCCAAGTCCAGCAGGCATCTCGTCTTCACTGGCATCGCCAATTTGTCTTTTCACCTTCTTTTCGAGAGCATCCAGCATTCTATCTGCAATGCCTTCTGCTATACATTTTGCTACTTCGCCTTCCATAATTCGTGTCAATTAGTGTTCAGAAAATAATCACCAAAATTTATTCGTTTCAATTAGTTTGTTGTAATAGAGAATTTGCTCATCGTACTGGCAGCGGCTTGAAGTTCGTGTCTTGGTAGTAGTCATCGGGATGCGCCTTGATGTACTCCTTGACTCGCCTGGTACGCTTCGCCTTGAAGAATCCGCAGGCAGCACCGCTCCCATCGACTTGCAACAGCGATTCGTCGGGGTCTTTGAAGTGGTTGTTGCCCTCGTTGCACTCGTTGTTCATGCCGATGCTGGCACAGTCGCCGTAGTGGCCTTTCGTGCCTTCCGTCGTGACGTAGGCCATATAGTAGCCGCACTGACCGCACTTCCGGCACTCCTTCTTATGTTTTCTGTAGTCGATGACCTTTTGCACGTAGTCAGCACATAGTTCCTGCTGGCTGATGGTTGTCACGCCATACCACCAACGCTGCCGGTGTTTGCCGTACCAGCGATATACTATCAGCCTGTCATCGTCGCGCTCAGGGTGCGGGAGCATGTGCAGCACATGAGCCTTGCATACATTTTCCTCCGCCCTGTCGTCGTAGAAGTAATACGTCTTGCTTTCCTGAATATCCATAGTCAGCCCTCCATTCCTAAGTTTCTTGTTACTTCCTTGCAGATAGCGAGCACGCGGCGCACCTTGTCGGTGTCGAACCAATCTTCAGTACGCACACCGCTCTCCATGTCTATCCAAAACTCGCCCATGCGGACGTTCTGCAAGAGGAACGACAGCTTCTCGGCCACGTTGTCGGGATTGAAGCCGCCCGCATAGCCTACCTTTCCCCTCGACGGCAGCACCTTCAACGGCGTGTCGATACCCTGACCGCCCGATGCGTCAAGTAACACCGACACTCGGCTGTCACCACCTTGCCAGATGTCGCAAGTATTATTGTAAAGCGCAAGATTGTCGGCATCGCGCTGCTGCACTATCAACTCCTGACCGACATAGGGTGGAATCCATAAGTATTCTGGATTGTCCTTACGGTTAGACACGTTCAGTTGGACGCGCTTGAATAGTTTTAGCGAACCAAACAGATGTTCGTCGATATAATGCCAGATGCCCTCTGCGGCATCGTGAGCCGCCGAACCGCATACATGCAGCGCAAGGTTCAGTTTGCCGTTGCCTGCATACAAGTTGCTCAGGAATGCAGGATTGAGATAGCGGTTGCCGTTCTCATTCCAATGATAACTCGTCAGCACACCGAACTCCGCAATCGGGAACTCGCGCTGAATTTCAATCAGATCTTGAATGTCAGTCTTGGCATCAATACCCGTGAATGTAATGTGTTGTAGTCTCATACGTCAGCCTTTGAATTGATAAAACGGTATCTCGTCTTTTGTCTCATACACGGTGGTCTCTTGAACCTTGCTGTATCTGACACAGTAGCCGCCGAGGTCGCGCTTGGCATTGTCATCCTTGATGTCGGCCAGTGTCTGCTCGGCCAGTTCGGGTGTGGCAAAGAGCGCCACGCTGGTTTCCATCGTCACCGTGCCGTTCATCATGCTTTGGGTAAATGAATATACTTTCTTCATAATCGTATTCCTTTTGAGTTATTTTACAGGTTGTCATCCAAGAGTTGTTCCGTCAATGCCATGACGTTCTTGATGTCCTCTTCGACGGGTGTACCGCCACCGCCTTGATAGAAGAAGCCAGTCATCTTCTTCTTCTCGAAGTGCTTGCGACACGCCGCCCGATAGTTCCAGCACGCGAGGTTGTAGGTTGAAGTGCATCTGCCCTCGGCCTCTATGCCGAACTGCCCCGTCTGCCATGTACTGCCAGGCTCCCAGTGCTTGCATTCCGAGCACGTCTTGCACATTGTCTCGTCGGGTTCATACTCCATCAGCCGTTCCAATTTCTTGGCTGGCATATCGTAGAAGTGTCCCTGCAGATGGTATCGTATGGCTTTCTCCTGACGAGCCTTTGCTCTGTTGCGTGTGAATCTACTCATTGCTTCAGTCCTCCTTAATCTCTTTCCTGAAAGCGCTGACAATCGTGTTGATGTTGGCTTTCGATGTTTCGTACTGCGCCATCACCTTTTCGAGGGCGGCGATACACTCGCGCTTGGTGTCACGAATGGCATCCTTGCGGTAGTAGTCGAGCGCACCGCAGGGCATTACCTCCGTGATGTCGCGCTTCTTCACCAGTCCGTTCTGGAACTCCAGTCCGTTGTCGTGCAGTGCCTTGATGTAACCATCCATGAAGGCAAATTCGATAGAGCAGAAATGGTCAGTATAATCGCCCATCCATCTGTCATTCCATCCGTACATCTTACAGACGTACTTGGCATAGACATCAGTCACTTCCCTCAGTGCCATTGTCTCGTCGATGCAGGTCATGCGGTCTTGCATCTCCCTTTCCAACTTGGCCACGGCTTCCTCCCGCTTCCGTAGAGCCATCCACTGCCTGATGTAATTGATAATTCGTTTCATCGTTCAGTCCTCCTCTATAATCTTTATCACAGCTAAAAGTCCGCTGCCACTAACAGCGCACACCACATGGTTATTTCTTCCTTCGTGCTCGCCATGCAAGATGCACCTGTCGCCATCTCTTTCTGAAGACTGCAGCGTAAAGCGGTATCTCCTGCCTATAATCGCAAGTTTTGTACCTGCCTGAAGTGTATTTAATCGAATACGTGCCATAATTAGCTCTCTTGTTTAAAGGAAAAGGCCGTGCATCACATATATGCTCTGTATTTATGGCGTTTCAGCTTCGCCGATGCTTCTTGCGGAGTGTCACCCCTTGCGGGGACGGCCTTTATTTCTTTCGGTGGCTTACTCGTTGGGGTCCACCAGCACCCAGTCCTCGGAGAGCATGTCGGTCTGCGAGGCCAGCCAGCCGTTCACTATCGAACCGTCAGCGGCCTTCATGCAGATGTACTGGGTGAAGAACCGCCCGCCATCGGCGTTGGGGTGCGCCTTGACCCACTCCTTGAAGTTGTAGGGCAGCGACTCCACCGTGTCGATGATAAACTCGTCCTTCAGCGTGTCCCACGGACGCATGAAGAGGAACATGCCCTTGCCGTTCCATCCCTTGCGACGCACCAGTAAGCCGCGCTTCAGCGAGCCGATGGCCTGCCCGAAGGTGCCCTCGAAGCCCTCCTGCAACAGCTCCATCGACTATGCCCCGCTGACGTAGCACGTCTCCATGTCACCACTCTCTTTCTGTTTCTCTACCAGGCCGAGATACCCCTCAGCCAATTCATCAAAGTTTTGCATTGTTGTTTGAATTTTGATTGTTAATACTATGCCTTGCGGCGTGAATTAGTCTAAAAATATATCCGATGTTTACACAATGGGCAAGTGATGTATCTAAGTGCGCTATCCCAATCTTCGGGCCTTGCACAATCTACCTCAATATCATTGGAATTGTATTCGAGATTTGCACCACAATGTTTGCAAGAAACTCTTCCAGATAACACTTTCATGGGTCAGTCCTCCTTATCTGATTGTGTCAAACACTTCGCCTGCGGTGTACTCCACCCTGCTGCCAGGCTTCACCTCTGGGAACAGCAGCGGGTTCAGCTCCACTTGGTTCGGACTGCGGAACTCGTTGCAGGCATCGGCCAGTTCGTTGCCGTCGGGACAGAAGCGGCGCAGCATCGCCATCGTCAGCCCCGCCGACATGCCGCTGTTACCTGCATCGTCGAAAATCTTGTAAGCCTTGCGCAGTCGCTCTATGCGGCTCAGCGTCTCGTCGCGCATCACCCTGGCACAGCCGATCACCTGGTCAAGCTCCATGCCACGGTAGAGGTCGCCCAGACGGATGGGCACTATCTCGTCCCAATACTCCAGTTCGCTCTCGATGATCACGCCGCGAGCCACCTTGCGGTAGTGCTCCGTCAGTTCGGGGATGCGTGCCTCGTGCGCCTTCCGCTTGGCCTCGTATTCCTCCTGCCACTTCCTCACGTACTCGTCGTGTTCGGCCTTCGTCTTGCCCGTGATGCGCAGATAGGCGTCATCGTCGGTGTCGGTCGAAAGCAGGTACTTATCGTTGAACACAGCCTTAAATACCTCGCCGCTCTCGTCGGCAGCGGCCATTTCCCTTAAATTCTTCAGGCAGCTGTCAATCGTGCCGCCATACAATGTTACTTCTTTCATATTGCTCCTTTAATAATACTGATACTTTGCCATACGTTAATGTCGTTTAAGGTCCCCTGGCAGGGGATTAGACTAGACTTTTTTTCTCCTTTAGTTTGTATTTCCCTTCTGTAACAGGGTAGCAACGGTTGGTGATCTTCTCATCATCTCGTTCGATATAACAACCAGGATATATAGAAAAATAACTGATGCAATCAGAGCGATATAACTTGAAGATGCTATCGTGAGTTCTGACGTATTCCTCATACTCCTCCCACGAGTTGAACCAGTCATTAAATTTAGGATGTAATCCAGTAAACTCGATAACCTCACGCAGGTTATCTCCCGTCCATTGAATCTGTTTCTTTGCCATGATTATTCCTCCTTATTTTCTGTTTAAATTTGATACTGCTTCCATAACTGTGGCCTTTCGGAATATGACGATAGGCTCGTGCGGGCTGATGATTTCTGCAAACCAAACATCGCCGCCTTTAAACACGAGGAACTTATGAGGGTCATCCGTTTCCTCGGCATAGTCAAAGTCTGCAAGGTTCTTCTTTACGCTGTTGGCAAACCGTTCAATCAGCATATCCGCAAAATCGTTGCGCGTCATAAGTCAGTCCTCCTTATTAAAATCCATAAATTTCTCCCTATTCTTGTGATACACGACCAGCCAGCCGATGTTGTCGATGCCGCAGCAGAGCCCCCAAATGAACATGGCCACCTTTAGCGAGGGCATGAACAGCAGGGCGCAGACGTAGCCGGCGATGCAGTAGATGCCGCACACCACGTCGTTGTTGTTGTCATAGACCTCGCGTTCGTGCTCGTTCCACAGCTTCGGTCGGAACGTCATCAGACACTTGCCGATGAACTCC
>Ga0310694_10001210_pt1 | contig 30130 bp, 48 predicted proteins | sample 174DNAGHGhighgp2_FD_203884 | JGI IMG/M metagenome (GOLD analysis project Ga0310694, IMG submission 203884) | Sheep rumen microbial communities from Palmerston North, Manawatu-Wanganui, New Zealand - 1742 DNA GHGhigh gp2 (v2) (version 2) | ecosystem: Host-associated > Mammals > Digestive system...
TCCTCCATGTCCTGCGTGAGACTCTTGACCGCATTGAACGCGGCCTCGATGATCTCCCTTTTCTCTGCAGCCGTTTTGATGTTCGGGTTCTTGTTGAGGTTCGCCTCGGGAGAGCCCTCGACCGCAGCGCTGTTCAAAAGTCCGGTAGTGTCCGCATAATGGATCGGGAACTTAAAGAACACGTTGATGGGATCCACGTCACGGAAGTCACGCAGGACGAACGCGAGCTGCATCGGCTTCTCGCCATCGGCTATCTGCTGACCTATGGTCTCAAGAATGGCCTTGTCGGGTTCCAAGAACGACAGGTCGCAGATGGCATCCGCGTCACGTGCAAACACACCTGAACCGGAACCACGGTCAATGACCTTCCTGCCGCCCATAGCGCCTTTCGGATGATGGTGATCGTAGATGATGGCGGCACCTGTCTCGTGCGCGATCCTGTCCAGAGCGTTGCAGAATGTTGCGATGGCCTCGGCTGAGTTCTCGTCACCTTGCTGGACCTTGTAAAGAGGATCCAGAATGATCGCCTTATATGGTCCCGTGTTCTTGCAACGTCTGATTACCTTTGCAGCGAGCTTCTCGAGCGGCACCGCAAACCCTCGGAGGTTCCACGGCCTGATGTTCCGACAGTTCTCGGTCAGCTCCCAGCCGTTCGCATCATATATAGATTTAAATCTATAAAATAATGAAGCCTCTTCGACCTCAAGGTTGATGTAGAGCACCTTGCCCTGTGCACACGGGAACTTTCCGAGCCACGGCTTGCCTTCTGCGATGCAGACAGCGATCTCCTGAGACAGACACGTCTTTCCTGCTTTGGACTCGCCCGTGATGATCATCTTGTTGCCTTCGCGCAGGATCCCTCCGATGAGTTCCGGTGAGAGCTTAGGCGGCTCCTGAAGCTGGTCCCAGAAGTCAAGGATTTCGGGAAGGTCATCGTCAAGGGATCCGATGTAGTCGATCCACTTGTCCCAGTTCTCGCAGCCGATATTAGTGGCCACGATGTACTGCTTCTTTCCGTTCCTCTCGACACCGGGCATCCTGGACAGTCTGGACGGGTTCTTGTTCTTCGTGTCGATCTTGAGCCCTGACTTCTCACAAGCCTGATATAGGAACTGGACCTTCTTGGCATAATCATCCTTGTCGAGAGCGTCAACCTTGACGATGGCATGGAGCGACTTCCCGCCTGAGTGTACGAGCACCGCAACGGGGAGCTGCATCTGCTTGATCAGGGAATACTGTTTCTCGATTCCGATGTCATCGCACTCTACAAGCGCATATCTGAACTCGGTGACGTGGGCATTGGTGACACCCTCACCATCAAACGGGTTAAATCGGATCCACGCGCCTGCTTCCCTCTTGTAATCTCCGACCGCATACGAAATGTCATCGTAGTGGTCAAGGTTCTTTAGGATGAGCGCTGCGGTCTGGGAATAAACACCCGCGTTTGCAGGCACCCACTTCGATTTCTCACCATCTTCCTTCTTGATGGACTGGCAGCAGTACGCCACGATGTCACTCGGCTGGAATAAGGTGTTAATATAAAGCCTGAGCTGCTCTCTGGGATCCCAGTTTTTAGGTGGATCAGGCACGGCCTCGCTTTCAACGAAACCGTCCTTGACGATCGGTGCCGTGTCCTTGCCTATGACTGCGTCCCAGGCTAAAAACCGAGGCGGCTCGGAGGCGGCTGTTTTGTTAGGTTCCCAGCCGCCTTCCTTGGCCTTTATGGTAATATAAGCACCTGAAACGGGAGTACTCGTGTCCTCATTGAACGTGTTCCACTTCTTCTCGCAGTCGCCCGGATGATATTTGGGAGAGCCCTGTGACCATCTGTCCCAGTCATCGCAGGAATAACCTTCATGCTTGAGAGCCATTCCCACCTGATACCAGACTTCATAATCGTCAGGATCAATGAACGGTAATAACTGTAAATGGTCAAACTTTTCCATCTTATACCTCGAACGGGAGATCGTCTGCTGCAGGCTCGGACTTCTTGATAGTCTTCTTGGGAGCGGTCGGTGCCTTCACAGCATCGCACTCAAGGTACTTGTCGATCTGGTTGGTCTGCTTGGGCTGACCATCGCTTCCGGTGTAGTTCCTGACCTTGACGTGGCAAAGGCCCTGCTTGCCGATGACGTTGTTCCAGTCCATCTTGTATGCCTTGCCGTGAGCCTTCTGGCCGATGCACCTGAAGAACGATCCGAGCTTCCACTCCATGCTCGTTGTGAGATAGAGCCTGTCTGTCACGGAAGTGTGACCGAGCTCTCCACCATTGACCACGATCTTGAGAGTGGCCATCGGGCAGCCGTGTCCAATCTTCTCGGAGTCTCCGTCATAAAGGCCCTTCTCCAAGCCCTGAACCATGAACGGATAGTCGCCTTCCGGGAGAAGGATGAACTCCTGTGTGTCCTTTGTGATCTCTGAATCCCAGTCCAAAAATTTAGCGTCTGACATGTCAATTTCCTCCTGTTAATGTCTCTGCGTATTCGAGTGCTGCCTTAAAGTCCGCGTTGGTGGACTCGCTGTTGAGTCCGCAGGCGCTGACGATCTCCTGCATGTTGAGATCGTTGTCCTTGATGAAAGTCCTGAGCTGAACGCGGTAATCAGGCTCGGGCTGTTTAGTATTGGTAAACAGATGTGCGATCTCGTCAAAGCTCATCGGCATTGAGTCGGGCAGCCCGTACCTGTTCTTTGCGTCCCAGCACGGATGGTGTGCCGCATACATCACGCGGGATCCTCCCGTTGCCTTCTTGGACTTCGTTGCCTGATCCGTGATGACGTTGGTCTTGTAATTGCAGAACAGAACCATGTCCGCCCACTCCTTGAGCATGGGCGCGTTCTTCTTGGTGAGCTTCATCTCCCAGCGATCATAAGCGCCCATCTCGTCAGGCTGCTCAAACTTCCTCATGAACGCGTGAGCCGTGAAGACCACGTTGATCCCTGCAGCGATGCACTTGTCACAAGCCTTCAACAGCTCGTTAAAGTATTCCGAGAGATAGACATAGCCTTTGCCATATCCCACGTCCTCAATGCCGTTGACGTTGCACTTCGCGCACGTGTACTTGATGCAGAGCATCTCTGCCCAGTCAGCCGTGTCGATGACGATCGTCCTGCACGGTGCGTTCTGTGCGCAGTCCTTAACACAGTTGATGATGTCCGCCCAAGAACCCGGTGTCGGGTATCTGGCAACATCCAGTTCCTTTGTCGAGCCTTCCGTGTCGATGAATACGGGATCAGGGAAGCATGAAGCCAGAGTTGACTTGCCTATGCCTTCCGGTCCGTAGATAACGACCTTCTTGGCGGTCTCGACCTTGCCTTTTGTAATGGGGATTCCCATACTTTCGTTACCTGCCTTTCCTAATATTTCTAAAAGTTTTAGATACTGATCTACGCCAGGCTTGCGCTTCATAACGCAACAGCCTCAAGCTCGTAGTGGACATATCCCATGCCCATTGAGTCCTCGATGTCATCGGGAAGGTACTCACCGTTCTGCCGCAGGCGATACATGATGTTGGAGATCGCTCTGCCTGCAGATGCAGCGCATGTCTGGCCCATGAACTCCCTGCGATATTCCTTCGCATAACAGCCTGTGCCGTGGCCTACGAGGTAAACCTTAAACATCCTTCTGTGTTCCATCTTTCGCCTCCCAGTCAAAACAAGAGTCTTCTGCATCTACACCGGAACTGACGTTCTTCTGTTCGTGGAGATGGCATCCACAGAGGCACCATCCACCAAAGATCGAAGCGTCCGATTTATCCCAGTGCTTGCAGTTCTTACACTTCATTTCCATTAGCGGATCCTCAGCGAGTCTTCCTGGATGGAATGACACCAAGTGAACTTCTGGCCTGCCTTCATCGCATCCAGCGCTTCCTTCGACTTAACCTCGGGCTCTGAAAACTTCAGAAACTCTTCCGGAACGTCATAAACGGACTCAACGTCAAGAACGAACTTAGGCGGGTTCTTCTGAATGTATGTGGTGAACGAACCACACTGGAGCTTCGGATCTCCACAAGCCTTCTGCGCATCCAACATGAGCTTCTTGAGCCTGTCCTTGCCGTTCTGGAGTGACTTCTTCTTCGCCTGGAGTCTTTTGATCTCTTCATCAAGCCCCTTGATGTCGGAATCGACATTCTTGAGATACTTGCAGCAGTTCTCGAACTTGTCCTTGAGATCATCCGTCTGGTTGTTCCAGGCATCGAGGATGACGTCATCTGAGACGGTCTCGTCTTCGATCATGTTTGCAAGAAGAATGAAGCCCTGTTTCAATTCATAAACACTTGCCATTATTTCTTCCTCCTGTCCGAGTAATAAGTGAACGCAAAGCACTTGCGATAACCCTTCATGTGAGGATCAGACAGATAAAGATCCTTTCCGTTTACCCAGCACGGATAAACCATGAGGTTGAAATTGCTGCACCTGAAAAAACGCTTTGCGATCTTGGTGCCTTCGCCTAAAGTGTTGGAGCCCTTCTCAAATACGAGATACTTCTTCTTGTGGCCATCCTCGGCCTGATAGATGTCGTACTTCATGAATCACCACTTCTGCGAGAAGTCGATCTCGTCTTCATGCTTGGGATAGATGATCTCGATCGTGTCCTTCTTGGACCTCTTGAGCATCCTGTTGGATGAACGGAGCTTCCTATTTTCAGCTCTGAGTTCTTTGAGCAGACTCTTGTAGAAAATGGCCATGAAAGCCATCCCGCCGGCAAAGCCCAGGCTGAGAGATCCGAGAATGAATAAAAATGTGAGTAATTTCATTGAATTATCCTGCCTTTCTTTTGAACTGTGCATCGAAGTCACCACTAACTTCGATTCCGTGTTGTTTGATGAGGACCGCGTTCCAAATGGCACGCTTCTCTTTTTCTGTGAACTCCTGATGCCCGTAGAGGCACCGGTAGAGTCTGGATCGGCTGATGTTCGTCTCGTTGCTCATCTCTTCGCAGGTCTTGAACCATCTGCCGAGTTGCGGGTAAAGGTTGTAGCCTCTCATACCTTTGCCTCCTTTGTCGTGTCTGACTTGACACACTCGCTAAAAAAAAATGCTGTCTCGCTCTTCTTTGGTCATGTGTAAAGCCTGTGCGATCGTTCGTGCATCCATGATGCTGATGGCGCTCTTCCCGTTTATCTTCTGGGATGCCGCCTGCCTTGAAATTCCAAGTATTTCAGCGAGCTTGGTGACTTCAAGACCTCGTTCCGCCATGAGCCCTTTTAGCCTGGCATAATCTATCATGCTTCAACCTCCTTTCGATTTATCGTGTCAAGTCTTGCTTGACAGTTAAACCTTATCAATGAATCGTTGATGTGTCAAGGACAAATTGACATTTGTCGAGTGATGTTGCACATTTGTAATAATTTGCATACAATAACGGTGGAGGTTCTATATGGAAGAAGAAAGATTAAAAACATTAGGTCAGTACATTAGAATGTTGCGCGAGACTGCCGGACTTTCCCAGGAAGAGCTCGCCAAGAAGTCAGGGTTCGCAGGAAGAGCCGCGATCAGTGCTATTGAAAAAGGCAAAAACAATATTTCGGTGGATAAACTTCCGTCACTCGCCTTTGCGTTGAATACGACTCCCGGAACTCTCATGGACATGCTTGTTGACACGGAGCCCGCCACGGACATGAGTGTCATTACACAAGGTCTCACCGCAGAGAGCTTGGTCAAGTTAAAAAGTTATGCTGAATATTTAAGAGCTACACAGGAGAAATAATATGAACACACCACGCTGGGATGGTCAGAGATGGAGAATACAAGTCAGACATGAAGGAAGACGTCTCTCCTTCTCGTCTTCCGTTCCCGGTGCCAAAGGAAGACGTGAGTGCCAGAAAAAGTTCGATGAATGGTACTATGGCGAGGCTTCAGGCGAGAAGACCGTTGCACGTGTCGCCAGGGAATACCTTGAAGACGTCAAAGCACGGTGTGGAACTGACTCTCCAGCCTACGAACAATACGAGTGCTATATAAGGCTCTACATCGCGCCCAGATGCGGTTCTAAAAAGATATGTAAAATGACACTCCGAGACTGGCAGAACGTCATCAACGAGGCCACAGGCGAGAAAAAAGCACTGTCTGAGAAAACCCTCCGAAACCTTCGTGCGATCATAATGGGCATCATCAAGTTCGGGTATCAAGATTACCAGTGCGAGCTCCCTCGTGGAGATCTCTACATTCCAAAAGGCCGCAGCAAAAAGGAAAAAGAGTTCCTTGAAAAGGATGACGTTAGACGTCTCCTTGAACCATCGAAACTCTGGTATCATCCGCTCTTCTGCTTCATGGTCCTGACAGGTCTCCGCCCGGGAGAAGCTCTCGGTCTGCAGATCTCCGACATTGAACATAACAGAGTGATCATAAGAAGGGCCGTGAACGCACGCGGTCACATAACCGATGGCAAAAACAAAAATGCGCGAAGGATGATTCCGATCGGTGAGCTCGCCAGCTCCATCCTCCGGAACACGATCAAGAGGAACGATGATTACAACCTCCGCACCGAGTGGATCTTCTGCAGCCCTGATGGATCCCAGGGAAAACAGACACGGATGAGAAAACACTGGGAAAAGCTCAAAGAGGAACGTGATCTCCCCGGCACCGTGTACTCCCTCCGACATACATTCATCACCATCATGAAAAACGTGCTGCCTGAACAGGCCATCAAAGACATTGTCGGACACTCGGTATCAATGGACACGTTCGGAACGTATGGTCACATCCTGGATGGTGAAGACCGCGAAACAGCCCAGGTCATCGACCTGACTTTTGGTGCCACTTTTGGTGCCACTTCGTCCACAGGTGGTGGACAAAAGGTTAAATAAAAGTTGAAAAAGGCCCATTTCACGGACATTTTGTGCGTGAGGAAACGAACCTATACGAGTTCAAATCCCGTATGCTCCACCAGAGAAAACACAATAAATCCGCACCTTTGCGGATTTTTATTTTGTCTTATGGTGCCATTTTGGTGCCATTTGTAGCCAAAAGAAAAAGCCCCCAGCATAAGCTGAGGGCATTTTCCTTTAAGAGGTTATCCAACACGGCAGTGTGTTTACTTGTAATAAGGCAGGCCAAAGCCTACGATGTATTTGGAGTTGTACTTGATCTTTCTGGCTCCGACCTTGTTTGCTTTGTTTCCTTCAATGACGGTGATATAGCTTCCGCTCTTCGCCACAATGAGCCCTGTGTGAGTGCTCTTCGATGTGGAGTTATCTTTGAAGTTATACATTACCTGCCAACCTACGGCAGGCTTCACACCGCGTTTCTTGAAGCGCTTGTGGGATCTATACCAGTTGAGCTGCTGTGTACATCCTGCGGTCTTGGAGTAGGTCTTCACGCATTTGGACTGATAGAGGCATGACACGATGGTGATCTGGCACCACGGTGTTGTCTTGACGTTCAGACTCCTTCCGGTCAACTTGTTGTAAGGCTTCATTATATACGCCTGGGCCTTCCCATTGGATTCCGAGTAATTTAGCCAGGACTTAATGAGCTTGACCGCGGGAGCTGCAGGACCGGCAGCCATTACTCCACCTCCGATGGATTCACTTCGACCTCATCTTCAGTGTCCTTCTCATAGAACTCTTCTAGGCTGTTCTCTTTTGCGATAGTAGCCTGTGAGACGCCGATGAGCGCACCGATGAAGACTCCGACTGCATTGACGGTGATGACCAGAGCCTTGACGAGCCCTGCATCAACTCCCCAGACAGGGAGAACGGTGGCCAGAAGGACAGCGAGTGCAGGACAGAAGATGAGTCCGAGCCACTTGCATACGTTGTAGATAGAATCGTTCAGTTTCATTGTCATTCCTCCTTGTTCATAGTGGAAATATAAATAAGGACCGCCAGAGCGGTCACAAATACGAGAGTGATTGCAAACATTCCGAGGTCAGTGAAGCTCAGATCTTGCTTTCCCTCGTCAATCTCTCAAAGGTCTCTTTGATGTATTTGTTTGCTACCATCGTGTAGCTGTTCTTGAAGTCAGGGTTCCGTTCACAATATTTCTCGTATGTGTCACAATCATCGAGCTGCTGACGGAAGTACTCCGCACTGTGCTCGATGCCGTTCTTCAGCTCGTCTGAAAATCTCAAAATGTGAGTTCTGGCGAGGACTGCGCTGTTCTCGTCTATCTTTTGCGAGATGCGCTTGATTTGTTTTTCGATGCCCTTCTTATTGTCTTGCCTTGTAATGACGAATTGAAGGAACGAAAAGAACGCATTAGAGCCGATAATAGCGAGAACGAGTTTCAATATTAAATCTTCGCTCATGTCCGTCACACTTTCTTGATGTAGGTCACTTCCACATCCCCGTTACAATCACTCACGATATTATTCACGCCAACAATGGTATCAACCGAAAGTGCAGACACATCTATTTCTATGGGCGTGGCGAGTGGATAGACGAGTTTTACACCATTTATATATTCAAGGAAAGCAGTCATATCGCTGTCTGTATTGTAATTTGCGTCATAGATAATAACTTGTGGTGAGTTTGCGTTAAGTGATATTCCCTCAACCTTGTTATAGATGTTAAGCGGCGTAACGGGTGAATAGTTAGTACACAGAATGTCGGGTACTGTTGAAACCGAAGACAGGATAATAGTGTCGCTAAAATTAGCAACCTTCCTATAAACATTTGCCGTGTCTGTTGAACCGTTATACCACGGCAAACTGCCTAAATCGACAATCGAATGTGTAATCCTAACCTTTCCCCTATTCGCATCATACACACCGCCGTAAACTGTCTGACCGAATGAAACGAGATAGGGTGTGCCGTTGTAGGCAACATACGGAGTAGGTGTTGAGCCTATTTCAATTTGCATTTGAGTAGCCGTTGCGGTGTCGAATTTGAAAAAATAAGCATCACTTAAAATCGTGAACTGCCTATATTTTCTTCTTCCTCCGTCATATAACATAGAAATCGCCCAATAGTCTATTACGTTTCCATCTTTGTCATAATATCTGACATTTGCATACGGCTCTACCGCTTCGGTGCTTGCACAAACTACCGTTCCTGCGGGTATATAGCATCGTGTCAATTCATCGAAATTGCCACCAAACAAGTTCTGATTATGCGTATTTTGTAACCAAAGTTCACTATGCCCGACTATCGGGATAGGTGTCGAAGGTGTGCCACCCCCACCCGAAGCGAGGATGGCGGCTTTGAGGGAAACAAGTGTGTCCGATATATCCGTATCGAAAGTGCATGGGTTTCCGACTGCGGTCTCGGTCGTAACATCATCGCCGTAGGGATCGGCTTCCGCCTTGAGAATGAAGTTAAGAGAACCCGTGACATTGTCGTACTGGTCCGTGATGACCACTTCTCCGACATACACACCTTCCTGGTCTAAATCGTCATAACTGATCGTGAGGTCGGAATAAGGTGTTGCGTTATTCGTCATCGGTATGCTGATCTCAGTGCCGTCAGGTCTCGTGATGTCTGCGCGGACGGTATCGCTTGGATCAAGTATCCATTCAGACGAGTTATTCATCAGATGGAATCTCACCACCCTGCCGTTGTCATGCTGGGAAGCATAAACGATCGGGTTCACTCCGGAAGGAACCAAGTTTATATTTACTATCTGCATGTCTTATCTCCCCTCTACTTCAATGAAAAATGCTTTATATCCGATGCCGTTGATCGTCATCTTGCAGTAAATGTATCCGGGAACGGTCGCCACGTCTTCAGGCAGTATCACGTAGATCGTGCTGGCGGGATAACCGACATTCACACCGAACGATGAAATAGATCCATCCTGCCTTCTGTATCTGATACGGATGCTTGAGTTCGCGGGAATGATCTCGCGTTCCATCCCGTCATACAGCTCAAGGTCGAGCCTTCTGCCGACATCACCCTGCGATACATGGAACACCGGTGTCTGTCGCGATGGGATCTTGTTGATCATGTTGCTTTCCATACAAGAGCCTCCTTATTTGTCCTTTAGTTTATTTTCGAGCGCCTGTATGCGCTTTTCCTGGTCTTTAATGACCGCCTGCAAGTACGGGATCATTCCCACATAGTCGAGTGATGCAGGCATCTTCTCCGTCTCGGGAGTGACAAGGTTCGGGAGAACCTTCGCCACGTCCTCGGCTATGAAGCCGCGCTTGTCCGTTCCCCTGTTCTTATTCTTGAAGTCAAAGCTCACCGCATCCAGTTCAAGGATCTTCTTGAAGTCTGTCATTGGTTGTATATTTTCTTTGACTTTTCGTGAAGATGTCTGTGTAACAGACACGCACGTGATGTTTCCGTTTAAGCCCGTGCCCTGAATGGTGAGATAGTTTGAGTCGTAGAGGTCAAGAACACCGCCATTGTTGTAAACACGGAGAGAACCAAAGAGAAAACCCTCACTATTTACATCAACACGTCCGCCACCGCTCGTGACTTGAGCTATAACCTCTTGGTTCCCGTCTTTGTCCAGCAGTTTCAGCGCGGCTTCATTCTGGCCTCCTGCGTCCCAGATCTCGACAAAGCCGTTCCCGTTTGCAGTGCCATCCATAAGAAATGTTCTTTGGCCGTTGGCGTTTTTGGCTTCATACCATCCGCCACCTGTTCCCGAAGCGCCCATCCTCACGGTCTGGACACTCGAGGCATCCATCAAGCCCATGTTCGCACCATCAAGCGCGTTTTCAAGGATAGATGCAATCCTGTCGCCATTGTCGTTGTAAAGCTCAAATCCACCGCCATCAAAGCTCGTGTATTTGATGGACGCGCGCGTGTTTCCATTACCATCCGTCAGATTAAAGGAATTGATCGCGTCAAAGTCTTTCATTTCGGCTTTGCCGTTGGTCATGTCGATCTTTGAGTTCCCCTGCACGTCAGATATGACACCAGCCTTGATGAGGTTCGCGTTGAGCGTGCCTGTGGTGATGGCCGTAGCCACGATCTGCCCGTCATTTGTCAGCGCGAGCTTATCAAACGGCCCTGCGTAGCCGTTCCCAGAGTAGCCGAGGCCGCCCTGGTTAAATCTCCACACCTTCACGGCCGTGCTTATGTCGGGAGTGTCCATGATCAGGATCTCGTCCGGCTCACCGTCTCCGTTGGAATCGTGAAGGATGACGTACCCTCCGAGGTTTCCGGTGATCTTCTCCGTGGCGTGCTCGACTGCGGCCTGCATCTGTGACGTGCTCGGCTTTTCCTCGATCTCTTTCTTCTGCTGGACAATGGTGTCCGCGATATTCGTCCGAGGATCTCCGAACTTCGTCTCAATGTACCTGTCTGCGAGAACATCCCAGACGGTCTCGATGCACTTAGCCGTTGCAGTAATGCCAAGAGGCTCGAAGTAGATGTGGACCGTGTCGCAGAGGTCAACCCTCTCAGCCAGATCCTTGAGTTGTACGAAGTCGAGCGTGATGCTGTTCTTAAAAACAGTCAGATTATTGTTTGCGATATAATTTGTCGCCAGAGTCGCAAGCTGCGTAGAAATCGGAACACCGCTCTCAGGATCTACGGATGACGAGAAGTCAACCGCGAGCTGACGAGTGATGCCCACAAGCCCCGTAGGAACTTCTGTGCCGGTCGTGACGTTTCCATCTCCATCCTTGTAGTAAGGAATGACCGAGCTCACCAGATTGCTCATGTCGAGCGTCTGGGAGAGCTCTGTGAGGTTCTTCCCGTAGCGGATGGTCACACCTCTGTCCGTGCCTCTGTTCGCCATAAACTCTGCCGAGAAATTATCATATTTCCATTCGCCTGGACCATACACGTCAAGGATGGATCCTGTCTTTCCTCCGAACCACGAACGGACCGAAGACGGAACATCAATGTTGAACGTCCCGCTCAAACCCTTGTCTGTGGTGATAGAGAAGTTCCCTGCAGCGCCCGTCAAAAGAAGACAGGCAGCCGCAGCAGAGCCCGCAGAGCCGGAAGTGATGACCTTTCCGCTCAGATCATAGGAAATGTGCTGAGCGTTGACGGTGAACTTCCCGTTGATCGTCTTGCCAACCTTATACACACGAAAGAGCTGAGGATCGTCTGTGAAGTTAGGCTTTGCCTTGATCACTGTGTTCGGTGCGATTTCGTCTGCGTGGATGCCGTATGCAGCATATTCCATCGTCAGCTCATACTCGCCATTCCTTGCTTCCTTGATGGTGCAGGATATACAGTCAGACAGGACACCTTCACCGTAGTGTGATGGAACCGTGCCTTCCGTTATTGACGTATAAAGAATCGGAAACATGAATATATCTCCTTAAACCGTAAAATACCGAGGAGTGACCTCAACCTTCGTGACGGTTCCCGTGATGCCGACCATGTTCATGCCGGGAGCAATCTGCGGGAAGGAACCGGAAATCTTGTCGTTCTTGTTCTCTATCGTTCCCCAGTTGTCACGGTATGCGTTCATCGTTTCGCAGTCGATGGTGATGTAGTCATCCAGCTCTGCGCTGATCGTGTTTCCGCCGATGTCCACCGTGACCGTGCCGCTTCCCTCGATGTAGATCAGAGGCTTGGATGTGAACTTGGTCGGGTTCGCCAGATACATGCCATCCGTGACCGCAACAGGGAACTCGCCCGCCTTGTAGAACCTTTCAGCCCTGCAAGTGAAGTTGATGGTCGCTTCTCCGTACTGTGTCATGTTGTTGCTGAAACCGTCTCCGCCTGCGTAATAGGCGAGACGGTAAAAGTCAGGCTCAAAACTGTCTTCAAGCCTGACGTAACCATTCTGTGAATTGAGAGCCGCCTCAAACGCGTTGACCTTCTCTTCAAGATCGTCAACGTCAGCAGCCGCCCACACGTTATAAGAGCGCATCACGTCTTCCCAGGCATCGTCCTGGTAGATGATGGATCCGCTTCTTCCCGGAACGTTGATGACCGTCTGCTTGCGGACAGCTCTTTCAAAAGCAGGAGCTTCGCTGACCACCATGCCATAGTCAGCAGAAGACTCACCGCCATATACAATCAAGCCCTGCTTGTTTGTACCTCGATTAAATAACTTAGGCATATACCGCGCCCCTCCTTGTGGTCATTTCCTGGAGCCTTATGGCGATAACGTCTGCCAGCTCGTTCACGCTCTGGCCTTCTGCACCGTACACGTTGATCGTGACGTTGCCACCGTTATATGTGTTGCCTGCATCAAGTCCGCTCGGGATCCCCGTTGCAGTGATGGTCGCAGACATGTTGCCCGCAAAGTCATTCACTGCAGCCTGCATCTCGGGAGCTGCGTCCTTGAGGCCCTTCGCCATCAAGTCGACCATGTCGGGCATCCACGTATCTGCATCTGCGAGAGGCCCCGCGTCCGGGACCGAGAAGTGCAAGAACTTTTTAATGCAGTTCTTTGCAAGGTCCTTGATGGCATTGCCCAGAGCGGCCGCCTTTTGCTTGATGCCGTTAATGAATCCCTTAATCATGTCAGCGCCCCAAGTGACTGCTGACTTGCCCCATCCGAGGATCGTGTCCTTCGCGGTCTGGAACGCGCTTGTGAGCTTCCCAGGCAGCGATGCGAACCATGTCTTTATTCCGCTCCATACAGATGCGAGCCACGGTCCTATCTTGGCAATAAGGGCAGATGCAGCCTGCTTCAACAGGTTGAACGCATTGACCGTAGTCTTGACGATGACTCCACCGATCTCAGGCAGGGCCTTTACAAGCGCTACGATCACGGCCCCGACTATGTAAAGAACCGATTTGAGGATCATGGCTACGTTGGCAGGTTTTGTGAGCGCATCTGCGATCTGACCGATGATGTTTACGATGGCCGGCAGGAGCACCTCAAGACTCGATGCGAGACTTTCTGCAATTACGCTGACGAGCTGTAAAATGCCCGACACAAACGTGGCCGTGTTCTCTCCACTGGCTAACCACAACACGAGCTCCTGTGCCATGCTGATCAAAGCCTGGATCAAAACAGGCAATGCGGTCATGAGCGCAGATCCGACACCCTTGAGTCCCTCTGTGATGACCGGAGTGAGCTGAGGGATGAGAGAAACCAGTGTTAACAGCGCGGTCTGCAAGAAACCGAAGATCGAGCTCACCAGAGACGGGATCATCGGTGCAAAACCCTGCAATAGTCCATTTATTAGTACACTTGCGACCTGTGCAAACTGTGGCGCGAGTGAGGTGATGCTCGTGACCACGGACTGAAGTCCGCTCTTGATCTCGGCCACACCACCCTTGCCGCTGAAGACTTTTGACAGGCCCGTCATGACTGAGCTGATACCCGGAAGGAATGAGCTCATCATGTTGTTCTTGAGCCCCGTGAGAGCTGTCTGAACATCGGTCATCTGATCCTGATAGTTGGCAGCATCCTTGACCGCTTCGTTGGACATGACACCACCCAGATCGTGAACCTTCTGCCTGAGCGCTTCAGTGTCGGATGCAGAACTGTTCAAAAGGGCGCCCAGTTCGGTAGCGCCCTTTCCAAGTAACTTGTTAGCAAGCACGGTGCGCTGGCCTTCGTCTTTGACTCCCTGCAGGCCCTTGATCGTAGCCGCAAAGAGATCGTCCTTGCTCATGCTTGCAAGATCGTTCTGGCTGATACCGAGAGCCTTGAACGCATCATCGCCACCTTCAGCCGCCTTCGTGAGCTTCAGCATTGACGTTTTCATACCATCAATGCTTGCACCGTTCCTTTTGAGGATATAGTCCCACTCCTGGTATGCCTGAGCTGAGATTCCCATCTTCTGGCTCATCTTGTCGATGTTATCGCCATAAGATGCCGTTGCGCTCGCAGCATTTATAAAAGCCTTGCCCGTAGCAAGTGCTCCGGCTGTAGCCGTTGCGAGAGCGCCCGTGATGATCGCTGCAGTGGTCTTGATCCCTTTGGCGAGAGACTCACCGAAAGACTTGCCCGACTTCTCACCTGTCTGCTTCGCAGCAGGCTCCATGACAGCACCCATCTCAGTGGCGATCTGTTTCTGGCTTCCCTCAAGGCTCGGAACCACAGTTATATAGGCTTTCGCAACCTCTATATGCTTACCATCAGCCATGTGTCTGTCTCTCCTTTATCCATTCACGGAGTTGGTCATAAGGCATAGCGCCCTTGCCTATCCGCTTTTTATCTTTATCCCTGCCCGGTCTCGGGTAGGGCTTTATATGCACTTTCTTGCCTCCGAGCGCACAAATATCAGCATGGATCACCTGAAGCATGTCGAATATGTCCGCTAAGAGCGCGTTCGTTTTCAGCGTGTCTTCCCAGCCTGTCGCTCTTCCGAGTGACCGCGAGAGTGCACTGTCCGTTGGCAGGTTATGCACAAATGAAAAAAGGGCAGACCACGAAAGTCTGCCCCCTACGTCATCCAGAGTATAACCCGTACGAGTTAGGAGGTCGTAATTTATAGCCTCGTCATGTCCCGTCAGGAACTCTGCGAGGCCATAGATTCCCCCGGTGTAAGACCTTCAGCCTGCGCGTTGGCCTTGCCCCAGAGCTCAAAGATCTCTTTGACATCTTCTGTGAGCATCTCGTCAACGACTTCTGTGCCCATGTGCTCTGACAGGAAGTCGAACATAAGATCAAGCTGATCGTTATCGTCCAGCTTGGAGATCTTCATGAGCTTTCTGACTTCCTTGACCTTCATTGCGTTTGCGAGCGGAATGTTGTAGGTCTTTCCCTCAATTTCGAGAGTTAAATATGACTTGTTCTTCTGTGTAAGCGAGTATTTAGGCATGGGTAAATCTCCTTATCTGTTATACGATCTCGCCATCATCAATGGAGAATGTCCATGAAGCATCGATCGTGGCTTCCCAGGTCGTTCCTTCCGTAGGTGAGAATGTGACGTCTCCGATCTCGGTGATCAAACCGTTGGAGGTTCCGAGCATTGCGAGCTTGTTTCCATCCTTCATGAGGAAAAGATACGCTGCAGGCTCAGCACTGACGTCAGGTGAGATCTCAACTGTTGATACGTTGCCGTGTGTAGAATCAGCAGCAACGTATGAAACGTTATCAGCACCAAACAATGTTTCAAGAACTTCCTTAGAAGTGTACATGATAGGAGCCGTGACGTTTCCGTTCTCGGTGTTGACCTTTCTCTCTGCTACGAGTGCCCAGTTCCTAAGAACGTCACCCGAAGGGAGAGCAAAAGTGATACCGTCTTCCGTAATAGCACCAACCTCTGTCCAGCCAGCTCCAAGAGCTTCACCGGGAGTAGCAGGAAGTGCTGTGCCCTTAGGGGCTGTGAAAAACATGCCTGTTGCGCGTCCTGCGCCAATAAGTACTGACATATCTGTTTCTCCTTTGCGTTTATATTGTGACCGTCTCACGGTGTGTGGTTATAAGAACCAGTGCCGTGCAAAGTTTTAAGTCAGGTCGTACCGGATCGGTCGACCAGCTCGCCTGACTGTTAAGCGACATATGTCTCAAGGCTCCGAACTGTTCTTCGCAGCGCGTCTGGAGAACTCCCAGAACTTCTCGCATCACATCGTTCGATTCCGCATCGGTCTCAGCTCTCACCGAGAGCCTGACCTGGAACGTGTCGATCTGATTCTCCGTATCTCCGCCCGTCTGCTCTACGAGCACATTGGGCAGGCCATAGGTCTCAGGAAGTGGTCTGCAGTAGGCTTCAAAGTAGTCCTTCAAAGCGAGCCGGACCTCATTCTCTATGTCGACAGGTTTCAAAATGTTCATGATAATGCCCTCGTAAGAACCGTGTCTTCCGATTCGGCAGCAGCCGCATACTGGTCAGCGGTAGAAACGAAACCGATCCATCGACCTCCGCCATAACCACCCACCTGTGTGCGCGCCGTGATGCCTGCTTCTGCATCGACACCGTTCGGACTGACAGCCGCGTAATTCTGCACGGCCTTGTCTCTGATCTCTTCCGTGGTCTTCTGTACGAGCTCGTGACAACCGTCAGACAATAAGATCTGACGGAATCCTTCCGAATTGAAAACGATGCGAGTCTGTTTCATGGTTAGCCTTTCCACCTTATGAGGTTAAGCTGAATGTTTGACAGCCTCGCTGCAGCAGTCCACTTTTTAGGTTCACCGTTGATCGTGTAAACGTCTCCGTCAAACTCGATGTGGTCTCCTGCTTTAACGTCAGAACCTTCAGGAAGGTATGCTGTCCACTGTTCCGTGATACCAAGAACACGTCCGTCTTCTGACAACGTAGTGGTCGCAGGCTGAACTGAACAGCCCTTGATCACCAGTCTGTCGACCTTCGCAGGATCCCAGTCCGGCACTACGGAACCTCTCAGCTCCTTCTCGCCCGGTCTGATCCTCGTCACCGTCTGATTACAAAAAGAAGGGAGCATTTAGAACACCCCCTTAACTCTGTAAGCCTCCAAAGTCTCTCGGCTGTCGCTGGGGAGTGTGGAAGAATTAGAACTTCCTGCCCAGGCTCCACTGTATGAAACAGAGACACCACCTGCCGCTTCAGAGCTGACTCCAAACGGATTGGTGACTGCGTGTGCCACACGGTCTGCCGTGAGTTCCTGGATGGCGCTCGGTGCCGAGGTATATCCAGCCGTGTACTTGATGAAGATCCTTGACTTGCGGTCAAGGCATCCCACGTCATAGATCCTCAGGAGTCCCGTTCCCATTCCGATCTCGTAGTCATCGATCTCATCGCCTTCATACAATCCGGTTGACGGATTAAGCACTGCATTGAGAATCACCTTCTGGATGCCCGTGACATATGTCGCAGGGAGCTGGACCAGAAGATCAGGACCAACAAAAGCATCGCGAAGGTCTCTCACGTTGTAGATCATGCCGCATGTCAGCGATGGCGAAATGTGCCACCCGCAATAGTTGCGGATAGCTTCCGATGCGCTCGGGATGGCCACAGGGATCCTCGTGTCATCTGCGAACTTGCGATTGGTGAAGATCGTGAAATCGCTCTCACTAATGAAGCTCGGCAACGACTCCGTGTCCATGATGTATCCCCACGGACTCAATGTCGCGTGATCAAATTCGCTCATTTATTAGATCCTGCCTTCCTCGACTTGTTAGCCGGTGCTTTTTTAGCCTTTGTCTCGGTCTCTTCCTTGACAGGCTCAGCGGTCTTCGCAGGCTTCGGTTCAACGTACCCCTCAGGGGCCTTGTCAAGCCACACCTTGCGGCCATTAACCACATAGATCTTCATAGGTGCATGACTCCTTTCTAAAGAATGAAGAGGGGAGCCCTGAGGATCCCCTCTTTTGTACATTACTGTCCTTCAGCGAGAAGAACGACACCCTTGAGGTCGACAACTGCTGTTGCAAGTCTAACCTCAGCACGGAGTGTAACTCTGTTATAGAGGAAATCGTCCTCGTTCTCAGCAGCAATAGCTACATCCATGCCGCCCTTTCTCCAAGTCTTTACAGCTTCCTTAGCTACAACGAGAGCAGTGCCCTGTGTAATCTTAGAAGATGCGAAGATCTGAACGCCCCAGATGGAGACAGGAGCGCCATAAGCGCCATTACCATAAGCGCCTACGAAGTAGCCGCCGCCATAATACTGGTCATTGCCGTCCTTTGCTGTCATGAGCGCAGCAATATCAGCGGGGTTAAGAATTACAACGCCGGCATCATAAGCTGAGTCGTTTCTAACCTTCATGATAGCGTTGAGAATACCATCGGCAAATGTGACGGTTGTGCTGCCGCCATATGTCTCTGCGCCGATGCCAGTAGTGCCCTGGATCTGACCGATAACATAAGCATCTTCAGCCTTGCCAACCTGATGCATGAGTGTGTTCTGAACTTCAGATGCAAGGAAGGGGGCGTCTGCGAGGATCTCGTCTGTTTCCTTGACATAAGCAGCGATCTTGCTGAGTGCAAGAGTCTTGGACTCGAAAGAAGTAGAAACCTGAGGCTTTTTAGCGCCCTGTGCTGTTGCAGCAGGTGTTCCCTCGAAAGCGCCCTCAAGGAAGTATGTGATAGCGTTGCCGCTGATCTGAGCTTCAGTAAAGAGTGAAGCTGCAGGTGTTCTCTTGCCTACGGGAGCTACGGAACGGTCTACGTCTGCGATCTGGGGAGCCATAACAACATCCGTTGCGGACTTCTCAAAGTGCATCCTTGCGCCTGCCTTCTTATCGGTAATCTCTGCGCACTTCTTTGTAAATTCATCAAGCTGTGACATTTCTTTTTCCTCCATGTCTGTGTTTTCGTTTTCGGCTGTGCCGATGTTCTTGAGAAGGGCCTCTGCCTTTTCAGCCTTAGCGCACTTCTCTTCAAGCTCTGCGATCTCTTTGACCAGCGCCTCGCCCTGGCTGACTGTTTCCTCAGTCACATCCTCGGCTTTGAGCATCGGTTCAAGATCAACGAGCGCCTGCTTCTTTTCTGCGAGCTGTTCCTTAATCGTCATGGTCAGGAACCTCCTTCATTGATTTGATGTGTGACAGGATCGCCTCAGCTCGTTTTGCGTTGCTGTCATCCTTCGGTTCCTCCGATGCCTCGTTGACCTTAGGTTCTGCCTCCGCAGCCTTCGCCTCGTCTTCTGTCGAATTATCTCCATCGTCTTCGTCAAGTAATGACTGCAACGATTCGATACATGAACGGATGATGTCTTCGTCAGACTTTCTGTTGCGCCTGCCCTGCTTGGTCTCGGGCTCCGCGTTCTTGACTTCCGTCATGACCGCGTTCTGATTTGCGGGTACAGTAACAACCGAGATCTCGAAAACCTCAAGTTTTGTAAGGACATTAAAGATGCCCTTTTCCTTCTGTTCCTTGCTGGGATCTTCCCAGCCAAGAACGTCATAAGCGAAAGAAAACTGATAGATCGCACCGGACTTCAGCATCTTGCGAACGTCCTGTGCGAGTGCCGTATCAAGAAAGTGAGCCTCGATATAAGGACCTTTCTCCGTGTCCTCGATCTTGTCGACTGCGCCGATCACCTGACTGAAGTCATGGTTAAAGCAGAGCGGGAATGGATGACCACTCTCCTGCCTCTTTTTTATCGTCTCGGTGAAAGCACCAGGTCTGATAATGTCGCCATAGCTGTCAGGCTCTTCGTCATAGGTGCTAAAAAAACCGGCTATCATGCCGGTCTCATCTTCTTTGGATTTGAGTTCAAAACTCTTGTACTTGTGATCCATATCTCTTCCTTTCTCTTCGGCAAAATATTTGTCTATTGCATCAAAGGTCTTCTGCGGTCTGCCTTCCGCCTTAGCACGTTCGATCGCGGTCTCCTTGTCAACCTCAAGCTGGATAATCTCCGCGTCTTCCGGGTAGGATCCTGAAAGCAACGTATCAACTATCCAAGAATCAAACGAATCCTTTCCAGCGATCGCGTCCTCGACCAGTAGCCTGCGGATCTCCGACAGGGTTTCCTTCTTAACTTTCGAGCAGTAATCGTGATCGGGAGTGCCGATAGCCTTTGCAATCTCATCAAGATCGATGATCAAGTCACCAGATCGCGCATGCTCTCTGATGTAGGTTGACTTCCCCGAGCACGGTGCTCCTGAGATAACGTGAATCATCAAATCACCCCCTCGAGATAACGACCTCGGTCGTGCAGTTACATCCACAGCTCTCGTCAGGATCTCCGATGTCCTCGCCAGGCCAGTGCTGACCATTGGAAAAATCTGCATCGATCGGAACGCGCTCACCGTTCATGGCCGCGTGACTCGGTCTCGAGTTCGGTCCAGTTACCCATTCCTTCTCAACGATCTTTCCAACTACACTCGGAGTTCCATCACTAATGGCCTGATGAGATGCCTCGATCAACGCCCAGGACGCGGTCGCTCCTGCTGCAGCCTTTGCTATTCTTCCGCTCTCATTGGATCTCGTCTCGAAAACGTGAGCCGTGTCCGGTTCCTCGCTCTCGAGGTCCTTCTGAATGTGATGAAGTGTGCGCTTGTTTATATTCTTGGCCCGCATCTCGGAGGTCTTCTTGATGTAGTTCTTCGTGACCTCAACGACATAAACGGAACCAAGCACCTCGGCTGTTTCCTTGCCGTGCTCATCTGCTATCTTTTGCAGTGCAGGCTCAAGGTCCTCTGCGAGTTCCTTGTTCCAACGGTCCTCGTTCCAAAAGTCAGGATCCCCTGCGTTGATCTTGGGAAGGACTGAGCGCTTCTGCCTTGCGAAAAAGGCCACAAGAATGTCTGCGATGCTCTTGTCATCTTCCACTGTGCTCTTGCCCTTCAGCCTGAGTTCTTCAGTTTCCTTGCAAGACTTGCACTCGCACGGCCCCGCGCTCTTGTCGGTCTGATCACCACCAACAGCAGGATAGTTATATGATCCGCCCGGAGTATCATTCGGAGCTGATAGCCCGCCAGTGACCACATTGAGTGGTGTGATGATCTGTGCGCCCTGTCCGTCAGGCAACGGTGCAAGGTTGAGTTCGGCACGCGCCTCGTCTCTCGTGAGCCACGGTCCTCCAACCGCGCTCTGCAGGATGCTCGCACGTTCCTCGAAACTCCACTTGAGCTTCTCTTCAATGTCGAACTCGACATACGTGTTCGGATCCGCTCCGACCATAGGCAGCAAGAACGCGTTGAACCTCTGCTGAAGCATCTGGATCACAGGGCCGAGGCATTCAGCATAAAGCGCTCTCGCGTTATCCTTGCTTGATGCGTAGGTCTGAGTATTGGAGTGCCAGATCAGAGACGGGTTAATGCCATAAGCTGCAGCGACCGCTTCACGTGAAAGAACTACGGACTGCGCCCACTCCGACTCCTTGAAAGAAGTCTGGAACGGCTTGATTTCCATTCCGTCTTCCATAAGCGGGATGGATCCTGCCTTCGAGCCGCCCGCGCCCCATGCCTCACGGAATGCGGTCGCGAATTTGCTTCTCTGTTCGTCTGTCCACGGTGCAACGTCCTTCGGCCTGACAATCTGAGCATTGAGCCTACCCGATGACCGCCAGAGCTGTCTGCGGAACTTTCCTGACTCGACCTGTTCAAGAAGTGTCTGTCTCAAGGCGCTGATCGGTGAAAGATACCCGCCCGGGTGTCCAGGACTGTATGTCTTGAACTGAATGAACTCCTTCTCAGGAATATCCACCGTCTGCCCCGTCTTAGAATGAACTCTGATCGTTCCCGGCTTGTAAGCCGTGGCCATCTCAGATCCAATCACCCAGTTGGTAGGAACGATATGAAGATTCCATCCGCTCGCGCTTGCCACGCTCGGAACCACCCATACATAAACCGCGCCATAAACGAAATACTCCTCAACGAGTCCGCGAATGAACTCGAACTGAGTCATATAATCGTTCGGTCTCCAAAGTAAAAGAGCCGCCTCGGATGTGCGGTCTCTCTTGCGCTCGGTCTCTCCGTTTCGGACATAAACCTTGAGCGGGAGCTGTGCAATGCTGTTCGACAGGAAGTCGACAACGGCTCGGAGATTATCCTGTGTGCGGTATAGTTCCGTTGCCGTCATGTTCAGCACTTGCGTTGAGGCATCGCCCGAAAGTGTGACGTTAACGATCGATGGTCTGCTGATCATCCGCCAGCGCTCGAAAATACTCGCCATTTAAGTGTTCCCCTTTTTCTTTTTAGATAAACGTCAAGCTGCTGCCTGAAGCATAGCTCGATTCGTAAACCTTCTTCTCTTTCTTGGTTATCTGTGTCGCTCCCGCATAGGCCATAGCCGCTGCCATGAGCGGACTTATATCGTCAGGGCTCTTCACCCTGTCCGGGAGCATGATGCCTCCGCCCAAGTTACGGAGTTGGCATGTTCTGCCCGGAGTATCAAGAACGGGCTGTGGAATGTGGTAAACCTTCACACCGCCACGGTTATCCGTTGGTGAGCAGGCCGCCACCGCATCATAAAAGCGGTTCCATCCTGCAGAAAGGTCTGGACCTTCCTGCGCCATCCTTGTTATTCCGTCAATAGTGCAGATCTGCTCTGCAAGTCCTGACACCGGTGCGCCACGGCCCTGAAAACAGAGTTTCATCTCACCGTACTTCGGAGATCTTGCCTTGAACCAGTCAACAGCCCACTCGGATCCGATCCGTCTGTCAACGATCTCAACGTGATAGTTCCCGTCTTCTCTCATTCCGCAGACCGAGATGACCGTGTACTTCCTGTCCTGAGACATATCAATGCCCCAATACAACTCACTGTCTTCACGGATGAAACTCTCTTCATCCTGACCACCTATCCAGGATCCATCCGGGAACGGTTCGGGAAGTCTGCTCTCCACCCACTGGCAGAGGCACTCCGTTCGGAAGATGCTCTCCGGATCGGTGGACATCGCCGTCTTCAATGCGCGCTCCGTCAGAAATCCGTAATTGAGTGACGGATTCGCCTGCGCCCACTGTTCCTTGTCGTCTATCTCACAGTCGGGGGATGCCGACCATTCGAACAGGCCGATCGCGTCGTCCGTGTCCTCTCCACCTAAAGAAGCGCGGGAAGATGCCACACCGTCTGGATCGCCCAGTTGGGCGTGTGCTTGAAGTCTGAGGTGCCTGAGAACGACGCTCGTGACGTCTCCCGCGTTACTGAACCCAAATAAGATAGCCGTGGGCCTTGCCATCATCGTCTTGGAGATGGCTCCCCACGCATCCCAGTTCGTCTGCTCTCGCAGCTCGTCCATCATGATCAGGTCGGAGGAAAGACCTCTCGCCTTCCTCGTCGCCGCTATGACCTTGTATCTGTCGCCCGTTTCAAGGAGAAGCTCGCGCTTTCCTGTTCCACGGTTGACCTTCTGAAGTAGTTCTTTAAGTTCCGGGACTTCCTCGATCTGGTCCACAGTATCTTCAAATGTTTCGACTGCCGTGTCCAAGTTCTGAGCAGTGCCAAGAACAAGATGCGACTTCAATCCGAACAAAAAGAAAATATTTAATAGGACCTCAAAATATGTCTTTCCGTTCTGCCTGCTGACCAACGTCACCACATAACGGAATCTGAATCTCCACTGGTCCCCTTCCTGGACTGTTTCAAGCGCGTGAATCGCAAGCCACTTTTGCCAGGGCAAAAGTTCCACGCCCAGCACTTCACAAAATTCACAAAACGCAAAACCCAGAGAGTTAGCTTTGGTCAGTTTCTTGAGCGGAGGCGTCCAGATCCTCGGCTCGGTCTTTCCTTGTATCATCCGAGTTTCCTCCCCGCGATGGTGGTGAGCTCGGCCATAATTGATGAAGCCTTCCTAACAGGAGCGCCAGCCTCGATGATCTCGGTGAGCTGCCTAAGGCTTTTCGTATATGTGGCCATCAACTTTTCAAATGCCGTGAAGTGCGGATTCTCTCTGATCCCCATCTGTCCGCCACCGTTATCATACGGAATGATAAGCTCTTCATCCTTCATGGCTTCGCGCGCCTCTTTGAGCTTTCCTGCCATAAACAGGACACTCTCGGCAAGTTCCAAAGCCTCGTCATGCAGAGTGTGAACTCCAGCGACGAGCTCCTCGGCCTTGCTCCGTTTCGGAGCGGCCGGTTTTGCTGTCCGTTTTTTAGTCGGCATTGTTCCACTCCTTCCCGTAGTAGTCTCTTTTGTGTGAGTTACATATACGATGTGCGAGCTGGACGTTCTTCCATGTGTGCCCGCCTTTTTTCTCGGCGTCGTTTCCGAGCGGGATGATGTGGTCGATGCTCGGGTATAAGTCCGCGAGATAATCACCGTAATAAAGGCACGGCATAAAACATAGTTGACAGATGCCTCCGTCGCGCTCAAAAACTTTCGGGAGCGTTATGCCTTTTTCTCGAGGGAGCCCGAGCTTCCTCGCTCTTGCGTAATGATTGGCGCCGAGCTCTTTGCGGCGTTCGTGCTCCCTCTTATTTTTGTTTTTGTTCTTGCACTCTATTGAACAGTAGCCGGGGTTTGTGTAGGTTTTGGCCCCCGTGCTTCTGACGTAATCGCGTACTTTATACTCGCGCCCGCAAACTATACAGACGCCAGCCTCGTCGAGTTTCTTTTCTCTCGCGAGTTGGTAATATGACAGGCCCAGCGGGTTTAATAGTTTTTTTAACGCCTTTTTTTGAGCCTGTTCCAGTTCCCGCTTTTTCTTTTCTTCCTCTTGTCTTGCGTTCGCCTTGTTGCGTTGACACGTTTTACAGGCTGCCGTGCCGTCACGGAAGGCCGTGAAGTTTCGGCTGGTCTCTTCGCCACATGTTTTACACCTAACAGATATAAAACCGTCTCTTTTCTGATAACCTCCGAGATAATCAAAGCCAAGACTGTTGACTGTTTCGATCGCCTTCTTCTCTCGTTCCGCGAGAGTTTTCTCTGCGGCCTTCCTTGCCTTCTCGGTGTTGATTTCGCTGACTGTTCTTCCGTTTGTTACTCCGCGGCGTTTTACCCAACCGTTAAGCCTAATCGCGTCGATGTTGTACTTCTCACAGGTCTCGGCGACGCTGTGACCTTCCGCGTAATATGCGAGGATGTCATTGACCTCGTCAGAAAAGGTGAGCGTCCCGTTGCCACACTCTTTACAAAAAAGACGAGCTTGTCTTCCGATAAACGCATCATGTGTTTTAATCGTCTCTGTCCCGCATCGGTTACACCTGACAAGAATTTGATTTTTACCCTCAAAGCGGATGTAATCGAAGTGAGCATCGAGCCCCCGCTCATAGAAAAGCCGACGATATTTTTCGTCGGCCTTCTGTCTTCGTGCTTCGTTTGTCTTTTTTCTTGCTGCCTCGGCTTCTGGCGTGTGATAGCCTCGCTTTTGATACATAAAACACCGTCCTTCGTGTGTTGTCCTAATGTAAAGGCGAACGGAAGCGGGTAGGACTGTCCCGCTTGTCGCTCCGTCGAGCTATCCGTTCGTGTTTACCTGTTTAGTCGCGCGTATGCGAACCACCCTCAAATTTTCTCGTTCTCTTTTTAGACACTGCAGGCCCGCTGGTCTGTCGTTTTCGTTTTTCTTTTAAGATTCAGATAGCCCTATGGGGCCCTCCCTACCAAATACGCGTCCGCATACCCAGAGCCATGTCTCCCGAGCCGCTTCCGCGCTGTCGGTTGCACCGCATATGGGATGCAGCAATGTTATTCAGATCGAGCTCAAGCTCGGGAGCCTTCGCAAAAGGAATGATGTGATCAGGTTCCCAGGACAACGGTGCGCTCGATGGTTCAAGCGAATAATTGATCCGTTCGCCACAGATATGACAGACAGCCCGCGCCTTTCGATCACGGTCCCAGGCGAGCCTTCTGATCCTGCGCCACTTGCTTCCGGATCTGTATTCCTGTGCCATGTACCCCATCCCCTTATTCAAGCAATTAAAAACCCAGCACAAGGACGCGCTGGGTTTGAAAGGTAGGACGAATGTTAGGCAGGAGACAAAGTGGTTGTGGTGATCCTTAAATGTAATAATCAGGTTTCCGCCTAAATTCCTACATACAGATTATCACGAAAATTACTGCAATTTAGTGCACTCTTTATCCGAAGCGTTCCCACAGTCAGGACAGACATTGTACGGAACATCCTGACGGGAACCACAACATTTGCAGATATAGACCTTTTCATCGTCTCTGTCTCTGATATACCAACCTTTCATTCCGTACCGCCTTTCTTATCATTTACCCATTCCCAAACGATGTGCATTATCCAACCACAGAAAAAGCAAAAGCACATACATAAATAACTACTTGTCATCTTCCGTACCACCTTTCTCGTCTGTGATCTCTTCACCATTAAAATCCAAAGGAACATTGTGCATAAATTTAATCAATTGCTCTCTGCATTTCCTGCACATATCCATATACATACCTGTATTCGTTCTTGTAATTACAAATACAGGAATTCCCTGTGTATAATCTATTATTTCACCGCATCTATCACATATTATCTGTTTCACTTCTATCACCGCCTTTCATCTTTGCTCCGCACTCGCAACAAAACTTTGATTTACCGTCTTTTCTGTCATGTTCTTTACAGATAGAACATTCCCAATATGTTGCTGTTTCACTATCACTAATTCTTCGAGTTACTTCTATCCACTCGCCTTGCGGTCTTTCTTCATGATCAACTTCACAGTACTTATATCCTCGTTTCCAAGCCTGATACAGCAATTCAGAAACTGCCTTTTGCATTCCTGATAAATCTTTAAGTTTTGCTTCTGTACGATTATTCATTTTTCTCACCGCCTTTCTTCTCTTCTTGGCACTTTTGCATATCGCAACAAATATATTCATCACCGCTTTCACACTTGACCGTGTAGCCGTACTTACAGTTTTTACAGTCTTCGGAATGTATCATTCCACACCGCCTTTCTTCATATCCTCCACTTTTTTGAAAAGTCCAATAATATTACAGTCTATGCATTTTTCCTTGGGGCAGTTTTTGCATATTTTTACTTCGATATAGTCTGTTATTGCTTTTACTTCTTCGTTAGTCATTCTCCGCACCGCCTTTCATATCTGCCTCGTTGTCCTCAAAAACGATTTCAAATCTATCAGCAGGACAGTATGCAAATTCTCCGCACTCGTCAACTAAAATAAGTGTTCCGTCTTGAAGAAGCGCAAAGCCCTCCATATCGCAATACATAAGGTCTTTTGCCCAATCTTCCTTTAGAGCAATTTCGTATTCGTCTGCCTCTTTTCCTGTCTTTTTGTCGATTACTATAAATTTCATTCCGCGCCACCTTTCATCTTATAAACATTGTCTTTGACTTCAACTAAACCCAATTTGACCAACTTTCGACAAGCGATTTCCGCAAAAGCACCCGAACTTTCCTCAAAATAATTATCCAATACTTCTTTTGCTACCCAACGAGCAAACTCTATCCACTTGCCTTGCTTTGGCTCAACTGTCGAGGCATTGTCGATAGCATTGAAAATGTCTTCCGCTTTGAATAAAGCGTCACTATCGCCATGAGCACCTTCGGTCAATTCTCCGTGTGGATTGATGTGATACCAAGTAATTTTGTCAATCGTTTCTCTCAAAGCCTCACGGCTGATTAAATCGTTGTTCATGTTCCACATCCGATCAGCTTGTTGTAGAGATCGTCGGTCAACTGCGAAATGTCCATGTCCTTATGCAAGGCACCATCGACATATCCTTTTTTGAAACCTTCGTCAAACCCTCTTTCGTAGATCTGCCTGAGTGTCAGGTTCTCGGAATTGATATAGTTCCCTTTTTCGTCAAAGTGATTACTCATCTTCGTGACTCCTTTCGTGAATCTTGTTTGCGCGTTCCTCGGCATCTCTGGCTACCACCACGGCAGCGAGGAAGAACATTCCGATCGTGGCGCCTGCGAGCATGCCTACGAAAAATGCAGTGAACGTTCCCATCACATCACCTCCCCGATCCATTCGTCCGGAATGTACTCACGGACCGCATTGAGACACTTGTGCAGATAGTTGTATGGCTGGCGTTGTGCATAGTTGTACTTCTGTCCGATCAGGTTCCAGCTCATCCGGTTGACGTAACGGTCGTAGAGCATGTTTCGCATCATGGTGTCATTGACCTTTTCCAGGACAAAGTGTGTCCTGACATTCTCGCGTGAGATCTCGCCAACGAGCTTCTCGATCTTCTCGCAGAGCATCGAGTATTCGATGTTCTTGGTTTCGGTCGGGTTCTCGCCGTTATTCCCAGGAATCGATTCCGAGTCATACTTCCCGATCCCTGAGAGCTGGGAAATGATGTCAGCCTTCCTCTTCTCGTAGGACTCGATCTCGTTGTCCTTGTCCCACATTCTCGCGAGCCAGATGTGAGCTTCGTACTCTCTTTCAGTCAAATTGCTCACTTCACACCACCTCCTGCCAGTGATAGCCACAAGCGGACTGATATTTGCCTTTCAAATGTTTTGATATACTGTTAGGGTTTTTGAATCCACAAAAATGAGCTGCATCCGTAATGCTGTCGAATACCTTTCCATCTTCAACTCGAATTACCTTCTTTGAGGGCTTATGTCGCTTAAATCCCATTTGTCGGTTTAATGTCCTATATGCGTGCACGATATTTTCTCTGTTCGTCACCCATTCAAGGTTGTTGACATGGTTATTGAATCGATTCCCGTCAATGTGATTTACCATTGGCAGGCCCTTTGGGTTTGGAATAAATGCTTCAGCTACAAGCCTGTGCACCTGGCAGTCTTTTCGTGTAGAATACTTTCCCTGACTAAGGATGACTTGGAAATATTCCTTTGAGCGATATTTAAGAATTTTTCCTGTTGAGTTGTTGCAAACCCTTCCCTGATTTGAAACTGAATATCGAGGAAAATTCTTAATTGTTTTCCAAACTTCACTCATTCTGGACCTCCTTCCATTCGACCACGATGGCGGCCTTCTCCGCGTAGAACTTTTCCAGATGGAGATCCGTGATCTGCGAGTCATCGTTCCAGAAGCCCGTCTTTGTCATCTGGTCGATAAATGCTTTGGAAAAATTATCGACATCGGGCTTTGAGGTCTTGGGTTTTCCCCACTTGGACTTGTCCTTAACATCAAAGTAGAACCAGATGTGGAGTTCGATCGGGAGCTCTGACGGGATCCTCGGTGCGTGAGGCTTGAGCGCCACAAAGAACTCCTGCTCGGTCGCCATGAGCTTCTTATCCTTAAAGTAGGTGTGAGTCCTGCCGTTGTAGCGCTTCTGCTGCGCAGTTCCTTTCGGCATGGTCACAAAGTGCAAAAAGAATCTGTCTTTCATTTGTTATCCTTTCCGGGCTCGGCCTCGATGGTGAGTTCGTCAGTATTGCCACGGGCCTTGAGGTATTCGATCATGTACCGCGCATCCTCGCTGTTGTCGAAAGCGCAGTAGCGTTCACCGTTGATCTTCACCCAGTACATCTGTTTCATGTCTTCTCCTTTCTATCCCCTCAGTGACTTCCTTCAAAAAGCACTTGTCTCCCGTCAGATCGTAGATACAGTTGACCGCTTCTTGAAGCAGGTCGAGAGGATCAGCACTGTCCACATTCTTGATGAGAACCTTCCTGCACTCGGAAGATGCCATAAGCATCTCGGCACTCTTCCTGAGCTGTTCCGTCCACCGGTCATAATTGTCTGTGTATTGCTTCGTTGAAATCATTCTCGGTAGCCTCGCGCGTCTTTCTCCTGAGTAGGGAAGGAAGGGCGCGCTTTTAAGCGCCCTTTCTTTCCCAGGGAAAGGAAGGTAATTCCTTTATAAGCCGATGTTCCATTCTTTCTCAAAGAAATTTGATAGTAATTAATCATCAAAATTAACCCTCCGAACGAACGACTTTTCGATGACAAAAACAGGGTTTTCCATGATGTACTTCCGGAGAGTTTTCGAGGACACGTCTGCGACCTCTGCCATCTCGGAAAACCGTGCGACTTCCTCCATGTCCTGCGTGAGACTCTTGACCGCATTGAACGCGGCCTCGATGATCTCCCTTTTCTCTGCAGCCGTTTTGATGTTCGGGTTCTTGTTGAGGTTCGCCTCGGGAGAGCCCTCGACCGCAG
>Ga0310694_10001214_pt1 | contig 30043 bp, 21 predicted proteins | sample 174DNAGHGhighgp2_FD_203884 | JGI IMG/M metagenome (GOLD analysis project Ga0310694, IMG submission 203884) | Sheep rumen microbial communities from Palmerston North, Manawatu-Wanganui, New Zealand - 1742 DNA GHGhigh gp2 (v2) (version 2) | ecosystem: Host-associated > Mammals > Digestive system...
GCGAACCTTATTATAAAATGGCTCCACCATCACGCTGCCTTGCCTGGCTAAAACGTTGGCGAGCCATCGTCGCAGTTCGTAGGCCATGGTCTCAGACTCGTCCTCCCTCAGCGTGTCGCCGCCTGTTGTGCGGCCGGCAAATCTTATCCCTCGGCCGCTGCTGCTCCAAGGCGCTTTCAGCACCAGCCGGCCATAGCGGCAGAGCAGCTCGCCTACCTCTTCTTCAGAGTGGCACTCGAAGGCTTCGCCCACGGTGCCCTCGAAGTGTAGTCGTGGCAGTAGCTTGGCGGCAGTGCCGCGGTGCGACAGCTGGCGTATGGCGGCAAGGGCGTCGTCGCTGGGCAGTGTGTCGCCCTGCAGGCCGCAGCGCTCCAGCCGGGCACGCAGTGCACGGTCCCATCCCCACGGGTCGACGGCTTCTATGGCATGGCTGCGGGCGTTGTCGCGCCCATACTGCAGCCACTGGCGCCCACAGTCGATGCGTGTGCCCAGACTGCGGTGCATGTACTGGGCGAAGCGCTCCAGAGCGTGCTGGGCTGCCAGAGGGTCGTCGGCCATGATGATGTCGGAAGGAGCTGCCCACAGGGCAGGAAGAAAAGCCAGGTCGTGGCGCAACTGGCGCCCGGCATGGGGGGCGGTGAAGCAGGCCAGGTCCGAGGCAAGGGCTATGTCGTGTTCAGGATTGAAAATATGAAGGGTCATAAAAACGGTTCAAATTAAACATATATAATAATGTGGGGCAAAGGTACAAAGAATTTTTGATATTCGAGCAAGTTAAACCGTTTTTATGTAATTTTTGTTCATCTTCGGTTGGCATAGCATAGTAAATGTAGTATTTTATAATTTTTTTATACTCTTAATGTTTGCTGGTTGAGAAAAGTTTTGTATCTTTGCAAGCCGAAAGAGTTGAATGTTTTGGAAAACTTTTCCTCGGCGGAAGAAGAAAAAGTTTCCCAAAAAGTTAGACTAAGACCAAGCAGAAGTTAACCTTTTCTGCAAATGGGCAGAGCAGATAGAAGCAAACAAAACATAAAGCTATAAACGAGAAATATAATGGAAATCAAGGATTTTACCATCACCAAGCGAGACGGTTCTAAGGACCGGTTCTCATTAGACAAGATCATGAATGCCGTTGTCAAGGCGTTCGACAGTGTTGAAGAACCTGCCGATTTGGGTACCATTTCCAAGGTGCTCAACCATCTGGACATCCACGACGACATCACCGTCGAGGAAATACAGAACCAGGTGGAGGAGGCTCTGATGAAGGAGGGCTTCTACCGCGTGGCGAAGTCGTTCATACTCTACCGTCAGGAGCACAGCGAAGACCGTGAGACACTGGAGAAGATGATGTTCCTGAGCGACTACATGGAGAGCGTGAACCCCGCAACAGGCTCCAAGTACGACGCCAATGCCAATGTGGAGCACAAGAACATTGCCACGCTCATAGGCGAGCTGCCAAAGAGCAACTTCATCCGTCTGAACCGCCGTCTGCTCACCGACCGCATAAAGAAGATGTACGGCAAGCAGCTGGCCGACGAATACATTGACAAGCTGACCCACCATTTTATTTATAAGAACGATGAGACCTCGCTTGCCAACTACTGCGCTTCCATCACCATGTACCCCTGGCTCATTGGCGGCACAAAGTCGATAGGCGGCAACTCCACGGCTCCCACCAACCTGAAGTCGTTCTGCGGCGGCTTCGTCAACATGGTGTTCATGGTCAGCTCCATGCTCAGCGGTGCCTGCGCCACACCTGAGTTCCTGATGTACATGAACTACTTCCTGGGTCTGGAGTACGGCAAGGACTACTGGCAGAGGGCCGACGAGCAGGTGGACCTCTCGCTGAAGAAGCGCACTCTCGACAAGGTCATCACCGACTGCTTTGAGCAGATAGTGTACACCCTGAACCAGCCCACCGGAGCCCGCAACTACCAGGCTGTGTTCTGGAACGTGGCATACTACGACAAGTATTATTTCGACAGCATCTTTGGCGAATTCTACTTCCCCAACGGCGAGAAGCCCGACTGGCCAGGCCTGTCATGGCTGCAGAAGCGCTTCATGAAGTGGTTCAACAAAGAGCGCACCAAGACCATGCTCACCTTCCCCGTGGAGACCATGGCGCTGCTCACCGACAAGGAGGGCAACTGTCTGGACAAGGAGTGGGGCGACTTCACTGCAGAGATGTACTCAGAGGGCCACTCGTTCTTCACCTATATGAGCGACAATGCCGACTCTCTGTCCTCATGCTGCCGTCTGCGCAACGAGATTACCGACAACGGGTTCAGCTACACACTGGGCGCCGGCGGCGTCTCCACTGGTTCGAAGAGCGTGCTCACCATCAACCTGAACCGCTGCATACAGTATGCCGTGAACCATAAGATGCCATATCTGCAGTACCTCAGCGAGGTCATTGACCTCTGCCACAAGGTGCAGCTGGCATACAACGAGAACCTGAAGGAGCTGCAGGAGCACGGCATGCTGCCGCTGTTCGACGCCGGCTATATCAACATCGGCCGCCAGTACCTCACCATAGGCATCAACGGACTGGTGGAGGCCGCCGAGTTCATGGGACTGCAGATAACACCCAACGACGACTATATGCACTTTGTGCAGGGCATACTGGGGCTCATAGAGAAATACAACCGCCAGTATCGCACCAAGGACGTGATGTTCAACTGCGAGATGATCCCGGCAGAGAACGTGGGCGTGAAGCACGCCAAGTGGGACCGCGAGGACGGATATTTCGTGCCACGCGACTGCTACAACTCCTATTTCTATGTGGTGGAAGATGACTCGCTGACCATCCTCGACAAGTTCAAACTGCACGGAGCACCCTACATTGAGCACCTCACCGGTGGCTCGGCCCTCCACATGAACCTTGAGGAGCACCTCACGAAGGAACAGTACCAGAAGCTGCTGAAGGTAGCAGCCAAGGAGGGATGCAACTACTTCACGTTCAACATTCCAAACACCGTGTGCAACGACTGCGGACACATAGACAAGCGCTACCTCAAGGAGTGCCCGCACTGCCACTCGCACAATGTGGACTACATGACCCGTATCATTGGCTACCTGAAGCGCGTGTCGAACTTCTCGCAGGCACGACAGGAGGAGGCAGCACGCCGCTTCTATGCCACAGCGTAGTGCCGTGCTGTCAAGAGCATAGCAAGAATCTGCGCCACGGAGGTTGTTCCGTAGGCGCAGATTCTTGCTGTTTATGAAGCCAAGACCACTTTTTTTGAGCGTTTTGTCTTGTTTTTCTCAAAACTTTTGGCAATGTGAAAATAATTGGCTAATTTTGCAGCCATAATATATGACATGTCAAAAATCCGTTTATTTCGTATGAAAACTACTGCTAAACTACTAACGTTGCTTGCACTCTTAATGTGCGGCATGGCTGTTGGCGCCCAGCAGCTGGCCTTCCCCGGAGCACAGGGCTGGGGACGCTTCGCTACAGGCGGAAGAACAGGCAAAGTCTATCATGTGACGAATCTTAATGACACGGGCACAGGCTCTCTGCGCGATGCTGTGAGCCAACCCAACCGCATCGTCGTCTTCGATGTGAGTGGTGTTATACGTATCAACTCGCGCCTTGTGTTCTCGAAAAATCTATATGTGGCCGGACAGACAGCCCCCGGTGAGGGCGTCACTGTCTATGGCGACGGCGTGAGCTTCTCGGGTGCCGACGACATCATAGTGCGCTATATGCGCTTCCGCATGGGTGCCGTAGGCTCGAAGGACAAGGACTGCGCCGGCATCTCCAACGGAAAGAACATGATCTTCGACCACTGCAGCTTCGCATGGGGACAGGACGAGAACTTCTCCATCAACTGGGACAACAAGGGCACAGCACCCCAGAACATCACGCTCCAGAACTCCATCGTGGGACAGGGCCTGATGACACACTCGGCCGGTGGTCTGATGCAGGCCGACAACATAACCCTCTACAGGCTGCTGCTGGTGGACAACTCCACTCGAAACTTCAAAGTGAAAGGAGTGAACCAGTATGCCAACAACCTGGTGTACAACTGGAAGAACGCAGCCTACAACATGGGTGGCGACTCGCAGGGCAGCTCGTATGTGAACATCGAGTCGAACCTTTTCATCAACGGTCCGGCCGTGGGTGGCAACTGTCTGACAGGCGGAAACAGTGATTTCCACTTCTATGGTGCCGACAACTGGCAGGATCAGAACCGCGACGGCAAGTTCAACCCCACTGAGTTTACCGGCGACGGCGGTGGCAACCGCCAGTCACAGCCCTACGCCTATCCTGAACTGGAGAAGTGGGCTGCCCGTGACCTGGTGGAGAAACTGCTGCCCGAGGTGGGAGCCTCGCTGCCATACCGCGACCTGGCCGACTGCTATATGGTCAACGAGGTGTTGTCGTTTGGCAAGGAAGGAAAACTCATCACCAACGAGAACGAGCTGCCCATCGGTGTGCCCACCAGCTGGCCCTGGTTCAAAGGCACTAAAGAGACCGACACCGACGGCGACGGCATGCCCGACTGGTGGGAGGAGCTGAACGGCTGCGACCCTGCCAAGGACGACGCCATGACGATGGACCTTAACGGATATGTGAACATAGAAAACTATATCAACTCCATATCGAAGGCAGACCGCCAGTACTATCTGCGTGCACCCATGCTGCTCACACTGAAGGCCGCCACCACCAACAGCCTGACGCTGCAGTGGGCCGACTTCTCCGACAATGAGGACGGCTTCATCGTGGAGATGCAGCAGAACGGACAGTTCGTGGAGATGGGCCGCACACAGTCTAACACCTTCACTATCCAGTCAGAAGACCTTCAGCCAGGCATGCCCTACGTGGTGCGTGTCTGTGCATACAAGGGCAACCAGAAGTCGGGCTACACCGCAGAGCTGACCGCGAAGACACGTCCTGAGCAGGTCGACATCATCGACTGTGAGACCTTCAAGGGCAACGGCGATGACCAGTGGCTCATCAACCCGCTCGACGATGAGACCATCACCCTGACAGAAGCCACGCCAAAGACCGCCGTGGTGGTCTACAGCGACGCCCATGTGACCATAGGCGGCACAGGCTACATCAGTGGCCCGGCATCGATGAACAAGGCTGGTGAGGGCACGCTGACTATAGCCTCTGACCAGCAGTATGAGGGTGCCACGGTCTTGCACAAAGGCATATACGAGTTCTCAACGCTGAAAAACGGCGGAGTGGCCAGCGGACTGGGCATGGGTCAGGAGTTTGCACAAAACTGGGTCATGGACGGTGGTACTTACCGCTACACCGGAGGCACTACGGCCACCAACCGCTCGGCACAGCTCTATGACGACACCCGTCTGGAGATAGCCAACAGCAGTGCAGTAGTAACGATGAACGGCAGCTTCGAAGGACAAGGCGACCTGACCGTCGACGGCAATGGCACAATGGCTGTAAACAGCACTTCATTCTTCAACTACGACGGCGACCTGCGCTTGGAAGGCGGCACCGTGAAGCTGGCAACGAAAGATGTCAGCGACAAGGGGATAGGAAAAGCCTCGCGCCTGGTCATGGCAGGAGGTAAGTTCACCACAGTGGGCAAAAACGAGTCGACTGTCACATACAACTTCCCCATCTACGCAGAGCCCGGCACCACGAGCACCATCAACTTTGACCTGTGGAGCAGCATTAAGGGTAGTGTATCGGGAAGCGGCACCTTAGAATGGGGCGTCTCCTATTTGCGTGAATATATCGAAGGCAACTGGGATGGATTCACCGGAAAACTGGTTGTCAAGCCATTTGGTAACTACGGCAGCAACCGCCAGCTTGCCATTCGTAATGGTGGGGGCATTAAAAATGCCACCATCGAGCTGAAGAGCGGTACAGCCATCAATGGTGCGAAAAATGAGTCCACCTACTACTTGGGCGGTCTTTCGGGCGATGCCGGGTCTTACCTGGCTGGCTTCAACGTAAAAGCCAAGGGCAGTGGCACCTGGATTGTGGGTGGCGCAAATACCGACGAGACCTTCCGTGGTGTCATAAACAACAACGACCAGGCCGGCTCACATCCCGGCACAACCAACATTCAGAAAGACGGCGTCGGTGACTGGCGTCTTACGGGCAACAACGTGTATAGCGGTACCACCACCGTGTCAAAGGGGCAGCTCATTGTAAACGGCACACATTCGGGTACAGGCAACATCACCGTGCGCACTGGTGCCACACTGGCTGGCACAGGATCCTTGGCAGGAGCCACCACTGTCAATACGGGCGGATTCCTGCAGGCAGGCGACACACTCATCAACCAGCGCGGACTGACCTTCAACAGCACACTGAAACTCAACGGCACAGCGACACTCATCGTGCCTGCCGACCGCACCAAGAGCAACACCATCACACTGAAAGGTGCCACAACCATCTCGACCACAGCCACACTGCGACTGGACTTCGACGAGGCTCCCTACGACAAGACCGAATATCAGGTGTTCAACATCAATGGCGGTACCATCACCGGCACATTCGCACAGATTCTGCCAGAGACACCCGGCGAAGGCCAGACGTGGGACGCTTCCGAGCTCTACACCAAGGGTGTGCTGAAAGTGGTGGGCGGCGAGACCAATCCCGACGCAGGCCAGGTGACGCCGGAACCCGTCGGTGAGACGGAGACAGCCCTGTTGGCTTGGGGCAACATGAGTGCCAAGAGCTATGACAACAGTGGGGTGAACAACATGATGGTGGGAGCTGCCAACGACGAGGCCTACGGTTTCTCGCTCGTCTGCACTGGCAATCTGACCAAAGCATACAGCTCTGCAGGAACACCGAAACTGAAGATACCCTACAAAGGAGATATCCTCGAGCGGACAGCCATCAAACTGAGCAACGGCGCTCAGAACACCATCTTCCTGCCAGAGGGCGCGAAGGCCACCAAGCTGACCATCTACAGCATCACCGGAACAAACTCTTCAAACCGGACCAGCTACTGGAAGGAAGTGGCAGGCAAGACATACACAGAGAGCACTGCCACCATTCTCGATCTGGACGCGCCGCGCGACAATCCGAACGCCGTCACATTCACACTTAACAACGTGCAGGACAAGGTGACATTCACCAATTCAGGTGAGCAGCAGTGTGTCATACTCTATTTGGAGTATCACTACGGAGGCGACCAGCTGATAGGCGATGTCAATGGCAATGGAAGCGTTGACACAGAAGACGTGACATCGATCATTGCAACAATGACCAAGGAAAAGGACACGAGAGCTGCCGACATGAATGGCGATGGCAAGACCAACGTGGCCGACATCATCAAACTGCTGAACATACTGGCTGGCAAACAGAAGTAAAGAGAGTCTGCCGATATTGTTCGTATTATAAAGATAATGATCATGAAGAAAGCAATATGTATCGCTCTTAGCATCCTGCTTGCCTTGCCAGCACTGCCGCAAACGTTGGTGCACCCTTGGCAGGGCAAGCGGGTGGCATACTTAGGCGACTCGATAACCGATCCCCGCAACAAGGGGGCTAAGAAGAAATACTGGGCATGGCTGCAAGACTGGCTGCAGATGACGCCCTACGTCTACGGCGTGAGCGGACGGCAGTGGAACGACATACCCCGCCAGGCCGACAAACTGCACGAGGAGCACGGCGACTCGGTCGACGCCATAATCATCTTTGTAGGGACAAACGATTTCAACCACAGCGTGCCTCTGGGGCAGTGGTACACAGAGTGCGACACCATGGTCGAGGCTGCTATAGGACATCCGAAGCAGATGGTAGCCCGCAAGCACCGCGCACCTGTGATGACCAACGACACCTACCGCGGACGCATAAACATTGCACTGGACCACCTGAAGCGTCTCTACCCCACAAAGCAGATAGTGGTGCTCACACCTATTCACCGCGCAGGCTTCTACCCCAACGAGAAAAACTGGCAGCCCACAGAGGCATACGCAAACGGATGTGGGGAGTATGTCAGTGCCTACGTGCAGGCATCGCGCGAGGCGGCCGACGTATGGGCAGTGCCTGTAATAGACTGGGCTGCCACCTGCGGACTCTTTCCACTTATGGACGAGCACGCTCCATACTTCGCCAATGGCGACAACGACCGCCTGCACCCAAATGACATTGGCCAGCGGCGCATGGCACGCACGCTGATGTACCAGCTGCTGGCACTGCCATGCACGTTTGAAGAGTGAGTGGTAAGAAGAAAGGAGTTAGAAGGAGTTAGAAGGAGTTAGAAGTAGTTAGATGTAGTTAGATGTAGTTAGAAGTAGTTAGAAGTCGATAGACTTGACGCTGCACCTACCTAAAGAAGTTTTTCGACGAGCGAAGCGACCAAAGGTTGTGCGGAGGAAATCCCCAAAACTTGGATTATCATTATAAATATTTAATACACAAATGGACAACAAACAGAGCAAGTACATCACAGTGAGCTATCAGCTCCATTCTATTGACGAGAACGGTGCCAAGCACCTTGAAGAACAGACCCAGCAGGGACAGCCCTTCCAGTTCATCAGTGGCTTCGGCTTCACACTCGATGGATTTGAACAGCATATCGTAGACTTGGAACCAGGCGCAAAGTTCGATTTCACGCTCTCGCCAGCCGAGGCTTTCGGCGAGTATGACGAAGAGGGTGTTCACAAGATGAAGCGCGAGGCATTTTGCATCAACGGCCACTTCGACCATGAGAACATCTTCCCCGGAGCCGTCATCACCCTAATGGACGAAGAAGAGCACCGCTTCATGGCCCGTGTGGAGAAGGTGGAGGACGACAGCGTGACCATAAACACCAACCACCCGCTGGCCGGACAGACCCTGCAGTTCACTGGCCTGGTGCTTGAAAACCGCGACGCCACGAAGGAGGAGATACAGAACCTCATCAACCAGATAGGTCATGAGTGTTGCGGTTGCGAGGATTGCGAAGGCCACGACCATGAGGGCGGCCACGAGTGCGGCTGCGGTCACTGCCATCACTAAGTGAGAGGTGAGAAAAGAGAAATAAGAGATGAGAAATACGTTCGGTACACTGTTCACCCTGACCACCTTCGGTGAGAGCCACGGAGCCGCCGTTGGTGGAGTGGTCGATGGCATGCCTGCCGGTATAGAGGTCGACGTGGGTTTCATTCAGCACGAGCTGAACCGCCGCCGCCCCGGACAGAGCGCCATCACCACGCCGCGCAACGAGGCAGACCAGGTGGAGCTGCTCAGCGGAATCTTCGAGGGGCGTACCACAGGTGCACCCATAGGTTTCCTGGTGCGCAACCAGAACCAGCACTCGCAGGACTATGAGAACCTGCGCACGCTGTTCCGTCCGTCGCATGCCGACTATACCTATTATTATAAATATGGTATACGCGACCACCGCGGTGGAGGGCGCTCGTCGGCTCGTGTCACCATAAGCCGTGTAGTGGGTGGGGCCCTTGCCAAACTGGCATTGCGGCAGCTTGGCATCACTGTCACCGCCTACACCTCACAGGTGGGCTGTATAGCCATCGACAGAGACTATCACCACTACGACCTCAGCGTGGCAGAGCAGAACGCGGTGCGCTGTCCCGACAAGGAGAAAGCCATGCAGATGGAGCAGCTCATCAGCGAGGTCAAAGCCGAGGGCGACACCATAGGCGGAGTCATCTCGTGTGTCGTGAAGGGGTGCCCTCCAGGACTGGGAGAGCCAGAGTTCGGGAAGCTGCACGCACAGTTGGCAATGGCCATGCTCAGCATCAACGCGGTGAAAGGCTTCGAATATGGCGAGGGCTTCGACGGAGTGGCACAGCGCGGCAGTCAGCAGAACGATGTGTTCATGTCTGAGAGCCCCGACTGCCACATCACCACCAAGACCAACCACAGCGGAGGCATACAGGGTGGCATCTCCAACGGACAGGACATCTTTTTCCGGGTGGCGTTCAAGCCGGTGGCAACACTGCTCAGGCAGCAAGACACGGTAGACATTGAGGGAAATGCCACTACATTTACAGCTCGGGGAAGACATGACCCATGTGTGCTTCCAAGGGCAGTGCCAGTGGTCGAAGCAATGGCCGCAATGACCATTTTAGACCATTTATTATACTCAAAGACTGTAAAAATCTGAGAAATATACAAGTAAATTGCAAAAAAGGTAATAAAATCTTTGGCTGTATCACTTTTTTTGCTTAACTTTGCATCGCTTTTCAGGGGTTTGGGAAAATCCCGGTAAGCATTAGTTAAGTCTAGTTTAGTTTTTGTGTTGGTTGAGGGCTGACGATTGTCAGCCCTCATTTTGTTGTGCCCGATTGAAAAAAAACATTAGCGCAAAAGGTTTTGTTCGTTTTCTTTGGCTGTTACGCAGAAAATGAGTAATTTTGCAGCCAAATAGATTGTCTAGACTTTATTTCCTATATGGTATACAATATTTTCAAGGGGCTTGGCATTGCCTTGGTGACACCGTTCAGGCAAGATGGAGCGGTGGACTACGATGCGTTGATAAGGCTTGTGGACTATCAGCTGGAAAACGGGGCCGACTTCTTCTGCATCCTTGCCACCACAGGCGAGACACCCACGCTGACTGCTGAAGAGAAACAGCGGATAAAAGACCTGGTGGTAGAGAAGGTGCAGGCCCGCGTGCCAATACTCATGGGCTGTGGAGGCAACAACACCGCTGCCGTAGTCAACGAGCTGAAGAATGGCGATTTCAAGGGTATCGACGGCGTGCTGAGCGTCTGCCCATATTACAACAAACCATCGCAAGAGGGCCTCTACCAGCACTTTAAGGCCATTGCTGCCGCCACGCCACTGCCCGTGGTGCTGTACAACGTTCCCGGCCGGACAGGGGTGAACATGCAGGCGGCCACCACAGTCCGACTGGCACGCGACTGCCAGAACATTGTGGCCATAAAGGAAGCCAGCGGCAATCTGGAACAGGTAGACGAGATAATAAAGAACAAGCCCAATGATTTCGATGTCATCTCGGGCGATGACGCCCTTACGTTCCCCATGGTGTCGTGCGGCGCAGTGGGTGTCATAAGCGTCATAGGCAACGCACTGCCAAAGGAGTTCTCAAAGATGATACGCCTGCAGATGCGTGGCGAGTACGACCCGGCGCGAAAGATACATCACCGCTTCACCGACCTCTTCTCACTGCTCTTCGTCGACGGCAACCCTGCCGGGGTGAAAGCCATGCTCCACGAGATGGGATTCATAGAGAACGTGCTGCGCCTGCCACTTGTCCCCACCCGCATCTCCACCAAGCAGCGCATGAGCGAGCTGCTGCGCGAACTGAAGATTTAGTATCGGCATTCTCCCCCCAATATAAACACTGCGCCATCCGTATGCCGGGTGGCGCAGCGTTTTTATTGGCTGTGTGACTATGTCCCTGCGTTGTGTCTCACTTGCTCATTTCACCGTAGCGTCGCGCAGGAACTCCTGCCACTGCCCCTCGTAGCCGTTGAACACGTTGAGGTCCACATCGCCCATTATTCCGCGTACACGGCCGTCGGCACTCAGCTGCCACAGGGCCAGGTGTATGTCCGGCTTGTACTCGCCGTAGCGGGCTATCCAGTACTGGTAGCCACTCTTCAGGTCGGGTGCATAGTCGAGCCAGGTGTTCACAAACCGCTGGTTGACGTAGAGCAACGGGCGGGTGGACGTGGCTTTCTCCACGGTTTGCAGCCATACGCGTATCTCGCTGAACATCTTCTCCACCCCGCCCATCTTCTCTATCTGCTCGTCCGACGGCTCGATGTCGAGCATGGGAGGCAGGTCACCGCGCTGTATGCGGGTGTTGGCCAGGAAGTGGGATGCCTGCTCGCGGCCGTCGCTTTTTGTCGAGAAGAAGTGGTATGCCCCCACTGGTATCTTCGCGCGGTGGCAACTCTGGTAGTCGGCGGCATAGTATTTGTTCAGTATGTCTTTCCCCTGTGTCGACTTTATGTAGACGAACGAAACGGGGTAGTCTACCACGCCGTTGACCCTCTGGCTGCTAATGCGGTGTCCTAGATGCGTTATGCGCAGGCTGCGCCAGATGATGGGCCACACCCGGCGGCCACGTTCGTGCTGGTAGCGCGAAATGTCGATGCCATAGATGCGCTCGCTGGTGTACTGCATCCTCTCGCCCTTGAAGTTTCCCGCCTTCCACCATCCCGCCTTGAGGTGCGTGGGCGACACGCTGAAGCCGAAGCCATCGCGGCGGTCGTGCTCCCAGTGGCCCTCGTAGTAGGTGCCGTCGGCAGCGCGGTACGAGCCGTGGCCTGCAGCCTCCATCGCCGCGTTGAACATTCCCGCGTATGTGCCCTCACGGTCCAGGCGCAGACCGCACACCAGCGTGTCAGCGCGGAAAAGACCTATGATGAAGCGCCCTTGCCGGTCTTTCACCATGCCTTTGCCCTCGCGCCTCAGTCCCCGCCACTGAAACATGTTCTCGATGGTCATCGGCCCCTCTGGCACATAGTCGGCCATGGACAGCGACCCCTCTGCGGCATAGCGTGCCACCATGTCGAAGCCTTCGTCCTGCACGTTGTGCCGCTCCATGTAGTAGTTCAGCTCCGAGCGTATCTGCTCCTGTCGGTGCAGCCGCTCTTCGGTGGAAAGGGTGGGGGAGGGCAGGGTGATAGAGGGTTTGGCATCCGTCTGTGGATGTCTGTCACTGCCGTGGCATCCACACAGCAGCGTGGCTGTTATGAAGATTGAGAGTATATGGCGCATAGCTGGATAATGTGTAGTGCAAAGGTAAATGAAAATGCCGACATGACCAAACAATTAACTTTCTTTGAATTTTTACAAGTCTGAGTTAGAAACGCTTTATAGAAGAAACAGACAGCTTTCTTTGGCTCTTTCGCTGATATTTCGTAACTTTGACCCGTCCTCTCGCCCACTTTGACCCGTCCTCTCGCCCACTTTGACCGTACCTCCGTCAGAGAACAGTCAGGGCAAAACCATCTTCTGAGCGTAGCAAACTCTTCAACCCACACACATTCTTTTTTAACCCCATAAGTTGTATTCCTGAAATGCTGCTGGCTGGCAGACAATCAGTGGCTTTAACCGCAATTTGCCTTTTTTTAAAGCAATAAAGTAAGAATTTATGCGTTAGTATTGTAAAAAAGCGCATAAATGTCAGAATCTAAAGATATAACCGTAATAGACCTGAGACAAGTCTTTAGCCGCATCTGGGCCAGAAAGATGCTCTTTGTGAAAGTGCTACCTGTGGTCTTTGTCCTATCCTGCCTTTACATTGTCTGTATACCGCGAACCTACACCACCTCCTGCAAGCTGGCCCCAGAGGTGAACGGAACTGTCGGTGGCGGCACATTGGGTGCACTTGCCAGCAACTTCGGCATTGACATTGCAGAGATAAACACCACGGATGCTATCACTCCCATGCTCTACCCAGACCTGATGGAGGACAACAAGTTCGTGGTCGAACTGTTCCCTATCGTTGTTAAGAAACTTGACGGGAGTTTGCAGACGACATACGAGGACTATCTGAGGAACAACCAGCAATACCCTTGGTGGACTGGAGGCATTGCATGGGTGAAGAGTTTGTTCAAAAGAGAGAAGAAGGATACCGATTTGGGTGGTGTTTCCGAGCCGAGCCCATATATTCTTTCGAAAGACGACGATGACCTGGCAAAAGCCATACGTGGACGTGTGTCGCTGTCGATGGACAAGAAGACAGGCGTCATAACTGTAGAAGTGGAAGACCAGGACCCGCTCATCTGCAAGACCATTGCCGACTCTGTGAGCACGCACTTGCAGCAGTTCATCACCGAATATCGCACCAACAAGGCACGTACCGACCTGGAATTCTATGACAAACTGGCCCGCGACGCCAAGGGCGAGTACGACAGCCTGCGCCGCAAGTACAACTCGCTGGCCGACGCCAACCAGAACGTCATACTGCAGCGCTACAAGTCGAGACAGGACGACTTGGAGAACGAGATGGGGCTCAAGTTCCAGATCTATACCAACCTTACCACTATGTACCAGCAGGCGCTGGCCAAGGTACAGGAGCGCACGCCAGCATTCACGGTGCTGAAAGGCGCGGAGATGCCGTTGAAGGCTGCAAAACCAAAGCGGATGATTTTCGTGTTGGGAATGACGGTGATGGTAAGCATATTTATTATGCTCTATTCTGTACGAGAACTTATATTCCGCGAATAGGTCCTTGCCAAGAGATATGGTAACAGGCTATATTGTCATTGGGCTTTTCGTCCTTACGGCTCTGGCAGCACTCTTAGAGCGTTATGTAGGGAAATACAAGTTTTCTCTGTATGTTTTCTTAGGGTGTTTGTTAGTTCTGACTGCCGGTCTGCGTGAGGTGGGAATAGACCCCGACTCTGACAATTACGAATATACTTTTATCAACCATGACTCTTCCTCCAAGGCTATAACCGATAATTTGGAGTTTTCTTATTTGTGGATTTCATCTGTTCTGAATTTTTTCACTAACGATGTTCATGTCCTTTTCCTGTTCTATGCATTTCTTGGCATAACGTTCAAATTCATAGCCTTTCGTCATCTGACGGAGTTCTGGTTTCTGCCCGTCGTGGTGTATATAAGCTTTTACTTCATGGCCCACGAAATGATGCAGATACGCACAGCTGCTCTTTCTGGCTTGTTTTTGCTTTCGTTGTATTATCAGGCAGAGGACCGTCGGCTGGTAGCATTTCTATTGATTCTTGCTGGTTCTTGTTTCCACTATTCAGGCCTTGTCTTGTTGCCATTGCTTTTCCTGTCTTCAAGCTACATGTCAAAGAAAAAGCGGCTTATGTGGGTCTCGCTATTGCCCGCCTCCTATGTCGTGTTTTTTTTAGGTTTAAGTGTCTTGTTGGCTTTGGACATTCCTTTTATTGGAGCAAAACTCTATAGTTACCAGTCAGAAGAGGAATCAGGGAATGGAGTGGGATATGTTAACGTATTCCGCCCTTTGCATCTGTTTAGTATTGCCTTGATGGTATATCTGATGCTTTTCTATAATACCTTGGTATCAAAGAGCAAACACTTTACCCTTCTGCTCAAGGTGTTTATTCTCGGCCTGTGTTCATACGAGGTGTTTGGATTCCTGCCTGTTTTGGCTCAAAGGGTGAACATGTTGCTTTTAGTTGTCACAATACCTTTGTACACATATGTTTATTATACAATACGTCCGATATGGTTTGCCATACTCACTGTTATTCTTATTGCTTTCGTCTACCTGAACTATGGGTTGCCGCTCATTAGCACACATCTCCTTTGGGCAGGATGACACTTCTATCGTCATAGACTCGTATGCCTACAAACACACACACATCTAAATCTGGTCGCATAGCGTCAAACAGCCTGCTGCTGTTTGCCCGTATGCTGGCTATCATGGTCATCAACCTCTATGCCGTGAGGGTAGTGCTGCAGGCACTGGGACAGTCGGACTATGGTGTGTTCAATGCCGTGGCTGGTGTGGTGCTCACCAGCACCTTCCTGACTACAACGCTCGCCGTGTCGGTGCAACGCTTCTATTCCTATGCCATTGGTCAGCAGACCAGTAACGACAGACTCAGCGAGATTTTCTCAGCCAGTATGAACATAATTGTCGTCATCGTGGCCATGCTGATACTTCTCTTTGAGACGGCTGGCCTATGGTTTTTGTGTACCCAACTGAACATTCCACCGGAGAGGACTGGCGTGGCCCTCTGGCTCTATCAGTTTGCCGTGCTGTCGTTTGTGCTGACGTTCGTACAGATACCATACACGGCTGCCATTTTTGCCAATGAAGACATGGGGCTGTTTGCCGTTGTGTCGCTCACGGAATGTATTGGGAAACTGGTTGTTGCTTTGCTCATTGGTGTATGGGCCGGTAGCGACGGGCTGCTGTTCTATGGTGCAGGGCTGCTCGTGGTCTCCGTCCTCATCTTTGCCACCTACGCCCTGGCAGCCAAGCACAGATATGCGGAGTGCCATTACCGCAAAAGAGTGGACAAGGGGCTGTATAAGGAACTGTTGTCCTTCTCGGGCTGGACCACCTACAGCGCACTGTCGGGCATGACGGTGGTTCACGGCAACACACTCCTGCTGAACATCTTCTTCGGCCCCGTAGCCACGGCAGCATACGCTATAGCCAACCAGATCCACAACGCCATGACTGCCGTCAGCAACAGCATCGTGATAGCCTTCCGCCCTGCTATGGTCAAAGCATACGCATCCAAGGACTATGCCTATCTTGACAGGCTTTTTTCTGCCAACAACAAGTTCATTCTTTATCTGCTGCTCTGTGTGTCGGTGCCGCTCGTCACGGAGATGCCGCTCATACTGCGATGGTGGCTCGGCGAGGCTACCGGGCAGATGACCGTTTTCTCGCGGCTGTTCATCGTGTTCATGGTGGTAATGATGATGCACAACCCCATAACCACCATCATACACTCCACAGGAAAGATAAAGCAATATATACTCTGGGTGGACAGCATCACCCTTCTCTGTATACCGCTATCCTGGACGCTTTACAAGCTGGGACTGCCCGACTACTCTACGTTTCTCTCTATGACAGGGGTCTACACCACGGCCCATATTGTCAGGCTCATTTGCCTGCACAATAGTTATCCACCCTTCTCCACCTTCAATTATCTCCGCACAATAGTGATGCCAGGAGTCGTGGTCACAATCCTGGCATCTGCTTTCGCCTATATGCTCCATGTAAGCATCAGCAGTGAGATTGTTGAGTTCATTACCATCATGTCTTTTAGCCCCGCAGTAACCCTGATCCTTTCATACTTGATTGGGCTATCCAAGGACGAGCGTCAACAGTTGCACAATTTTGTCAGACAGCACATTAAAAACAGAAATCATTAAGACGGTAATTCTATGGCAAACGTTCTCAGATTCATCAGAAATAACATTTATACAGTTCTCTTTCGTCATTGCTTCGCCCACTGGGGCAGAGGAGCACATCTGGGTTGGCGGGCCATGAATCTGAGAGGGCTGAAATATATCTCCGTGGGCGACGGTACATACATCTCGCCAGGAGTGCAGCTGACGGCGTGGGATTCGCACAACGGCATCAGTTTCAAACCCTCCATCGTCATTGGCAGCCGCTGCTCCATACGCAATAACGCCCATATCACGGCCATCAACAGCATCACCATTGGCGACAATCTGCTGACGGGCACCAATGTGCTCATCACCGACAACAGCCACGGACAGAGTACTCGCGAGCACATGAGCCTGCCTTTCACCGAGCGCCCTCTTTACAGCAAAGGCCCTGTGGTGATAGGCAACAATGTGTGGCTTGGCAACAATGTCTGCGTGATGCCGGGAGTCACCATAGGCGACGGGGCCATAGTGGGGGCCAACAGCGTGGTGACACACGACATTCCGGCATACGCCGTGGCTGCCGGCATACCTGCAAAGGTCGTCAAGCAACTTTAGTAAGCAGAAAAAAACAGCCGCAGGGCCGCAGAAACTTGACATCAATTATTCTATTGACCCACTAAGCCGGTTTTACCTCGTTGAATGGTTAAAGTTTATTATATTTTGATTATTGTCTTATAATAATTGAAAGATAATAATTACTTTTGTAGGAAAATAATCAACAGCTGATGTTAACAATCCTTTCATCCTTTACGGTTATGAGTCGCAGAAATATTTCTGCGACCGAAAGTCTGAGACGGCAGAGTTGAAACGACTTATAACCAACGGAAACAACGTGGCTCTCATTTATCCGAAAATATCATCTGCCGGGCAGCAGCAGCGTCCAGTCGGCTGTCAAGGGGCTGTTAGAGAAAAATTTCGTTACCGTGACACTTGGCGAATATGAGGTCTACGACAAGTTCTTCGCCCTGTGGATGAAACAGCAGTAGCAAATGTGTCTGCGATAGCAGGATAAATAATCGAAAAAAGTGAACACGTATGAAACCAAGAATAATAGGACTATACCTCCCGCAATATCACCCAATACCCGAAAACGATGAATGGTGGGGTAAAGGGTTTACGGAGTGGAACAATGTGGTGAAAGCACGTCCACTGTTTCGCGGACACTACCAGCCACACTTGCCTGCCGACTTAGGCTTCTATGACCTGCGCCTGCCAGAGGTGCGCGAGCAACAGGCAGCACTGGCCCGCGAGGCAGGCTTGGAAGGTTTCTGCTATTACCATTACTGGTTTGGCAACGGTAAGCAACTCTTAGAACGGCCCTTCAACGAGGTACTGGCATCGGGCAAGCCCGATTTTCCTTTCTGCCTCTGCTGGGCCAACCACGACTGGACCAGCAAGACGTGGCAGAAAGGCAACAGTCTGAGGAGAGACTCAATGATTATGCAGATGCACTACTCCAAGGAAGACCACATTAAGCACTTCAATGCTGTACTGCCTGCACTACGAGACCCTCGTTATATCAGGGTTGACGGGAAACCTCTGTTTGCCGCGTGGGAGCCAAGGGCTATCCCCGATTGCAAGCAGTTTATAGACCTGTGGCAGCGGATGGCCCATGAGAACGGCCTGGAGGGCATCCATTTTGTGGGCTACACCCAGAATTCCTCAGGGCGCTCCACCAAGGACGGCCACGTGAGCTTATGGGATGCCAACCAAGCTGCGGAGCGCTATCAGGAAGTGCTCGATTTGGGCTTTGATGCCGTTATGTCCGCAGGCTTGGGACGTGCGCAGACCATCGTCAACGGCAAATGGCGGAAAGCACTTTTCTTTGTTGCTAACCATACGTTCTTGCCCATGTCGTTCAGGGCAGACTATGCCAAGGTGATGCGTCACTACTATGTACCAGAGGATGGCTGGGAGAATGTCTATCCTACGTTGATGCCACAGTGGGACCGCTCTCCACGGGCAGGAAAAAAGACCGACCCGCTTGTCAACAGTACTCCCGACAAATTCCAGGCCACGGTGGAAGAGGCTCTCCGGCTGATTCAGAAGAAGCAGCCTGAGCATCAAATCCTGTTCCTGAAGGCCTGGAACGAATGGGGCGAGGGCAACTATGTTGAGCCTGACCAGAAGTTCGGTCACGGCTACATTCAAGCCATCAGAAAAAGTATAGAGAAAAGCAATGGTTTATGAAACGGCTAAGTATTATTGGCGCTCTGCCAGAATCGTCTTTCATTGGTGGAGTGACTATTCATGTGCAGCGGCTTTTACAAAGTCTTGATACCAGAGGAATAAAATATGAATTCTGCGACTATAAGGCAATTGGTGTTCCAAGGGCTTGCCTATTCATATTGCTACACAGGGGGTGTATCCACATACATGTCACGAACCCTATCCTGCTTTTTGTTTTTGTTATCTGCTGCAAACTGTCATTTTCCAAATGCATCTTCACACTGCATGCCAATTATGGGCGATTCACAGGCTTCAAGAAGTTTTTTCTCACCGTTGCTCTACACCTTTCTGATGTGCCCGTGCTTATCAATGAGAGAACCTATGAAGTGTACAAAAAAAGCAATAGGAATGCCAGGTATATACCTGCGTTTATCCCCCCACTGACTGAACAGCCCATTTCTGATGATGTCAGACGCATTATTGCAATGTGTAAGGGAAAAAAGCGCCCCATCGTGTCGACCAATGCAAGCAAATATGCCGTGGATAAAGATGGAAACGACATTTACGGCATAGACTTCCTCGTAAATTACTTTTCATGCCAGACAGATTACACTCTCCTCATATCTGATCCGAAGAGTGCCTACTCACCTCGGTTCCCTCAGGCAACAGACAATGTCGTTTTTATAAACCAACCACATTCTTATTATGAACTACTGAAGCATGTAGACTTTTTTGTCCGCAACACATCTACAGATGGCGATGCTCTCTCAGTAAAAGAGGCTCTGTCATTGGATGTGCCCGCCTTGTGTTCCGATTGTGTAGAAAGACCAGCAGGAGTCGTTTTGTTTAAATATAGCGACCAGCCCAGTTTCAGACAAGCATTTGACAGTGTAAGAAAGCAAGCCCCAACTGTTCACAAGGAGCAATCAACGAATAATGTTGTAGAAGAATTAGTGCGTCTTTATCGTACTTAGGTGGACAGTGCCCCAGTTCGTCTTATTGCGTAATTTGAAATTATCGGAATCGGATAATTCTTTCGATATTCCGATAACTTTGGGTTTACGTATGTGATAATTTATCACGTTTTGGACTCGGGAGTAGAATATCACAGATGACTTTCATAGGGGGAAAGTCGTTATACTGATTGGCCCGTGTCATGTAGGGAAAGCAGCCATGCTAGATGCCTATGGGACTCATGGACTTCATATTTTGCGCCTTAATTAATTCGTTGTAATGTAGGGTACTAATGCTTCCGTTGATACACCCTCACCCAGTCGAACTGCGTTTCATACACTTTGTCTGTCATTGGCATGAAATAATCATACCCACCAGTGCCTACGCTTTGGTTGAGTACGATGAACAACGGATAGTCGAACGACCACTGTCCTTCAGCAAGAAGTGAGGGGTCTTCCGATTTTCTGTATTCTCCCACTTTCAAGCCATCGACCGTCCAGATGATGCACCTTTCTGTCCAGATGACTCCGTAAACATGCCACTTTGTGACATTGCATGAATAATTGAAAGTGTTTCGCTGTCCGTGGGCTTTGCGGCTTGTGGTCAGCTGTGAATGGGCGGTGTGTGAGGATATTTTCCTGCTGCCGAATGTCTCCATAATGTCAACCTCGCTGTAGAGAGGTTGCTTAGGAGTAGGCCAAGTCCTAAGCCAGGCTGCGGGGAAATTACCTGTACGCAAGTTTGTCTTCATGCGGACTTCTATCTTGCCATAGCGAAACTCAAACTTGTTGCGCGTGAACACTGCTCCAGTCAGCATTTGGGCTGTATCGGCAGATAGTGATTTGTTGGGAATGGCCTTGCAGACAAGTTTGCCATTCTTGATGTATGCCACGGCCGACGAGTCGGAAACCCATCTGTTCCAGCCTGCATTTGACCGTGGCGGACACGACCACTTGGCAGAGTCAGGCAGGCTGCCATCGGGCTGGTTGAACTCGTCGCTGAATACAAGTTCATAGGCAGCAGCAGCTTCATCAAACGTACTTGTTTGGCTTGACGTATCGGCAAAAACAAATAGAATAAGAAATGATAACATTAGATTTTTTCTCATAATTATTGCAAAGATACAACTTTTATAGAAAAAAATAATGCTTTTTCGGAGAAAAGTTGTAACTTTGCATCTAAATTGAGTAATTATGAAAAAAGTAATGCTCGTTTTTGGCACACGGCCGGAAGCTATTAAAATGGCTCCGCTTGCCATAGCACTTAAGAACGACACTGCATATTTTGAAACGACAATCTGCGTAACAGGGCAGCACCGGGAAATGCTTGACCAGGTGCTCAATATATTTGGTATCACTCCAGACTACGACCTCAACATCATGCGACGGGGACAGGACTTGTATGATGTCACAGCCCGTGTGCTCATAGGTATGCGCGATGTCTTTAGCAAATACAAGCCTGACGTGGTACTGGTACACGGCGACACCACAACATCAACAGCAGCCGCCCTAGCCGCCTTCTATCAGCAGATACCTGTAGGACATGTGGAGGCCGGACTGCGCACACACAACATCTACAGTCCGTGGCCCGAAGAAATGAACCGCCAACTGACCGGGCGTATAGCTTCATACCATTTTGCCCCCACACCACTGTCGGAGAGAAACCTGAATGAGGAAAATGCACAGGGACAGATTTTCGTCACTGGCAATACTGTCATCGATGCTCTTCACATGGTGGTTGATAAACTGAGGAACAACAAGAGTCTCGCAGAAGAGCAGGCGAAGGCTCTTTACAGTGCAGGCTACGATGTCAGCCGTCTTGACGAGGTGGTGGACGCATCAACAGGCAAATTGCGCAGACTGGTGCTCATTACTGGCCACAGGCGTGAGAATTTCGGTGAAGGATTCATTCGCATGGTGACCGCCATGAAGGATTTGTCAGAGAAACATCCTGATGTGGACTTTGTCTATCCTATGCACCTTAATCCAAACGTACGCAAGCCTATACACGAGGTATTCTGCCCAGAAGAGCCTGACCAGCAAGTCGTTAATAGCAAATTGGTAAATCAGAAACACCCCAATTTCTTCTTCGTTGAACCCCTTCAGTATTTGCAGTTTGTCAGTCTGATGGAGAAATCGTATGTAGTTCTTACCGATAGCGGAGGCATACAGGAAGAAGCTCCTGGGCTGGGCAAACCCGTGCTCGTAATGCGCGACACCACAGAGCGTCCAGAAGCCTTGGAGGCGGGGACAGTGCGTCTTGTGGGCACAGACTATCATAAAATTGTCAATGAAGTGAGCACTTTACTCGAAGATGCTGAGATGTACGAGGAAATGAGCCATGCAGTGAATCCATACGGGGATGGTCATGCATGCCAGAGAATAGTTAAAGCATTGAAAAACAGATTGAAGACAGATTAACAATATTAAGTATGAAAGCATGTTTTATGGGTTTGGGCTACATTGGACTGCCCACGGCAATAATTGCTGCCAAGCATGGAATAGAAATAGTTGGCGTAGACATTAATCCGCAAGTGGTTGATATGACCAACCAAGGACATTTGCATATTATAGAACCTGGTATAGAAGAAATGCTGCAGGAGGTGGTTAAGAATGGCCGGCTACATGCCAATACTACTCCCGAAGAGTGTGATGCATACTTTATAGTAGTACCTACACCATTCAAAGGCGATCATGACCCCGACATTTCATACGTGGAGTCTGCTACGCGTATGGTGCTGCCCTTCCTTAAGGAGGGTGACCTTTATGTGATTGAGTCTACTTCACCAGTAGGAACGACCGACAAAATGGCTCAATTGATTTTTACAGAACGGCCGGAGTTGAAAGATAAAATATACATTGCATACTGTCCAGAGCGTGTGCTGCCAGGTAATGTGATATACGAGTTGGTTCACAATGACCGCGTCATAGGTGGACTTAATGAGGCATCGGCAAAGAAAGCACAGGAGTTTTATAGCCAATTTGTGCAGGGCTCGCTTCATGTCACCAACTGCAAGACGGCTGAGATGTGCAAATTGACGGAGAATTCATGCCGTGACTCGCAGATAGCCTTTGCCAACGAACTTAGCATCATCTGCGACAAGGCTGGTATCAACGTATGGGAACTCATCAGTCTGGCAAATAAGCACCCACGAGTAAACATACTGCAGCCTGGATGCGGTGTTGGAGGCCACTGCATTGCTGTTGATCCGTATTTTATCAGCAGTGAATTTCCAAAGGAGGCCAGGATGATAGCGATGGCGCGCGAGGTTAACAACTTCAAGGCTGACTGGTGCGCAGAGAAGGTTCAAAATGCTATGTCGCGTTTTGAATTTGAGAAAAAACGAAAGCCTTTGGTGGCCATGATGGGGCTTGCATTCAAACCAGATATTGACGACCTCAGGGAAAGTCCTGCAAAATATATTGTTACTAAGGTAATGCAAAGCTGTAGTAATGCGAACATTATGGTAGTGGAACCAAATATTAAGGAGCACAATGTTTTCAAACTTACCAACTATAAAGACGCGTACGAAAAAGCCGACATCGTGGTTTTTCTGACTGCACATTCAGCATTTAAAACGTTGGTGCCGACGGATAGCAAAGTCATTTTGGATTTCTGTGGGATATTCAAGAATTATAGTCATTGTTGATCCATGAAAGTACTGGTTGTGTCGTTCTACTACCCTCCTGAGATGGGTGCTGCCCCTTCTCGCATTTCAAATATGGCGCAAGGGCTTCGGAGTAAGGGTGTCGATGTGGAGGTGTTGACCTGTCTGCCCAATTATCCCAAAGGACGAATATTTGATGGATACCAGGGATGCCTCTTTAGAAAAGAGGATGTTGACGGTATAACGGTGCACAGATACTGGACCTACGCAACGGTTTCAAAGAGTCCGATTGCACGTCTAATGGGGATGTTAGTTTTCTCAATAGCCATTTGGATGTTTGGATTGAAGTGGAGGAAGATAAGGTCTTACGACAAAGTGATAGTCCAAAGCCCACCATTGTTTGTCGGGTTTTCAGCCGTTTTGCTTTTCAGATGCATATATGGCCGGCAGACCATACTCAATGTCTCAGACCTGTGGCCCATTTCGGCCGTAGAGCTTGGCGCAGTAAAGAAAGGCGGTGCCAATTATAGGGCGTTGGCGTGGATGGAGCGTTTCGTATATAAGAAGTCAAGCGCTTTTCAAGGTCAGAGCCAGGAAATAGTAGACCATATTGCGGCATTTGGATATGACAAGCCACATTTCCTTTACAGAAACCTCCAACCGCAGATCAGTGTCGATTCGTCTGCTCTGCTTTTAACTGAAAGAAAACCACTAAGACTTGTATATGCTGGGCTTCTCGGAGTTGCCCAAGACCTCCTTGGTATCATAGAGCACATCGATTTCAAAGATATTGGAGCTGAACTACACATCTTCGGTGGAGGCAATCAGGCTGAGGCCATTGAGGATTATGTGTCCAAACATGACTGTGGAGTTTTTTGTCATGGATACAGGACTAAAGACGAGATTAACAGTTTGTTGCCTACTTTTCACGCTTCAATAGTTCCATTGGCCGTATCCATCAAAGGAGCTGTGCCCTCCAAAATTTATGACCTGTTGCCACATGGAACCCCAATCCTTTTCTGTGGAGGTGGCGAGGGAGAACGTATTGTAAGTGAGCATGGCTTAGGATTAGTGTCGCAACCTGGCAATTATGAAGTTTTGAAACAGAATATCCTTCAGATGAAAAGTTTGAGCGATGATGAGTATCTTTGCCTGAGAAACCGTTGTTTACAGGCTGCAAAGCAAGACTTTTCTTTCCAAGAACAAATGGCTCGTTATTATAGATTCCTTTGCGAAGGCAATAATTAAAATTGTGGCTTTTTCAAAATAAATTTATCGAATTTATAATATTTGTTATATTTTTTTCGTTACATAAATGAGAAACATCATTAAGTAACTTTTTTTTATGACCAAACTTGAGAACGGATACGTGCTTGATGGCATGAACGAGATAGAGCGCAGCGTTAAGCGCTTGCTGGATATCGTCATCGCCGCAGTTTGCCTTGTGGTGTTCTCTCCGCTTTTTTTGGTGTGTTATATTTTAGTGAAGCGTGAGGATGGCGGTCCCGCATTATTCAAACAGGAGCGCATAGGGCGTTTCGGACGGCCGTTTAAAATATATAAGTTCCGCTCTATGAGAGTTGACGCAGAAAGAGACGGACCTGCCCTTTACCAGCACGAGAATGAAACAAGGATGACGAAGGTTGGAAAGTTTTTGCGTGATCATCACCTCGACGAGCTGCCGCAGCTATGGAATGTGTTCAAGGGTGACATGGCTTTCATAGGTCCAAGACCTGAGCGCGAGTTCTACATTAAGCAGATTATGGAGAGGGACCCGCGCTATGTCTATCTGTATCAGATACGTCCGGGGGTGACCAGCTACGCCACGCTCTACAATGGATATACCGACACCTTAGAGAAGATGCTAAGGCGGCTGGAGCTGGACCTATACTACCTGGAGCACCGCTCGTGGTGGTTAGACCTGAAGATACTTGTAAAAACTTTCATGAATATCGTCTTCGGCAAGAAATTCTAAATTTGTGACTATGGATGAGAACCACCAAAAAATGATTAACATAAGAGCGATAGATGTTATTCGATTGCTAATAAAAGACAAAAAGAAGATATGCATTTATTCTCTGACACTAGGAATAATAGGTGTCATTCTTTCTTTTGGTACGCCAAAGGTATACAAATCCACGGTGACATTAGCCCCTGAAGAGTCTGGACAAGGTTTCTCAGCCAATACATCCTCGCTTGCGTCCATGATTGGTATTAACCTGAAAATAGGTCAGACAGGTGACGCGATTTATCCTGAGATTTATCCTGACTTGATGAGGTCGACAAAATTTCTTGTGGACCTTTTCCCAATAAAAGTTACCACACAAAAGACACACGAGACATATTCTTATCAGGATTATTTGCAAAACTATCAGAAGAAAGCTATAACCAGCTATCCTTTGGAATGGATAAAAAGTGTGATGAAGAGTTTTACCGGTGATAAAAATGAAGGTGTTTCCAGTAAGCCTAATCCCTATTACCTGAACAAGGATGAGTATGGAATTGTCATGGCTATCAGTGATAAGCTGGAATGTTCTGTCGATAAGAAAACAAATGTTATCACAATCACCGTTCAGGATCAAGACCCATTGATAGCAGCAACTGTTGCAGACTCTGTCCAAGTGCACCTCCAGCGTGCCATCACCGATTATCGAACAAAGAAGGCACGTGCGGACTTGGAGTATGTAGACCAGCTCTTTGTCGAAGCCAATAAGCAGTATACCATGGCCAGGAGGAAATATTCACGCTATTATGATGCCAATAGTAATATCATTTTGAAATCGGTGCAATCCGAGATTGACAATTTGGAGAGCGACATGCAATTGAAGTACAATATTTACACCCAAGTGGCCGAACAACGCCAACTTGCTATAGCCAAAGTACAGGAACGCACACCAGCATTTAGTATTATCCAGGGGGCTTCGGTCCCAATTAAGCATAGTAGTCGTCCAAAAGTCATCACATTGGCTATGTGGATGTTTCTCGGCTTCATGTTACGTTGCGCTATATTATTTTGGAGAAACAGGAAAATGTTTATAATGTTTTAGTCCCTAAAGTGACAGTTATTCATAGATTTCCATACGTTGCCGCTTCACTTGCAGCCGCACTTCTTGCCGTGGTTGTTTGGTTATGTGTGCCTAATGAATACACAGCCATAACCAAGTTAAGCGATGAATACAAAGAGATGGATTTAGTTGTTGGGTATAAGGAACTGACAAAACACTTAAGGAATATTTCTGGCGGTGATAATGGCGGCATTAATAACATGGCCGTCTATTGCAAAATATTAAAAACTGAAGACTTTGCTCGTAGTATATCCCACAAGCGTCTTTCTACTGGCGGCATGACATACGGCGAGTATCTTGGAGACAAAGATACCATAGAGGCAATACAAGGGAAAATCAACTACAACTATAGCGTAAGTCAAGAAACTCTTACAATCAGCTTCACTGACAAAGATCCTGTCGTCGCATCTCAGATATTGGATAGCATTACTGTTCGGTTACAAGAAATCATCACCCTTTCCCGTCAGTTTACTGCAGATGCCGCCCTGCAAGATGCAAAAGAATATCTGGCGAAAGTAGTCGCACACTACAAACTGGCTCAAAAAGAATATACAACTTTTTCAGACAGCCATAAAGAAGTCCACTCCCAAAAAGTCAAACAAGAACGGGAAGCGCTGAGGCTAAAGGTTGAGAAAATAAAGAAAGCGTATTTTAATGCTATTGAAGAGTACACAAGACAAGAGGCTCTTAAACATCGTTCATATATGTCTTTTGCCATCATACAGGATAACAGTTTACCCATGCACCCCAATAAGCATCTTGTAGGATATTTGTTGTCTTTCATTATACTCTCTCTGCTCTTCACGCGTGCTGCCATCCTTTACAAAAGATTTAATAGACACGAACTAAAAACGATTAAACTGGGTGACTATTTCTCTCCTTGGATATTGACGACAGCCATTTGGGGTGTTGTGTTAGGACTATATTATATTTTGGATACGGGACTATATCCTATCACCGAACAATTATATTACTGCTTGATACTCTGGATTCCTATATTCTGTACATCAGCCATAATAACCTATGTACTAACTCCAGCCACAAATAGTAAAACGCCTAAAGTAGTAGGAGGAATAGATATAAACATATCCATTTTCAATTTCTTTTTCATTGTGACACTCATCATAACGCCACTTTATGTTTACCGGGTATATCAGCTCGTTACAACGTTTGGCACAGAAGATTTGTTGAACAATGTGCGAGTGCTTGCCGTGCATGGCGATGGTCAAGGTTTCCTAAACTACTCTTCTGTCATCAATCAAGCTTTGTTCATCGTGGCTCTTTGGGCTCACCCCAGGATATCCATGTGGAAAGTGGTGGTGCTTGGCATCGCCTGTCTGATGAATGCACTGGCTATCATGGAAAAAGGCGGTATGCTGTTTGTTTTTGTCTGCATCGTATTCGTATTGTTCAGTAAAGGGGCAATCAAGCTTCGCTCTATCGTTGTTTCTACAGCGGTGATTGTCATATTGTTCTATTTCTTCAATTTAGCAAGGGCTGTTGATGGGAGTGAGTATCAGGAAAATGCGACACTGATGGATTTCTTCGCGCAATACGCGTTGTCTCCCCCCGTAGCCTTTTGCCAACTAATGCCAGACATCACCCCCCAGTTTGGAACAAACACTTTTGAGACTGTCTACCTTTTTTTAAGACGTTTCGGTGCGGATGTTGTGGTAAAAGGGAAATTGCAGGAATTTGTGGATGTGCCTATTTCGACCAATGTATACACTATATTACAACCTTTCTTCATCGATTTCGGTTATCGCGGCATAGCCTTTTTTGCCACCCTTTATGGTGTGGTATGCGGCTATTTGTACCGATCATTTCGTAACATGAGCTCTATAGGTACTTGTTTATACACCTATGGTGTATATGTGCTGTTGATGCAGTTTTACCAAGAAAATGTATTTCTAAGTCTGGTATTTGTGCTGCAATTCACTTGTTTCACCATATTGTTCACGCAAAAAAAGATAAGGCTTTCATGGTAAAAGAAACGAAAAGACATAGTGGGAAGCAACGTACATCGCTATTGCGGAAAAACATTGTGGCTTCGTTCCTAATCAAAGGATGGTCAGCCGTCATAGTTCTGCTCATGGTGCCTTTAACGCTAAAGATTCTTGGAGTGTACAGCAATGGTGTGTGGCTAACGATAAGCAGCATTTTAATATGGATAGACTTGATGGATATAGGTCTAGGAAATGGGCTGCGTAATGCCGTTGCCAAGTATGTGGCTCTGGGAGATGAGGAAAAGGTAAGAGAAGCAGTATCCTCAACTTACTTCATGCTTGCTGTCATTGTATTGCCATTTCTTCTGCTTGTCTATGCAGCTATAGGTTTCTTCAATATGTATGATGCCCTTGGCGTTGACCCAGCGAAAATAGCAAATCTAAGCGATATTCTTATTGTAGCGATAACCATATCGTCCTCTACATTTGTTTTGAAGGTAACAGGTAATTTCTATATGGGCTTGCAACTTCCAGCTGTAAACAGCTTAATTATCTGTTTAGGTCACACACTCGCCCTCGGACTTACATTTGCCCTATATGTAGCAGGTAGTCACTCGTTGCTCATGGTGGTCCTTGTCAATACGGCATCGCTACTCTTCCTATGGGCTGTCTTCATACCATACACTTTCAAGAAAAAATACCCTCAGTATTGTCCCTCTATAAAGTACATCAACTTCAAGATGGCTCGCAGCCTTTGTTCTACAGGACTTCAGTTTTTTGCCATTCAGATATGTGGCGTCATTTTGTTTATGACAACCAATATCATTATAAGCAAGGCATTGAACCCTGCCGAGGTCACTCCCTATCAGGTGGCGTACAGATATTTCAACATAGCTTTCGTGCTTTTCAGCACCATCTGCATTCCTTTCTGGAACGCCACTACAGATGCCTATACCAGGAAGGATTACGAATGGATAAGAAATTCCTCTAAGAAGCTCAATCTGCTTATGGCAGGAATATTTATCATGCTGCTATGCATGGTGTTGATGTCAGACTTTGTATATTACATCTGGATAGGGGACGATGTTGTCATCAGCCATGAGTTGAGCATCTGCACCGCTGTGTACGTCTTTGTCATGTGCTTTAGCCAGCGATATTCGTACATACTGAATGGCCTAAATGAACTTCGCATACAGCTTGTTTTCGCCTTTATTGCTGCAGTGGTGTTTCTGCCACTGGCATGGTATGTGTGCAAGACTTTTGAGACTGTAACCAGTCTGGTGTGGGTGATGTGTGCTGTCAACACCCCTGGACTATTAGCAAATATGTGGAAATATAATAGATTATTCCCAAGAAAATAGAAATGGCAGTATTCACATCAAGAAGAGCATCATCGCCAACTACATGCACTACCGCATGCTCCATGCACTTGGCTACGGCTCCTTGTTCAAGTATTTGCGGTATAAACATTCTTACAGGAAGAAAATCTGAAGTGCCATTTTCATATTCTCAGCGTTTTTTTTGTTTATGT
>Ga0310694_10001216_pt1 | contig 29974 bp, 57 predicted proteins | sample 174DNAGHGhighgp2_FD_203884 | JGI IMG/M metagenome (GOLD analysis project Ga0310694, IMG submission 203884) | Sheep rumen microbial communities from Palmerston North, Manawatu-Wanganui, New Zealand - 1742 DNA GHGhigh gp2 (v2) (version 2) | ecosystem: Host-associated > Mammals > Digestive system...
GTTGTGGACGAGGTGGTAGACGAAGCCGTCCCCGCAGATGTTGTTGTCCTTGATGTTGTCGAAGATATCGGACTGTCCATGGTTGCCTGGGTTGAATGTGGCGAAAACCTGCCACCGTTTGGCCCAGGGAACGATTTCGACCGTGAGGGTGACGGAAGTTGAGCCCTGCATGATAGGTCCAATGACCTCGGTGGTCCAACGGTAGTCGGTATTGTCGATGCACTTTGACTTGAACGGCGATGCCGAACAGCCGAAGGGTTCCAGGGAGAGGTTGATAAGGTCGAGGAGTGCGTCGGAGCATTCGAGCAAAGCTGTCCCTGCCAGGTCATGCCTCATGGAGAAAAGCATCATGTTGATGAAAGGCTTGATGGTATTTGGGTGCATGGTGTTTCCTTTGGTGGAAATGGTGACGGGGGCCTCCGGGTGCAGGAGGTCCCTATGGGTGATTAGATACAGCGTTTGTAGACCCGTGTAAAGACATCGTAGAAGATGGCGGGTACGGAGTCTGTAGCGACATTGATTTCCATGAAGCGGTCATTGGTCCACTGGTCCTTGGTGTCCTTGTTGTATGTGATGGAGATGTAGATGATGCCCGTGTCATAGTTCACGGTGTCGATGGCGACATTGGGGTCCACGGTCTTGATGGCCTGGTCGAGGGTATTGAGTTGCATGTTGTCGAGGATGGACATGCAGGGCTTGTTCTTGTTGTTGATGACTTGAATCATTGTGGTCTCCTTGTTAAAAATTCATGTTCCTACGATGTGTCACCAGGTCCCCTGGAATGTGGGACCGTAAGGACACGGTAGGGAAATTAGAGGTGCATAAGTTTCTGTTCGGCCCTTGCGAGGTCGATAGCCACCATGGATACTTTCATCATGCGTTCGGCGAGGAGGCCCGGGCATGGCTTGTCGGTAAGGAGAGACGTGTCGCGAATGGTACCCGAGTGGAGTGTCTTTCTGGATTCGCCCTGGATGCGTTCGATTTTCCAGGCGATTCCGTTCTTTGACTGCGCGAATGTTGTTTCGATTGTTATACTGGCGAGGGTGATGACATTTTCCTTTACGATGATGACGAACCCGCAACCGAATGGCTTCCATGCCGTAGTTAGGCTAATTGACATGTATCCGATATCGAAACACGGGTCGAATTTGTCACCAGTGTGGTTACTGGTTGCATAGTCGTTCCAGTCCTTTTTAAGGACATCGAACGCGGGAATGTTCGCTTTCTTTATAATCATGTTTGTCTCCTTGGTTGAATTATGTCCCTACGATGTGTCACCAGGTCCCCATTTTCTGGGGACATGGAGGACACGGTAGGGGACAGAAGTTAACGGATTCGACCCTGTTCAAGCCGGAGCGCGTTGGCGAGTTCTTTCGCCTTGTTCACGGCATTGTGGACAATCGCGGGTACATCTTCGACCTTTGCGACCTGTTCCGTGGTAGTTCCCAGTCGGGTCACGGTTTCGTCCCCGGTCTGTGTCCAGTGTTTCACGGTGAACTGTAGTGGTTCGCCACCGGGTTCGATGGTGAAACCGAAGTACACATTCTGACCTGTTGTGACATGGGTACAGGAGAGGAACATCTTGGAGAGGGAAAATATTTTCCTGGGTGTATCCTTGGAGAAGTCGAGCACCCATACGGATTCCGGGAGTTTAGCCTTCGGGTCCCTGGGGTTTTGGCGCGTGAAGTCGAAGATGGCCTTTGCGACCTGTTGTGTGAAATGTTTCTTGACTGTCATGTTATTTTCCTTTCTTGGTTATTTTCCTTTCTTGGTCCTGGATTTCATGACCACGATGTATCAACAGGTCCCCCGTAATGTGGGGACATGTGATACACGGTGGGCTAGAGGGATCCGTGGGACAAAAAGGCCCGGCCTGGGGAACCAGGACGGGCGTGGAGACAACAAAAATTAAATTTTACAAATCAGTTAATAGAAAAATACTAATTTTATAATGTCGCCGGAATTTGGCTTTTACGGGCCCGTGCAATCCGGCGACGGGTTATTGAGTCATTGCCCTCCGAACTGCACGGGCCCATTTTTGCTTTAGTAGCATTCGGTGACTTGGGTATCGAAGGCGATGCCGTGCTGGCCGATGATTTTTAGAATCTGACGGCCATACGGGGTGACCTTAATCTCGAACACTTCGGTTTCCGGGGAGGAGACATCGACATACCATACCGGCTCCAGGTCGGATTCGGTGTCGGTGTATCCGAGTTGCAGGGGGATACCCTTTTCCTTGGCCTTGTCCTTGATATCCTGTACGGCCTTGCAGAAGCGTTGGTGCTTCGGTACATCCTTGGCATCCATTCCGTTCACCGGGGCCTGGCCGATGATGAGGCGGTTGAGGTCATCACCAGTATCGTAGAGGTGGGCGATGTCCATTAGTGCGTCCTTGTATTCTTGCACCAGGTCTACGCCTACAACCATGTTTGCCAGGTGGTTAAGCGTGACTGTGGCGTTCCCGAACCAGGAACCGCGTATCATGTTCCTTGAGGGTTTCTTTACCGTTGCCATAAGTTGTCTCCTTTTGATTGATGCCCCTACGATGTTCCACCGGGTCCCATCGATCGGGGGACCTGGGGAACACGGTTGGGCAAGGGGCAAAAAATCAAAAAAATAAAACACTGCGCTCCGGGTGTGCTTGTTACGCCAAAGAACTTTCCGTCACCCCTACCCCCTCAACCGATTCGGGGCCGGTGATTGCCCCATAGGTCTCGGTTGATTAGCCACCACAGCTACGTAGGGCGGTCAGCAGGCCAGGTACGGGTTGGTAGCCCGATTATACCCTCTATGGGCTGTCTCCAGCCCACGCCGCCTAAATGCGGTCGTCCTGCCCCGTAGGTGTCCTGCGATTGCTACCCTCGCGGGTAGGTCCCGACATCGTAGGCGGTAGTTCACTCTTTAGATGATGGCTGCCTCTGAGCCTACATCCCCGGAGCGAAAACACAACACTCCGGCGCCGTCATGGGTGTTAAGCCCCCCACCGCGCCGATCGGGCACCAGAGTGAAAATTAGTAGAGGTAGTAGTCGATGGGACTGGAGAGGCCCTTGGTTTCGTCCAGGTGCCTGTGGCACTCGCGGGACTGGCCTTCGCCCTTGCGGCACATGCGTTCCCAGTATTCCTCGCCCTTCTTGGTGAGGGTCTTGACCACGAGGGACAGGGTGCCGTCATGGTGGGCGTTCTGCACATGGAGGCCTTCCTTGTCCGTCCAGATGTCCACATTGTCCGGGTTGCCGCCCGTGAACTTCATGAAGTCGTCGATGGAGTCGATCTTAATCACGCGCCCGGCATCGCAGGAGGGCTGGAAGTCCGGGTAGCGGCTGGAATAGTGTCCAGTGAAAAGGCAGGTCTTGCCGATGAGGTGTCCGTACTTGAAGTTCGTGCGGAAGTCGTCCCAGTTCATGGTCTGTTCGTCATTGACCGCATCCCAGTATGCCTGGGAGTTTTCTGCCGGGGCTTCCACCTCGCCATCGTGGCTCTCGTTCCAGTTGTCCACGAAGTCATCGTAGTCCGGGACATCGGAGGTAATCCAGGTCACCTTCGGGGTCATCTTGAAGTCGATTTTCAGTTTCTTGCTCATGTTGTCTCCTTTGGTTGAATGTATCCACACGATGTATCGCCGGGTGCCCTCGACCGGGGCACGCCGGATACACGGTGGGTCAGAGGCCCCGGAGGGCCTTCTCGGCAGATGCTACTACGGGTTCGTAGTTGGCGATTAGGGTGGTGAGCGCGGACTTGACGGCTTCCTCCGGCGAGTTCCCCAGGCCGAAGTGCTGCCGGGCGGCGCCTCCGTCTTTGTAGTCAATGACCGCGATGGTCTTGTCCTTTGAATACTGGCCCAGGAACGGCACCAGGATTTCCGCCTCGAACCAGGATGACCCCATTTCCTCTTCGAGGTACGAGTGTTCACCCGGGCCGTAGTAGGCGATTTCGAGAATGTTCTTCCCGTCCGCGAGGGAGCATAGGTCGATAGGTTTTGTTTTCTTGGACATAGTATTTCCTCGAAAATTAAAAATTATTTTACCCTGTGGAAGAAGTCGTAGTTCGGGTCGAAGCCACAGGCATCGAAGTCGAGATAGGGGATTTTTTCGAGGTCGATTGTTTCCCCGCTGTTGTCATCATCGAGGCAGCGCATGCCGTCGGGAACCAAATAGAGGCAACTTGTGCCGTCGATGCTGTGGTCGGAATAGATATTGAGTTTGTTCTCCTTGCAGAGTTTCTTGATGGCATCGACATGCTTCTGGAGTTGCTTCGCGACCTGGGTGGCCTTGTCGAGGTCGGCATCCGATTTCGCGTTTTCCTCCTGGAATTTCTTGTCGTACTGCTCGTGAATTACTTCGAGCATGGACTTGACCGGCATGGAGTATTCTTCCAGTTCGGCTCGGTTGAACTCCTTTTCTCCCCATGCTTCGATTTCGCCGTCCACGCAGTCCATGACCATGTAGGCATACCACGACTGGTCGCATGTGTCGATGGAAATACGCATCTTCACCTGCTTGTCATCGAGTGTGCCGACAAGCCAGTCCGGGCGCAGGGCGAAGGAGAAGTCGATGTAATCGCCGTTGTTATCCACCCAGTTTGTGATGAGGGACTTGGAGTCGCGGCCCAGGTCGTCCCTTACTACGGTGGCGATAAGGTTGCTGAGGTCGTCCAGGTTTTCCAACTTGATTGTGTTGTTCTTCGCGAGGTTGGTGAGAAGTGTGCAAAGGTTGTTCATTGTTGTCTCCTTGGTTGAATGTGCCATCACGATGTATCACCGGGTGCCATCCATCGGGGCACCATGGGATACACGGTGGGCAGGGGCCCGGAGGACAAAAAATAAAAATAAAAAACCCGGCCTGGCGAACCAGGTCGGGTGGAGACAACAAAAAGTTATTTTTAGAAGATTTTGACCATTATCGTCATTACCAGGGCGACCGAGACCAATATGATGGCCACATCGATCCAGGTCACCGTTCTTTCCTCGAAGTTCTTCATAATATCATAGTTTAGAAGATTTCGCGGAGGTCATCGAGGCATTCACCTTCCCCGAACACGCGGCGCACCTTTTCCCATTCGGCCTTGACGGCCTTGTAGGCCTTTTCGGCGCTGCGGGAATCAGTGTCATACCCGAAGTCCGAGCAGAAGTTCTCGAACGAACCCGGATCGTCCTTGGTGAGGCAGGTGATGATGTCGTATTCGTCCGGCGGGGTGGAACCCTGGGCGCGGGACTGGGTGAACATGACACGCATGGACTTGCCGTCCTTGGTGAGGGTCACCGGGAAGCGGTAGTGGTCATACTCCTTGTCCCAGTCCACCGGGCCATACTTCGGGGAGCCGACCTTCATCGTGATGCCGTGCTTCTTGCAGATTTCCTTGGCGTTGTCTATCAATTCGCTCATGATATTCTCCTTTGGTTGAATGATGCCCACACGATGTTCCACCGGGTGCCCTAATCCGGGGCACACCGGGAACACGGTTGGCTTACTTGCTTGTGTTTTCCTTCTTGACGGCGATGGACTTCACCTTGTCAAATTCAGCCCATCGGTCGGCCTCGCGCATTTCCATGCCATCGAAGATACGCTTTGCGTCCTCGCGGCTCTTGGCCTTGATGACGATTTTCTTCGTGTAGGTGATGCAGTAGGACTTTCCGTCCGCGTTGAGGCCGTCCACCACATTTCCGTCAATGAGGTCGGCGAGTTCCTTGGCGTCCTCGTCAGTCGGGAGGCTCACCCGAATGGAGAAGATATTGACAAAGGTCATGTCGGCGCAATCGTCCTCGTATCTGGCCTTGATTTCGTACGGGCGATAGTCCTCCTTGGGGGTCTCGTCGAATTCCCCGGCTTCCTCGTCCCAGGTATAGAACTTTGACAGGAAGTCCTTGATGCTCTGGCGCATTTCTTCATGCGGGTCAAAGGATTCGAGCTTATCGGAAATGAGGTCGTTGAGGGTCAGTGCTTCTTCGTTGATATGTGTTGCCATGATGTTGTCTCCTTGGTTGATTGTTGCCCACACGATGTTCCACCGGGTGCCCTGGAACGGGGCACAATGGGAACACGGTTGGGACTAGATGCCGAGAATACGGCGGTTTTCGGGTGTGTCGGTAAAGCGGTAGTATTTGAGGTCGCCCTTCTTGGGCTGTTCCTTGTAGGGTATCAGTTTGATGCCGTCCTTGCGGGCCTGCTTTGCGGCCTCGATGTCGCTATCGTAGATGCAGAAGTCATCGAGACGGGCGATGTATTCGGGTTCCTGGCCGTTCACCGTGACCCCGCCATGGAACGGCGCGTAGCCACGGAGACCGAAGTCACCCCAGTCATCGGTGACAAGTGCTCTCACGAGGGCAACATCTTCTTCCCCGTAGAACTCCTTGGCAGCCGCGATAAGTTTCTGTTCAATCTTGTCCATTGTTGTCTCCTTGGTTGATTGATGTCCACACGATGTTCCACCGGGTGCCCTGGAACGGGGCACAATGGGAACACGGTTGGCTAGTGTTCCATTCGATCCCATTCGTCCCACATGGCCCGCATGGCTTCCTCTTCCGCACGCTTGCGTTCTTGGGAAATCCACCACCATTCATCTTCTTCGCGTTCTATTTCTTCGCGTTCTCGTTTAGTCAGTTTTCGTTTAGTCAGTTTTGCCATAGTGAAAGGGTGCACCCCTGGGGCATAGGAGGTAACGGTCGCCGAACCCCAGGGGTGCGTGGAATCATTCAACCCGGCGACCGCGAAAATTAAAAATTATTTGTGCACTGTCAGCCATTCGACCTGGTGGCCTGGGCGGTTGAACCGGGCCACATTCATCAGTGCGGCTTCCGTGCCGTCCGGGGCGAGTATTGCCGCGGATTCAATATTTTTTAGGCGGCGCCTGTTGATAAGGTCGGTGGCCTTGGGCTTCGCATTGTCCACCCGGTCAGCCTCGACCTCGCCCGCGACAAGGGTCAGTCCCATAGTTTTGAACTTGATTGTAAACTTCATTTTACCACCTTATTTCATTAAGTGTTCCTTCCTCGTCATCCACGACATTCGGTATGATGGTCGCCTTGGCCATGTGTTCCTTCTGCGCCTCCCAAATCTTATCAGTCTCGATGGCGGTCAGTGCGTAGGCTTCGTTCTGCACCTTGTTGTACCCGAACTTGCGGGTCAGTCCCAGTCCATCGCGCTCCCATACTTCCTGCGCCTGGAACTTCCAGGCATGGCGGTTCCATTGTTCCTTGGTTCCACCGTAGCACAGGATAGAGTTCGCCATCGACATAGCCCACAGCACCTGTTCGCGGTGAAGTTCGGTAGGGGTGTAGAAGTGTCCCGTGCCGATTTTGGAGCCGCAGTCTTTGGGGTCGAGGTTGTGGCGCTTGCACATGGCCTCGAAGATGTCCTGTCGTTCCTTCTCGATTTCCGGGTCGGACAGGCCCAGTTTTCCGGTCTTGAAATTGTGAATCATGTTTGTCTCCTTTTGATTGATGTCCTCACGATGGCCCACCGGGTGACCGGGGCCGGGGGAACCCTGGGACACGGTTGGCTAGATGTCGATTTTAAGCCATTCTTTTGTCGGTGCGTCCATATCGAACGCAGTCCCCTCGAACAGTTTGCAGAAGTATTCTCGGGTCTTTTTAGTTGCTCGGGAGCCACGGAACGCAAATTGCTTCAGCAATTCTTCGAACTTGTGAAATCGGAAATACTTTGCCCACTTGGCTTCATTGTCAACATCGGCTTCCACATTGAACAGATTGCAATAGATTGCTCGGAAAAGTCTGTCGTGCATGCGGGGCATTTCCATTTGCAACGCATCGGAATATCCTTTCATGTAGGCGTCAATCGCCAAATCGGTGTCCTTTTCTGGAATACTTGCGGCCTCGCACCGTTCCTTGGCGCTTTCTTCAACATAATCAAAGATTTCGCTTGCTTCCTTCTTGGTCTTTGCAATAGGGAAGAGCCATTTCAAATCATTGTGGGTCTTAGTAAAATTACGCATTGTCGTCTCCTTGGTTGAATGTATGCCCACGATGCACCACCGGGTGCCCCGGAACGGGGCGCCTACTGGACACGGTTGGTCGAGGGCCACTTGTCCGGCTCCTTGCTTGTGCAGTAGGAGCAGACATAGGCCGAGCCTACAGTCCGGTAGGTCGGGCGACCGCAGTGCTTGCAGCGGCCCTTTGTCCCAGCGGTGTCGCCCTGCCTCTTCTTGGAGAGGCCGGGGTCGCCATAGGAACGGTCGATAATCGGGGCGGGATTGCCGAAGTCATTCCACATCGGTCAGTTATTCCTCCTTAAAGTTCGTTCACCCATTCGCCCGTCTTGACACTTTCCTTGCCGAAGCGTTCGCTCCAATCGGCAAGGTCGATGCCGCTAGGGGTCAGCACGAGCCACCCGTTGTCGTTCGGGAAAGCGATGACCACCTCGGTCGGGGCGGTGCAGCCGTTCAAGTCCTCGAGGTCGCGGGGCGATACATTGTATTCGAGTTTCTGCATGCTCGCCATGAGCTTGTCGCGGGCGTCCTTGGTTCCAAATGCGATTACCATGTTGATGTCTCCTTTTGGTTGAATGTATGTCCACGATATTCCACCGGGTGACCGGGTTCGGGTCACACCGGGAACACGGTGGGCAAAAGCAAAAAATAAAAATAAAAAATAAACAAGTGCCCAAATGGGCACTTGTTTACTTCTTTGTCTTCTTCGAGCTTCTGCATACCGTTAACTGAAACCTACCTAAATCTACCAGAAGATAGACCTATGTGATTTCCTACCTTGCTCGTTACCGAGTAGGCCGTAACGGCACTTAATCAACCGTATCTACGCGATATTCCTAATATGCATCAAGCAATACGGCTGACTTGCCTAGTCCTACTCCCTTGCGGAAGAGCCTTAACACGGTCGGCATGTCAAACTAGGCAGAACTAAATATACATTATTTCCATTAGCAGATTTCATTATATTTAGTTAAATTTTGTTAACATTCATGCTTACCCGTAGACCACATCGCCGAAGATGCAGCAGTCGATGAGGTTCATGCCCGTGCATAGGTCGTTGTTGCCGTCGATGTAGTCCTTGTAGGCATCGGGGGCCTTTTCGAGCAGGGTGTCAATGCCCTTTTCGAGGACTTCCATGTTGAAGTCGTGGTCTTTGCCTTCGGGGTCGGTGACCACGATGGGCATGCCGCGTTCGTGCATGTTGGCGAAGATGCGTTCGATGTAGGTTCCGTCCTTGCCATAGACATCGAGACAGATGGACTTGGCCTTGTCGTAGTCGTCATCGTTCTTGGCGTTGATGGCGTAGCCCGTGCCAGTGAACATATCGGACAGGAAGTCATCGAGTTCCATATCGCAGAGTTCAGCAAATTTCTTGAAGTTCATTGTTGTCTCCTTGGTTGAATGTGCCCTCACGATGTGCCACCGGGTGCCACGGATCGGGGCACATCATGGCACACGGTGGGCTAAAGCAAAAAATAAAAAATAAAAAGTGCCCAAATGGGCACTTGTTTACTTCTTCTGCTTCGGGGCTTCGCGCCAACCGATGCCCTGGAAAGGCTTGGAGGGCTTTTCAGCCTTGTCCGCTTCATCGAAAATCTTGCCGATTTCCGCGAAGATTGCGGGGAGCACCTTGGAATTGATGCGCTTGGCCTCGCGGGTGTTCTTGATGACCTTGACACACGGATTTTCCCCGTAGTTGGACTTGCCGCGTCCGAGGACTTCGGCGGTCTTTTTGAGGGTGTATGCGGTATCCATCAGTTCGCAGAGGCGCCATACCTGCTTGTCGGTGAAGCGGCACATACGGGTGCCCTTGTCGGCCTTGCGCGGGTGGCCCCAGATGTCGGTGGTCGGTTCGCCGAAGGTCTCGATGAACCAATCATGGGCGTTCTTGTTGCTTTCGGCGACAAGGTAGTTCCAATGGGTATGGGAGTCGATGTCACGGGCCGCAGAGGGGGTCAGGTCGAACCGCATGGTCTGGAGGTATCCGAAGCCCCAATACCAGCCGCAGGCCCAGGAGGGCTTTTCGAGCCATACGCGCTTTCCGTTGTTGTCCTTGCCAATGAGGTAGTAGTCTTCAGTGTTCATCGCTGTCTCCTTTGTTGATTGAACGAACTCACGATGTGTCACCGGGTGCCCCGGAACGGGACACATGGCGAACACGGTAGGTAGTAGCCCCAAGCGGGATCGAACCGCTGTTACGGGAATGAGAATCCCGCGTCCTAGCCACTAGACGATGGAGCCGTGTGCGTTCCCCGTGCGTTAAGGAGCCTCCGACCGCACCGCACGGGGAACGGCTTTGTTCAACCTGCGGTCGTGGCGTCAATTATTCTTCTTCCGAGCGGGCGCACTCGAAGTCGTAGAAGTCCTCGTCACACTCGGGGCACAGCCAACGGTAGTCCCCTACTTCGGAATCTTGCACTCGCTTTCCACAACGAGGGCAGAAGCGGTCACTCGCATCGGTAATGATTTCGTCAATGAGCCAACGGACGGGCTTACCACCGAACTCGGTATGGTCAAGCACCACCTCGCGGGAATATGAAATAATAGTCCCGTCAAAATCTTCCTGCTCACGGGCTGCTACTCGCTTGGCAAATTCCTTTGCCTTTTCCGCATCGGGGAAAACGCGCTTGTAGGCGTGACAAGAATTATCTTCGGGGTCATCGGGGCGACGGATAACGATGAACTGGTGCATTATGCGTTCTCCTTTGCCGTTTGGGGCTTGATGATGATGCCGTTCTCCTCGGCCTTTGCCCTCAATTCGGGGCTTACGGCCTGTTCGAGCCACAAATTATAGATGTGGTCGTAGTCGAGGTCAAGCATTTCGGACAAGCGGGTAAACAGTCGTTCCCTCACGAGGGAATCCCCCACACCCATGTAGTCATAGATGTCACCGCCCTTGGCCATCGTTTTTAATGCCCCCGCGAAGTTGCCATCGATTTCGGGACCGAGGTCATCTGTCGGGTAAGCCTTGACATACCAATTCGTGATACTTGCAGAAAAAATCTTGTTTGCCATGTTGTCTCCTTGATTGAATGTGCTTTCACGATGTTCCCCCGAGTCCCCCGGCACATGGAAAACCCCGGATACGGTAGGCGTTATTGCTTGCGGGGCGCCTTTACGCGCTTGACGACGAGTTTGCCATCTGCCCCTGCCACAAGCATCGGGGCGCTGTATGTTTCTTCCTTTCTCATAGTTTCTCCGTTAAAATGATGTGATATAGCCTTCTTCCCGAAGTTCGGGGTCAAGGTTCATTGTATTCATAAGGTCATAGTATGCTTGGTTGGCTTCATGAAATTCCTTTGAGGATACGGGCGGTATTTCAATGCCATAGGCATTTACCGCACTCACGAAGTGACCGAGCGAATTGCTGCTGACTTTGAGCTTGCCACCGAGTTCCTTGGCTTTCTTGCGATAGTCTTTGAGCTTCATGTTGTGTTCCTTGGTTGAATGTGCCTCCACGATGTGCCACCGGATGCCCAGGATCGGGGCACATGGGGCACACGGTGGGCAAAAGGCAAAAAATAAAAATAAAAAGTGCCCATGTGGGCACTTGTTTAGACGGTGATTTCGTTAACTGCTAGCAACCCCGAACGGCTCCATGAAGTGTCCGGCTCTCATATGCCGACCTAAAGGGACGGCATCTTTCCTGCCGGATTTATGTAATACTTACGCATGGATCCTCCTAGATGCGGTGGATAGTGAACACATTCTCGTATGTTTCACCCGTGGGCAAGGTGTTTTTCAGCACGATGCAGGTGGCGCCTTTGGCGAGGGCATCGGCCACACCGAACACAGAGCGTTCAATTTCGTTGCCCTCTTGGTCGGAAATCTCGACCGTCTTGCCGATTTCATCGGCCATAGCGAGTTCCGTGACAACCTCGTCTGAAATTGCAGGAATGAGGTCATCAAGGCTATCGCCCGTGGCTTCAATGACGGCAGGGATAAAGTCTCCATCGCTTCTGTCGGTGGAGTAGAAAGTGCAAATCATCATAGTGTTGTCTCCTTTTGATTGATGTCCTCACGATGTTCCACCAGGTACCCACTACCGGGGACTGTTCTCTACACGGTTGGGAACCGTCCGGCAAAGCCGTGCCTGCCACGCGGAATACTTGCGATTAAAAAATTTGTCAAAGGTCATGGAGCCGCACACTTCGAGACCGAGGGAACGGGCGACCCGTCTGAAACGGGCGTCCGTCTGTCCTATGGTGTCGCGCTCCACTTGTTTGATTGCGGGGCATTTTAGCATCAGTATTCCTCCACTACAAGACCGAGCCATGTAGTGACCACTTTTCCATCGTCCGTGGTCATTTCCACCTTGCGTCCATTTTCATCATTTACCATGCGGTTAAATGTCCCATACCCGAAGTCCACACTGAACAGGCGAGCACCTTTATGGCTAATATCGGGGATTTCGTCCTCGTAGTAGAGTACACCGAACGCACGGAGGGCTTCTTCCTCCTCCTTGCACAAGGCATCGTCAAGTTCGTCCGCGTAATTTTCCCCGCTATAAGAGAAGTCATAGAACTTTAATTCATCAGATATGTGGTCGGCAATCTTCTGCATGGCTTCATCGGACAAGAACCAGCACTGCATGGAGCACATTGTGTCCTCGAAGTCGGAGCGGCAAATTTCGTGCTTGCGCTTCGGCTTCACGGGGTCTTTGACGGCAAAGCCCTTGTTCATGTGGGCTTGGTATTCCTTGTCGGTAGTTCCGATTGCCTTGCCGAGTTCCACAAACGGGATTCGGTTTCCAATCTTGATTTCCTGCTTTTTCATGTTGTGTCTCCTTGCTGAATGATTGTGCTTCCACGATGTTCCACCGGGTCCCCCGGAATATGGAGACTACGATACACGGTAGGCTAAAGCAAAAATTAAAAAATAAAATGCCACAGGGAGAACCGGCTCCCCGTGGGGTGTTATGTTAAAATTTCTTTACTTTCTGCCTCCTACTACAAGGGAGAACTTTGATCCCGGATAGAGTGTTCGCATCTGCGCCATGGCAAGCCACTTGGATTCGTCAAATACGACCACATTTTCGTTGAAGCCGTTGCGGTGGACAACGAAGTCAAACTGCTTTTTCGGTTCCTTGATAGCCATATTGCCTCCTATTAGAATTTGTAGGGGGTTTCACACTCCCCTTCTTCATAGAGGGAGTTGATTTCGGTGCTCAACACGGTGGCAAACAGACCCGTAGTCTGTAAGTCCCATGTGTCGATGGGTTCGGCGTCATCTTTGCCACATTCACCCATTTCCACTTCGTCGGGTACCACCTTGATACCAACGCTCCAATCGTCGGAACCGAGCGTACAGATTAGACGACAGCCTTCCTTGTCCACGAGTTCCTTGAGTTCCTTGGCCTTTTTCTGTATAGCCTTGATTCGTTTATCGGGAATTTTACGCATTGTTGTCTCCTTTGTTGTTTGTGCCATCACGATGTAGCACCGGGTCCCCCGTTCCGAGGGACACCGGGAACACGGTTGGATCATTTCTTCATTCGCTCTCTATTGGCCTTCTTTATCTCGCCAACCCTCGCGTTTACCGATTTCTTGGCGCTGTCGGCAGTCTCCTTCGCCTTCTTCGCGATTGCGTCCTTGGCATCTACCGCGACCGCCTTGGCCTTTTCCGCTGCCGTGTCAAGCATTGCGCCACCCTTTTCCTTTACCACCTCGCCCGCGCCGGAAGCGACTTCCGTGGCGACATCTAGGGTGGTCTTGGCGGCATCGGTGACTACCGCGCCCACAAGCTTGCCCGTGGACTTGGCGGCTTCCTTGGCGGCCTGCTTTGTGTCTTCCCCGCACCCCGTCAAGAGGGCGAACGCGAGGAGCATGATGGTGATGATTGAGATATTTCTCATTGTCTGTCTCCTTTGGTTGACTGTTTCATTTGATTGTGCCATCACGATGTTCCACCAGGTCCCCGGAATAGTGGGACACCGGGAACACGGTGGAAAGGATTGCCCACAGGCGGTGGCATTGTGTTGTGGCGAAATGTGCCGAACACCGCCCGTGGGCTTCCCCGAGGGAAGCGGGGAATTAATATTAGTCCTTGTCCTCCTCGATGTCGAAGATTACGATTTTACCGCCTTTCGTCCATACCCCGTAGGCATTGACCAACATCACGCACTTCCATTTTCCATTGGCCTTGGAACGGATTGTGAAGCGGTGTCTGAAGTTCGGCAATTCGGTATCGAAGTTATCGTTGCCCTCGTAGCCCGCAATGGTATCTGCCCCGAAGGCTTCTATCCCTAGTCGTTGCAGGGCGAGGACGAAATCCTCGATATTCAAAGTTATCGGGTTCTCCTCGTCGAGTGTCTTGAACTGCGCTTCGAGCCTTGTGATAATGTCCATAGTTCCTCCATTACCCGTAACTGACAAAAAATTCTCGTTCAACAATGTCCTCGCCAAACTTCTTCATCATGTCCTTGTATTTCTTGGTAGGCTGATAGAGTGCAGACTGATAGAAGTTGAAGTAGAGGCCGTCCACTTCATCATAACAGTCGCCATCGTTGTTCGCATCGTGGTAGTTGATGTAGAGGTCGATGCCCGTCTCGTCCTTGAACTTCTTGGCAATCTTGTCCCACAAGGCTTTCAGTTCCTTGAAGCGCTTGCTGTCTTGGTCAATGTCGCGAATGTCCTCACCCGAAACCGTCATGGCGAGTTCATCGTAGTCTGCCGTTTCACATTCGGCAAAGCGGTAGTTCGTGAACTTCTTGATGAAGTTATTGACAAGTCTCGCGTTCTTGACCACCTTGATGAGGTTTTTCTTGCTGATTGTGTCTGCGTAGTTCGCGCCGTAGCCCGTACTCATGATGTTGCTCCTTTGTTGAATGTTTCGTTTGAATGTGCCACCACGATGTCCCACCAGGTCCCCGGAATGGTGGGACATAGGGGGACACGGTGGGATAAAGGTTCCGTAAGAAAAAATAAGTGCCCATACGGGCACTAGGTTAAACCGCGTAGGTGAGGTTGCAGTAGCGGAAGGTCTCGTCACTATCGGACGGGTGAACATGGGTGATACACTCGCTCGCGATATGTCCTTGCTCGGAAAAAGCTTCCATGAGTTCATGGGTGGCGAACTTGCGGAGGTTTTCTGCGGGGATGTTGCCATCGCTGCCCACATTCCACAAGAGGTTCTTCGGTCCTACGAATACACTCGCATTGTCCTCGTCATAACAAAGTGAAAAATTGTTTTCGGTGAGGAAGTTCCGTAAATCGTTGAACATCTTGGTGGCCGTTTTCACGATTTCCGATGGGACAACGAGGCGGCTTTTGAGTTCTTCCACAAGGACGGCAGCAGTGAGGCCCGATGCCCATTCATCGCTGCGCTCGTCCATCTCGAAGCCGATGTCGAAGCAGTCAATGTAGTGCGGGTGTTCGGGGGTCTTGGTGGCGATGTAGATGTAGGCGAGGTGCTTGTATTCAAGCAGACGGAGGCTCTTCACCTTGGCGGGGTCGCCGTCCCAATGGAAGTCGGGGCTATCGGCGTAGAGGCTCTCTTCCCAATAGAGGTCGCCGTTCACTTCAATCTGCGTCCCGAAGTCATGTATCAGTCGGGTGATGGAGCGAATATTGATACCGCCGAATTGGTCGAAAATCTCGCCGAGACGGACTTCAAGTTCGCGGAGGTCGTTAGCAGCCGCATTGAGGGTTTCAGTAGTGATGGATTTGAGTTCCTTGCTCATGTAATCTCCTTGGTTGAACATTCCCACGATGTTCCATCGGGTGCCCATCACCGGGGCACATCGGGAACACGGTTGGACTACTTCTTAATGTTGTGGGTGTCCACGTAGTTTTCGTTGCACAGGATTACCTGTTTGTTGCCAACATAGGCATACATATATTCACCGCTAATGCCGTGCCAATCGGAGCAATCGCTTGCGCCCATAGAAATGGATGCACCATACTTCTTGAGCAGGTCCTTGAGTTCCTTTTTGAAGTTAGCGGGCGTGAGTTCTTCTGTTGCCATTATCATATCCTCGGTTGAAAATCAAAAATTAAAAATTAAAAAATTTCCGTGGCGCCTACGGAGAGGCGTTCTCCCTGCCGAGCATGAAGCACCCCATGCCACCCGTGACCATGAACGATGCCATGTCAAGGGTCAAGGTGTCGCCATCAGCCGTGGAGTATACCTCGCGCACCCCGTGGTCATCGTAGGGCACGGAAGCCTCGTAGCACCTCTCCTCGTTCCCGCCATAGCGGACACATACCATAGACCTGTCCTCGTACTTGGTAATCTCCACATGGGAGCGATAGCGGATAGCCTCCTCCATGGGCAGGTGGTCTAGGCACCCGATGCGGGCGAGGGTGGTATAGTTGGTAGAACTACTCCCAGTGACACGGGTGCTTGCCTGCGTCGGACTTGACGCACATGCGGACATAAGCAGGGCGGTGGCGAAAATAAAAATCATTTTCATGTGTATCTCCTTGTCAAATGTGCTTCCACTATGTTCCCTCAGGTCCCCTCTTTTGTGGGACCTAGGGAACACGGTGGGAAGATGGAACACTGAGGCAAGAAAGGTGCCGATGGCACCCATCTGCTATGCTACGTGTTTCATTGCAAATTCATCCGAGTATTGTTTCGTAAAGAAAATTTCAAAGGTCATTTGGTCAAGTTTAGGCAAAATACCGCTCATTCCCTCGCACATTGTGTTCACATTGGTGTCCTTGTTTCCGACACAGCCGAAAACCTTGTCACCGATTTCAAGACGGATACCACCGCTATGACCGAAGAACCCAGGGTTTCCATAGTAGTAATCATCATATTGCCAAAGGGATCCGTCCTCGTTGATAATGTAAGCGCCTCGGTTGCAACCACGCCCCGTGAAGCCGACCGCCCTGCCTTCTGCCTTGACAATCCACTTGCCCCGTGAAATGCTGTAATCATAATACTTGTAGGGTATTCCCTCGGACAGAAGCGAACGTTCGCTTGTCGGCCCCTGCTCCCCACTAATCGGGGTGGAACCGAAGAAACAAGTTCTTCTAGCTTTAAGCATGGGCACGATAACCTTATTCCAATGGTCAAGGAACATGTAGTTAAGTCTGCATGTGCTTTTCATCTTGTTTGCAAGTGCTGTATTCATGTTGAACTCCTTTTGTTGAACATTCCCACGATGTTCCCTCGGGTGTCAAAGATCGGGGCACATCTGGAACACGGTGGGACATAGGTGAAAATTAAATAAAAATTAAGTGCCCATGAGGGCACTATTTTTATTCATCCGACACGATGCGCTCCCCCGCATAAAGCCGATTTAAAATTCTTTGGTATCGGCCACATTCGGAACTCTGCGGGTCGCATCCGTTAACAGCAAGAGTGAAGAAATTTATTGCCTTGCTTGTGTTTTCAAATTCCTTCCTCTGTCCGTAGCAAGTCACAGTAACCTTCTTAGCATTTCTGTGCTTTGCTTCTATTTCTCTGACGATTGACCCAAGCATAGCACCTCCTTACATGGGGCAGTGCATGGAGAGGGAGTAGCCGATACGGGTGCCTGGGTCGCACGATACGGACGGCACGGACTGACTGACCTTCAGCTGTTCCACGAGAGGCTTGACCTCGGCCATGGCGGCAACTGTCGGATACTTGCGGACAAGCAGGTCGGCCAACTTGGAACGCACGGAATCGCCCGAGTGGGCCTCCCATGTGCGGTTGCAGTAACCGATATTGGCACGGGCGGCAATGTTACCCTGCGGATCTACAAGAGCAGCTGAATGGACGAAACTGATTTCACGCCTGCGGTCGCAGTGACGGAAAGACCACCATTCGGTGTGCCACTTTCCGGTCGGTTCAAAGTTGGGGGTCTTGTAAGCCATGATTAACTCCTTTGTTGAATGTCCTTTTGTTTGAATGTGCTTCCACGATGTTCCATCAGGTGCCCACCTTCGGGGAACCTATGGAACACGGTTGGTCTAGGCGTTCCGTCAATTCACTTGACATACCACCAATTCACTTCGCGGAAGTCGCTATCATCGTTGAGCGCGTGTTCATCGTCTGCGATATAGACCGATATATGGTCTTCCCTTTCCGATATGGTTCGCTCAACGCGAGAGACTATCCCGCGCACATGCTTGTCACCGCCTACCCCGACCTGCAAGTCTTCACCCACGGACGGGATAGAGTTCATCTTCACGCGGTATGTCCTACCGCACCAATCAACTACAATAACCTTGTGCATGGTTCGCTCCTTTAATCTACGATACCGCCACCATAGAACTCGGACATGGTGAGGCCGCGGTAAATGCGTCTTTCGCGGTTAATCATGCGCCTTCCATACTTGGAAGAGCCTTCCATTTCCCACTTGATGGCAGGGTCTTTTTCTTCTTCGGGCGTGGCAGGACGCCACACAACGGCTGCGTCTTCCGCGTCCTGCACATGGGCATGGGGCATGTCTTTCGCAAGCATGGAGATGACGATGTTCGCCAATGTCACGGGGGAATTGGTCACGAACTGCCTTCTCACCACCTTATACTTGTCTGTGCCCATGATGTCACCGACCCCAATCTGCCCTTCGCTCATGGAGTAGATGGCTTTGCGCCATGTGTCCACGACATCGGTATCCACCACCACCTTCCCTTCTTCGGACATGGGTTTCACCACGAAGAAGATACGCGGGCTGGGATAATACTTGCTCACGATGTCCACAAGTTCCTTCGCGTCCTTGATATTGCCTTCGCCACCCTTCGTGAAGATAAGGTCGCCATAGTGCTTGGTAAGGGAAAGTTTGGTCTTTGCCATATTGTGTTCCTTGTTGAACTGATGCCACGATGTTCCATCAGGTGCCCGTCTTTATGGCACACATGGAACACGGTGGGAATATCCCAAAATTGAAAAATAAAATTTACAAGAGGGCGCCTTTGGCACCCCCTTGCAGGGTGATTACTTCATTCTGTCAAATGCGGCCGCAATGAAGTCCTTTCCGTCACCGACAAGGGAATTCAGAATATCCCATCCTGTAGAACCAATCCTGTTCAATGGTCTGTCAAGATAGAATCCACGCATGGCGTTCATGTTGTCAATTACGGAAGCGGCCTCGTCATACTTCGGAAGCATTACCGCGTCATACCCCTTGTCGGGATCTACCTTGACCGCCTCGAAGCCGAACTGCACATAGGAGCCAGCGTCAATGAGGTCAATGAAGGTGCAGTCCTCTCCGTCAATGGTGTCCTCTCGCTTGTTCGGGAGCAGACTGTCCACGGTCGGAACGAGCATGACTTCAAGGTGCCACATATTCTCGTCCTCGGGCTCGCCCGTCATCTCGTATGCGTTCTCGGCACGGATAGCGAACTTGTAGTCAAAGTTCAGTCCTTCCTCTCTGTGTTCGTAGGTTTTCTTGGTGGCAAAAATAACCTCATCGTCCGCATCTCTGATGCAGTCAAAGAGGTCTTCGAGTTTCTTGGGTTCGTGGTCGAAAGACCAACCGAAGATTTCATGTTTCATATCGCAACTCCTTTAGTTGAACATTCCCACGATGTTCCCTCAGGTCCCCCCTTTTGTGGGGCACATGGAACACGGTGGACACTAGGAAAGATAAAAAGGGGTGATTGCCCTATGGGCAAATCACCCTCCCCTTTGATACATAATCAATGGACACTTTGGGTGGAAGGAACTCCTTTACAAGTTCCGTCTTTTCAAGGTCATCGTAACTTTCATTCATCAATTTTAAATAATTTTCCGCTTCGGGTTTTGAGGCGAACGGGGGAGAAACAATATAAGGTATGCCCGTAAATTCATTCTCGGATTCGTCTGTAACCACCTCAGCACGCACATAAAACAGGCCTTCAATGAGGCGGCACGCCCCTTCGTGGATTTTCCCGAACATTTGATAGATGGTGTCACGGGATTTGTCAGTCACGGGGTTCGAGCGTTCGTCATAATGGAGACCCCCGAAAACACGTTCGTCATAATGGAGACCCCCGAAAACCTTGTCCGTGTAGATGCCGAGACTCCACCCGTTCTTATTGTAGTAGTCAAGGACTACTCGGGCTTCTTCAAATCGGGTAGCGAACGAGGCGAGCGAGGCAAGCTGTTCGGGTATTGGCGGGCGTTTGTTTAGCCACTCTATTTTGCGGCATTCAACCAAGCGGTCGGTTTCGTTCTTGAGGCAGTCAAGCACTCTGAAAAACTTGTCGCCATCGTAGCGGGAATGCAGATAGTCAACAAACTTCTTGACATCGTCCTTAAAGGCGGTGTTTCGGACAGGGCCGAAATGCTGGGTAAAATCTTCTTTCGGGTTGTTCGAGTCGGTCGGGCCGAGGTTCAAAGTCGCTATCATGTCAATCTCCTTTAGTTGAACATTCCCACGATGTTCCCTCAGGTCCCCCCTTTTGTGGGACACCGGGAACACGGTGGACACTAGGGTAAAAATAAAAATAAAAAGTGCCCACTTGGACACTATTATTAGCTTTCAAATGCCATGACGAAATCAAGGCAGTCGGAACACCCGTGATACTGCGAGAGCCATTCCTCGGCCTCTTCGGGCGCCATTTTAAGCAGGTCACGCATGAGCCTGCCGTAGAGCCCCTGCGAGCCTGCGAAGGTCATGATGTAGCCGACAATTCGCTTGCTTTCAGCAGAGAGTTTGTCAAGCAGTGCTTCCGTTCTTGTAGCCATGTTAGGCCTCCTTTGCGGGGTTGAGTTCTTCAACGAGCCAATGGTGCATGATGTCACCCCATTCGAGATCCACCCTGCCATCGTCATCATTGCAGGAAATTTCGCCGTCTATGCAGTTGTTTTTCTTGAAGGCGGCAGCGTCCTTCTTTGCAAAGGAAAATGCCGTGTCAAATGTCGGGAAAAATGTCCCGAAGCAACTTGCGTCCGATTCCGGTGTGGGTTCGCACCAGTTTACTACTACCCAAATGCTTTCTGCCATGTCGGCCTCCTTTCGTTGTTGTGCTTCCACGATGTATCATCGGGTGCCCCATACCGGGGCACCTCGGATACACGGTTGGAACGGGTATTACAGCATCACCTCGTAGTTTACGCAGTATAATGGACCGGGCTTAACGAAGAACCCTTCCGACCTGATATAGTCCATGACCGGAACACGGAACTTTTCGGGCACTTCATACCAATCACCGCAATACTGCTTCAATTTCACCTGTGTGGCATACTGTTCAAATGCGATGACCACACTATGGCAACCTTTGCGCAATTTCTCGGCAATGATGTTGATGATTTCTTTCTTGACTTCCGACAAGTCATATTCCTTACGGAACTCGTCACGGATTTGGTCTGCAAGTCTTTCTGCCATGTTGGCCTCCTTTTGTTGAACACTTCCACGATGTATCACCAGGTGCCGGAGTTCGGGGCACATGGGATACACGGTGGGATTAAGGCAAAATTGAAAATTAAAATTTACAAAAACATGCTGGGGGAAGAACCCCTAGCATGTGTTCATTCGGAGTCCAAAACTTAACGTTTACCCACCGCCACACCGAATAGGAAAATTACGAAGAATACCGCAAAAATCGGGTGGATAGTGTAGAGAAAACAGAAGAGGAACAAGCCCCCTATCGTTGCGAGGCAACCCATACTACGCCTCCGCCTTGACACCCTCGGCAACGGCATAGGCACGCACATATAGTGTGTCAATGGCCTTCTTCAAGCCGTCCTTGTCGGTGTGGTTGAAGTGCTTGTGGCAAAGGGGTGTCAGATGTCCACCGCACATTGCATTGAGGGTCAGCCTGATTGGCTTGTCAAGCGTGGCAAAGTGATTGAACTCGTAGGTAATCACTATGCCGGTCGGGACACCATACAAGTCCACTGCGGCCAACTGCGCCGCATCGTTGAGTGCGTCATACTCGAAGTGCTCCTTCCCGTCAAGGATAGATTGAAGGACGAACTCGTCCGCCTCGCCGAAGGTTCTCTCGGAGGCATCGGGGTGGCGTTCAATGTATGCCTTGCTGATTGCGGTTTCCGCTTCTTGTAGTGTCTTGATTTCCATAGTTAAACTCCTTTGTTTGAACATACCCACGATGTATCCTCAGGTTCCCCCAAACGGGGAACACCGGATACACGGTTGGACTAGCGGCGCCGTCCAAACCTACCGAACAGGTCTGTGTTTCCGTTGCGGTGGACAACTATTGGTTGGACTTGTCCAATTCCCTGCGACTTTGCGGCAAACGCGGCAAATTTGAAAAATTTTGATTTGATGATGTTGAGCATATTATTCTCCGTCTGTTAGGGGTTTCTTGTGTTTAGGGGCTTTCCTGCGCTTGTCGGGGATTGCCCTAGTTCTAGTCTTGCGTCCGTTCTGCGTCTCCGCAATACGCACCCTGCGCTGTGCAGGGGTTTCTTTGCCCGTGTCAATGGTAATGGTAATGGTCACGTTAGGCATAGGGTCTCCTTTACATCGACATCTTGTCGATTTTCCGCATGCGTGTGCGGTTCTTCCGAATGTATTCCCCGCCAATGAATACTTGGCAGTATTTGAACGGCGAATCATCGGCACAACCGCCCATGCCGCCAAACCTAGATATCACGTCAAACAACTGAAACTCATTGACATGACGCACCACGCCGTCAATGACGATATCCTTGGTTTCCGACTTATAATACTTGACCATTTCGGCCACATCATCTGCATTATGATACTTGGCAAAGTTCTTTTCAAGCAAATCCCAGCCCTTCTCGGTAAGTTCTACCATAACGGGAAAATTGCCGTTCGTTACATAGATTGGTGGTTTCTTGGTTGCCATGCTGAACTCCTTTCGTTTGAACATTCCCACGATGTATCCTCAGGTCCCCCATTTTGGGGAACACCGGATACACGGTGGGCGATAGGTTCCCGAGGAAATAGTGCTCAGTCGAGCACCATCTCCCCTATGCAAGTTTCCGTTGCAGGTCGGAGATTCGTGTATAGAAACCTGCTGTGTGCAGAGTCTTACCAAGTTTCAGATACTGCAAGTCATAATGGTGCATGAACTCGTGGAGCAAAGTGCCCGTGAAGGTCTTAATGGCCACCACCTTATGGGTCTTTGCCGTGTAGTTATACACATTGATATACTTGCTCACATTGCGGTCGCCATAGCCTGCTACCTTAATGAAGCCGTGCGTGGTCTTACGGCCGCCCATGCTGACCTTTCGAGGCTTGTCGGCAACGATGACCTTCACATGTGGTATGCTGAACTCGTCACACAGATAGTCAAGCAAGTCCTGCGACCTCTGTTCTCTGTCTCCATTGTCGGAAAGCAGGGCGGAATAGGTCGATGTGCTGAATTTGCCGTGTTCCACTTCAAGAATTGCGTTTGAGCGAGTGTATGCGTCCATGGTGAACCTCCATTGAATGAACATTCCCACGATGTATCCTCAGGTCCCCCCTTTCGAGGAACACCGGATACACGGTGGGCACTGGGCAAAAATGAAAAATAAAATTTACAAAAACACCGCTAGGGGGAATTACTCCCCCCTAGCGGCTGTTCATTCGGAGTTACTAAAAATTGTTGATTACTTCAAGTTCGTCCTCGGGCAGGGCTTCAAGGTAGGTTTCAATGCACCCCTTGACCTCGCACCACAAGAGGCCATTCTCGTCCTTCCATTCGTCCCACAGGATTCCTTCAATGGCATTTTGGAGGACGGCCTCGTTCCTCGTCATGTCGGGGTAATCGTCCTTCCAATCGGCGCCATAGCCAATCTCGTCCTCGGTGTCCACAAGTTCCACAGAACCGAAGTCATAGCCGCCATAGCCACCGGTGATTAGGATCGGGCTGTCAAATGGCGCCTGCAAGAGCAGACCGTGATGACTTGACACATCGTCCTTCTCGTCAGTGTCGGAGGCGAAGTCCACCAGCACCTGCCTAGTGTTGTCGCTGGGCAGCTTCTTCCATGCCCCCCACATCGCCTTTGCAACCTGCGTGAGAGTAAGGCCTGCATAGCGTTCGCCATTGCCGTTCTTTTGATACACAATCTTGGTCTTGTTCATCTTCATCTCCTTTCGTTTGAACACTCCCACGATGGTCCCCCAAGTCACCCGATTCCGGTGACACATGGGACACGGTGGCTACTTTCCGATCATGCAACCCCAAATATATGTCAAGTCACTGATTACCACGTCCAACCAATTAGGCGAGACTGAAAACAAGCCCTTGAATACGGGCGGGGCGGGCTTCACGGGCGTTCTATTTCGCTTCATCAGCCCCCTCCCGTTCCAATGCCCCGTGTTCCACTAGGAACTCGTGGAGCTTCTTGGAAACACGGTATTCCTTGTCGCCAATCTTGTAGAGATAGACGGGATAGGTGCGACTGCCCATCTTCACAACCCCGACGATGTTCTGAGACACCGATACTTCCCCTGTGTCCATAATCAACTTGCAGAGACGGTCGTGGTCATCCTTGCACTTCTTGAAAAAATCTTCTCGTTTGAAATCCATTGTGAACTCCTTTTGAACTTGTGCCATCACGATGTATCCTCAGGTTCCCCAGTTCGTGGCACACCGGACACACGGTGGGGCCTGGGTAAATCTAGTAAAATATGTCACTTGCCAAATAGAAAATTATAATCTATATTGTACACAACGCTGAAAGTCTTGCTGAAATAAAAGGCACTCATCTAAAAGTCCAAAAGAGGCTCGTAGCTCGGTGAGGAAACAGTTTGATTGGATTCGGTAGCTACATACATAACGGATTCAAGATGCATTACGAGTATAGCGGATTGCTGAAATGCAGTCTAACCATCCCGTCTCGTATGCCTACGCGTACTTGAAGGGCAGGCCGTGAGTCAGCCGGCCAATCGTATGTAAGCCTCCTTCATGGAAACACGTTGGAGCATTACAAGCTCACCGTATTTAAGCGGTGCGTAGTTGACAAAAAGCATACACTTTTTGCATCGTTTACTTGGATAGTTTTTCGCTCAATGTCACCGCCTTGCCGACAAGTTCCGCCACGAACGAGGTGGCATAGCCGTCAAGTTCTGTGTCAATGGCGTTAAGCTCAACGGGGTGGTCAACAGAAGCCAATTTCCCCGCTTCCCGCAAGAAATTTAGCAGGTCGGAAATGGTGTTCTGCTCGGGGTCAAGCGCTGTATTCATTTCCCATTTTCCTTGTTTGACTATGGGTTTACAAGCTTTCGCTCTGCCGTTCCACCAATTCGCGGCAACAATTTTTGCGTGGTCTCCAAAGGAGGGAACATTGGAGAAATAGAGCGTGGTTCCGTCCACTTCCGTATCAAGGAAGGGGCTCCACCCGTCATTGAGCAGGTATTCCTCGTTCCTCGCCTCGGCTTCCGTGTCAAAGGACACTTCATAGTGCGGACGGCTCTTGATTAGGTCAAGAATTTCAACATTCGGTGGATAAATCATACTGAACTCCTTTGTTTGAACACTTCCACGATGTATCCTCAGGTGCCCACTTTCGGGGCACATGGGATACACGGTAGTCTGAGGTGCTTGGTAAGGGGAAAGGGGCGGACGACCCCTAGCCCTATTCGTTGATGATTTGGTTGGAAACCCTATGCAGTTCGGGCACAAAGGCATAGACCTTGAAATGACCCCTTGAGTAGTTCATTCGGGCATATTCGTAAGCCATCTGCGGAGTGTCAAATTCCCTGCCGTTTAAGTCGGCTTTCCATTCCCCTGCTGCATAGGTTTCTTCCTTGCCCGTGATTTCGTTGGTTCTGTGGCCGATGAACTTTCTGTGCCACTTTTCCCCCTGCACCATATAGCGGACATTCGGGAACAATGCTTTCAGCGTATCGTATGGGAGTTTCTCAATTTCCCTTGCGTTTGCCATAGCCATCATTTCGTTGTTGCCCATATTGAACTCCTTTCGGTTGAACATTCCCACGATGTGTCCTCAGGTTCCCCCGTTCGTGGAACACCGGACACACGGTGGACTATGGGAAAAATGGGGGGAGAAAAATGGGGGGAGAAAACTCCTCCATGCCCCTAGTATCAAAAATAGAAAAAATCTAGTGCTCGGGTGAGCACTAGGAAAGTGGATTAAAAATTATCCGTGATAGCCGACCAATCGACGCATAGAAGTCTCCTTTTGTAAAAATGTTAAACAATTTCAGCAGATTCCACCTCGGCATTTTCCACCACGCTGCCGAAACGGATTTTAAGTTTCTCCCTTGCTGTGTCAATGGCACTATTGCGGTCAGTTTCATTGACGATAGTTTCAAGGGCGTCATTGTCAAGGCTGAACCGCACCTTCCAATTCACTGGGTCAAGAGACGCTTGGTATTTTTCAAGGACGCAATTCTCGATGTGCTCCCTCAGCTGTCTTGTAATCGGTAAACAGACACTGCGGAAGTCTTCACCATTGTAGAAGGGATCGTTCGGATAGGACACATAGAGGCCATTCTCGCCATTCATAATCCTCAGACCACGAACCTGAAACTGGTCATTGAGAACGATGGTTGCCATCCCCATAGAAGGGCCTTTCTTGAAGGGGTAAACCTGCACCTGCGTAACGGCGAGGCAGTCAAATGCGAACGAGGTTTCTTTTTCTTCGGGTTTCTTGCTCATCGTGAACTCCTTTGTTTGAACATACCCACGATGTATCATCGGGTGCCATCGTGCAGGGCACCGGCGATACACGGTGGGCGCTGGAAATTTTATGGAGAAAGTGCTCGTACGAGCACCTCCACTAGAACCACTGCTTTCCGTCTTCAAATCGGGAAGGGTGGCACCAACGGGCAATCCCGTCAATGTGGTCGCCATAGTCGGCACAGAGTTCGGTGTAGAAGGCGACCTCGGTCTTACCCTCAACCCCACGCACCATTGCGGTTATCGCCTCTTCTAGGCTGTCGCAACGCTCGCAGGATAGTTCCACGGGGTCATCCCCGTCCGTCCCGCCCTCGTTATCGGTGACCACATAGGACTCGGCACAGTGAACCTCGGAAAGTTCAATGGGCAGCCCCATATTGTTCTCGGTATCCTCTATGGGCAGTTCAATGGAGCCATATTCAGTGCCCCTATGGGCGATTACATACCTGCCCGATAGGTCAGTTGAAACATTTGACTTCCTAATCTTGTCATATACATCTTCGTCAAGTAAAATAACCATTTGGAACTCCTTTTGAATGAACATGCCCACGATGTATCATCGGGTGCCATCCCTCGAGGCACCGGCGATACACGGTGGGAACGGGGCACTGAGGGAAAGGGGGCGACCGCCCCCACCCTTACCATTTCGTGTTCTTGCTGTCCCAATGGGTGGCGATGAACTCCCGCACATCTTCAAGTTCACCCGCCTTGTGGTATTCGGGGCTGAACAGTTCGCAACGATGGATCGCAAAGCCGTTCTCTCGGGAAACGATCTCGTTGCGGTACACGTTGTACCAATTGTCCTCCGTATCCCAATAGACGCTGAAGGAGTTGTCCGTGTGCCCTGCGAACACCACATCGCCTTGATACTCCATGTGACCGATTCGGTTCTTCTTGCGCCTTACCTTTTCGAGCGTGGCGACTTCGCCAATGGACTTGATGTTTGCTTCAAACTGCTGAGTGAGGGAAATCTTTGCCATAATGGGCTCCTTTTGTTGATTGTACTCCCACGATGTTCCCTCAGGTCCCCTCCGTAATGGGACACCGGGAACACGGTGGGAACAGGGCAAAAATAAATTTTAAAAAGTGTCCTAGGGGGCTTTCGCCCCCTAGGGTTGTTCATTCGTGGAGTTGAAACTTAAACTTCATAGAGTTCGGGGTACAGTCTGCGGATTGAAGTATAACCGCTACGGCTTATCACGATATGGTCTAGGCACGGAATTTGCATAATTTTACCTGCGGCAATTATTGCCCTAGTTATCGCAATATCCTGCTCGCTAGGTTCGGTATTTCCGCTAGGGTGGTTATGTGCCACGATTATGCTCACCGCATTGTCCAATATGGCGTGGCGGAGTATCTCCCTAGGGTGGAACGGCCCCTCGTTTACAAGACCCTTAGTCACTCGGTGCTTGTTGATGATATGGTTCGCACTGTCAAGGGTCACCACCACCACATTCTCCTGCCGTTCCCACCGCATCCACGAGAGGTGGTTCGCAATGGTAACAGGATCGTCCACTTGTACTGCATGGGTGCCTGCTAGGTATTCGGCACTGCTTTCCATCACCATCATTATGGTCTTTGCGGTCTCCATTCCGACCCCGTGGAACTTTACGAGGTCATTGACCGTTGCATGGGGATTCTCAGAGAGGAAATCCGCCACACGGATACCCGTGTATTCGTCCTTGATGATGCGGCCAAAAATTTCTGCCAATGCCATACTGAACTCCTTTGTTTGAACATTCCCACGATGTACCCTCAGGTCCCATCTTCAATGGGACATACGGTACACGGTGGGCACCGGATACCGGTTGGTAAAGGGGGCATGGGTAAGCCCCCCTCTCCTAGTCCGTTGTGCGGTAGAAGTAGCTCAGTTCATCGCCCTTCAAGTTCTCGGTTGCATAGGCAACCGCTTTTTTCCACAACTCGTCGTAGAGTTTGGCATAGGTGTCATTCTTACCATACCAGTCAAAAATCTTGTGGTTCAAGGCGATAACGAGGTGGGTCAGGTACTTGTAGTGACCCTTCCATTCGCCAAAGGCACGATTAAATGTGTCCTTGATGGCATTCACCCCAAATCGGTCTGCTATGGAGAAGTCAGACGGGAATGTGGTGGTAAAGCCATCTTCGTCAATAATGTTGCCGTTTTCAAATGTTGCCATGATTAACTCCTTTGTTTGAACATTCCCACGATGTATCCTCAGGTCCCACAGCTCGTGGCACCTAGGATACACGGTGGTCGCGGGGGACAAAAATTAAAAATTGAAAAGGGGCTTTCGCCCCTTGAATTACTTGCATTTCGCCTTGATTTCCTTTCTGTTGTCAAGGAACCACTTGATGTCTTCAACAAGATTTTCAGCGGTATCTTCCGTGGCTGAATCATTTTTTGCGGTGGCTCGGAGCATTTCAATGTCGGTAAGGTTCTTTGCGTGCTCCTTTCTGCGTTCGGCAATGTATGCATAGCACTTTGCAAGGCTCTTCTCGCCCAATTCGTTAATGACTTTCGTTGCGTGCAGACCCGCATATACATCAACCGACCGATTGTAGTATGTTGCCGTGGTGTGCCCCGTCTTAATCAGTTCTTCACAACTATTAAAGCGATAGATATCGTTGTCAATAAGAGCTTCCTTCCAATCCTTTGACCCAATTTTATTGGCGGCCAATTCCTTACGGAAACCGCCAATGAAATAGATATGGTTTTCATCAATGTAAACATAGTCAGCCACTTCAACATCTTCGGTGGTAAAATCAACCGCCAAGTTTTCAATCTGAAACTCGGCTCGGTTAGAGTAACGGATAATCCTTGTTGCCATAATGAACTCCTTTCGTTGAACATTCCCACGATGTATCCTCAGGTCCCACCGATCGGGGGACACCCGATACACGGTGGGCGACTGGCTGGAACGAACAGGACCATCGGGGACCTATGGTCCCCGATGGCATTCATTCAGCAGGTCAATTCTTTACCCATTCTATATCGTCCATCACCGCATTGAACACCTCCCGCACGTATTCATCCGCATCATCGGCAGGGATGGTGGCGACTTCGAGGTGGCGCTTTGAGGTGCTTGCCACTACGCCGCCATCAAGGTAGATGTATCCCTTGTGCCCGTCAGCCGTGTAAAATTCATACTGCACGCTGTCATTGAACGTGGATATAACCACGGCAGCCTTGTCGGTAGCCACGCACTGGATGTGCTGTTCACCGGCAAATTCCTCACAGATGGGCATTTCGTGTGCGAATGCAGCCATTGCCGCAATTCCGATGATAATGGGAAGATTTCTCATTTTTAAACTCCTTTGACTTTGAACACTTCCACGATGTGCCACCGGGTGCCATTGTCCGGGGCACCAGTGACACACGGTGGTATCACAATTCCGAAAAAAGAGTTGGTGCTCGGTTGAACACCATTTTCCCTATGCCGCCATCTTGTCCCATTGGGCTCGGAGTTCACGTAGGCGGTTCATTTGGAGCCCATAGACCCATTGATGCCATTTGATCCGTGTGCGGAACAGCTGAACCTTGCCCTTTAAGATGAGAGCCCTGTCAAGTTTTGCG
>Ga0310694_10001220_pt1 | contig 29936 bp, 27 predicted proteins | sample 174DNAGHGhighgp2_FD_203884 | JGI IMG/M metagenome (GOLD analysis project Ga0310694, IMG submission 203884) | Sheep rumen microbial communities from Palmerston North, Manawatu-Wanganui, New Zealand - 1742 DNA GHGhigh gp2 (v2) (version 2) | ecosystem: Host-associated > Mammals > Digestive system...
TTAAGCTATTAAATGTACCAATACCAGTATTTCCCATACTCTTTAATTCTTTAACAGTTACGCTTCCGTAATAATCCCCAAGCATTAACCCTTGTAATAATGATACCTGGTGTATTGCTTCAGTATTATACTTATTAGATTCCTTTGCTGAATTATTACTACATCCGCTTAAAGCGATAAAAGATACTGGTAGTAATAAAAACGATAATAATAATTTTTTCATATTTCCTCCTTGAATATTTATGGTACTGTCAAAAGTTTGTACTTTCAGTACCTCTTTTTCTTTATATTTAATAGTAATAATAAATCATATACATTTCTTTTAGTAAGCAATTTTCTAAAAATTATATATTTCATCTTTTATTTCTTCGAGCAAAAATGGAGCACAATATTGAGGTATGGAATCGAAAAATGAACCAATTCCAAAATTATCCTCTATTATTTTATAACATTTATACGCTTTGTAAGGAGTTTCACCATTCATTACAGAGCGTGACGCTGCCATTTTTCCATTTGTTGATTTTTCTTCATACAAAATTATGCCTCTAACACCCTCTATTAAAAAATCAATTTCAAGATGCTTTTCTCCATCGGCAAAATAAAATAAAGGGAATCCAGCTTTACTTATCATTATAGCTGCCAAGTTTTCATAAAATGCACCTTTTCTTGAACCAAGATTATCATTTAAAAAATCTCTTAAAGTCATAATTGGATACATTGCCATTAAAATACCTAAGTCACTGATAAAAGCTTTAAAATAAGAATCATCAGCATTTAATTCAAGAGGACTCTCTAAAGAATTTACATTAAAGCATCTTAAAACTAGACCTGCTTTTTCAAGCCACTCAAAACCATCTTTAAAATCTTTAGATCTTCCACCTTGCTTTACTAAAGAGTATTTAAATTTTCTAACATCTTGTTCCCTAGCTAATTGTTTAGGAATTGAATCAAATATCATATTTAATTGTGCTTGTAAACGATAATCAATTTCCTCATTTCCATCATCATCAACAAATCGTCCAAAATCAGCTTTATAATCTTTTAGTAATCTATCTAATATCACTCTTGCTTCCATATAACTTTTATTAGTATCAATAAATTTTGATACGACCTCTGGAAGTCCACCGATTGCTATATAATCTTTTAATAATTTTTTATATGTATCTCTTGTATAATCATCAAGTTCTGTCTTAGTTTTTGTATGACTTTTTAATATATTTATTTGCTCTTCAGAAATACCACAAGCCCATAAAAATTCTTCAAAATCAAGGCTTGTCATTCTTAAATATTCTTCATATCCAGTTGGTATTTTAATTTTTGATTGTCTCCTAAAATTTATTACACCCAAAAGTGAACCTGTTGCAATGATATCATATCTTCTATCTAACGCGAAACTTTTAAGTGCTGTCCTAGCTAAAGGACAATCGCCTATCTCTTCAAAAATTAGAACTGTATTTTCTAACTTAAAATTCTTATCAACAAAATATAGCTCCGATCTTCTGATAATTTCATCAACACTCAAATTACCAGAAAATATTTTTTTACACTCTTTGTCATACCTAAAATCATATGTTATCACATTTTGATAATTTTCTTTAGCAAATTTTTCTACAAGATAACTTTTACCAACCTGTCTTAATCCTTCAACTATCAATGGTTTATGATTTTTATTATCTTTCCATTTAAGCAATTCATTATATGCTTTTCTTTTTATGTCCATTTTAACACCACCATTTATCTTTATTATATTATTTTTTCGTAAAATGTCAATTTTACATAAAACGAAATACGTATAGTGTCATTTATTACACAAAACGAAAATCTCTATCTAAATTATAGTTCCAACTCTACTTTGAATTGTAGCCCGTCACTCTCCAAAACCTTTAGTTCGGGTTCGAATCCTGATGCCCATGTCATTTAAAAGAAATAAGGCTAAGTCAATGACTTAGTTTTTTTTAATTAATTAAACACTGATGAATTCAAATTATTAATTTTGTATTTCGTGAAATACTTTTTTATATATTTTATGAATTTTTTATTTTGCAAACGTATTATTACTCTCTTATAATATTATATTTATTAATCCCAAAACAAAAGTCATAAGATGGATTAGTTGTTTTAGTATCAGTAGTTCCAGTATTGTTTCCATCTGTTGTAGTTGAACCAGTGTTGTCTGTAGGATTAGTTTGATTTCCATCATTTGTTGTGGTATCAGTAGTTGAAGCAGTTTCTTCACTTGAACCTGTATTTTCATTAGTTCCGTAAGTTTCACCCGAACCACTTGGAGTTGTATTTCCATCAGTAGTTGTTGTTGTATCAGTAGAACCTGAACCTTGTGTAGTAGTTGAATTAGTATTATTATCACTAGTTTCACTAATTGGAGTTGTTTCATTAGTTGAATTATTTGCAGTGCTTGATGTAGCTGATATATCACAAGAAGTTAATGATAATGCAGTAGCACTTGCCATTAAAACTGAAAATAAATTTTTTAATCTTCTTTTTCATTGTTTTAACCCTCCCCTTTTTTAAACAATAAAATCTATTTTAATCTAGCATATATATTTCAATGAAATTTCTAAAAATTTAGAAAACTTTTCAAAAATAATTATCAATGTTATAATTAATTACGAGGTGATATACCAATGTTAACAATAGAAAATGAATTATTAAGAGTAAGAGTGAATCTAAATGGTGGTTCTTTAACATCCATTTATGATAAAGTAAATGATAATGAATTATTATATCAACCAAATGGAAAAAGCTGGAATGGACAGGATGTTGTAATATTTCCTTTTGTCGCAAGATTAAAAGATTCTACATATGAATATAATGGAAATACATATTCAATGAAAAACCATGGATTAATTAGATATAACGAATTAAAAGTATTAAATCAAACATCTACTTCTGTAACATTAGGATTTGATTATAATGAAGATACACTTAAGCAATATCCATATAAATTTCATTTTGAAATAATTTATTCATTAAACGAAAATGAATTAATAATATCTTATAAAATTAAAAATATAGATGATAAGACTATTTATTATGAATTTGGAGGACATCCAGCATTAAAGGCATCTGGTTATGAGACGAATAAAGAATTTGTTTATGAAAATACAACATTAAAATTTTATTCAGATATTGAAACTAAAAGATATGTATTAGATAATACTGGATCTTATATAACTAACGAAGAAAAAGCATTCTTATCAAAAGATATAATTTTAAATAAAGAGTTTATTACTAAATATAAAACATTAATATACGATATTAAAGGTATAAATAATGTTAGATTATTCACTAATGGTCATATATATTCATTTGACATTAGTGAAGCTGAAATACTAGCATTATGGACTATGCCAGGCTTTGCTGATTATATTTGTGTAGAACCATGGTGGGGAATACCTGATTATATTAATCCTAATCCTGAATTAAAGGATAAGCCTCTAATGCATTCACTAAAGTGTGGAGAGGAAGAAAATAAAAAATATTCTATAAAAATAGAAAAAACTAATGGCTAATCGAACCTGATTAGCTTTTTTATTGCAAAAATAAAAATCCTAACTAGATGTTAGGAATTTGAACTCCCGCTACTTGTTAGACGCCTACGGGAAAGCGACAATCATTTCGAACTCTTGCTACTTATCAGTCGCCTACAAGAAAGCGACAATCATTTTATATCTTTATTTTATTACAATTTTATCTTAAAACAAATATAATTATATACTTTCAATAAATCTATAAATTGCTTTTGAATATTCATCAAAAGTTATTTCACCATTTATATATTGTTCTCTTTCTTTCATATTAACTAATCTATTATCTATTGCTTCACCAAATCCAGCTCCTACCATATTCTCGTTCTTTTCAATCATTTTTCTTCTTCTAATTTTTTCTTCCTCTGTAATAGTCATTTTTTCACCATTTTCTATTTCTTTTTATCTTTTTTTCTTACACTTAATAAACTCCAACTTCTACCAGTAGGATCATCTTTGTAATTTTTTCTTCTAATTTCTAATAGCTCAGGCTCACAAAAAGCTAAAGCTCTTTTAAGTGCTGAATCTATTGTATTTTCATCATATAATTTTAATTGCCACCTTGTTAATGTCATTTCAATTGCTATTCTTTCAGCCATTACCTCATCCCAGGTTTTGTTTTCTTTGATAGATAATTGAATTTCATCTCCAATTTTCCAAGCATCTATAATATCATATGCCCATACCTTTAAAAATAAATATCTATGAAAATTAGATTTTAATTTTTTATTAAATAATATATAGATTTTCTTATCATCTAGCTTTTGGGCATATACATCTATATTAGCATTTATTTTATATGCTGAAATAACCTTAGGATCATTAAAATTAAGATATTCAAATTCAAAGCTATATCCATATTGAGCAATAATCTTATTAGATAATATTCTTAAATCATCTTCAAAAGAGCCCATTAATAAATCATTTTTAATTATTACAGCTAAATACTTAACAAAGCTTTCATCATCTATAATACTATTAAAAAATGTATATTTACCCATGATAAATCATCTCCCATTTTGTTATAAATATTTTAACATTAGTAAACCTTTAAGATACTTAAATTATACCATTTTTTAGGTTTTTTTCAATAGTTTATATATATTATATAATATATATAAAAATAGAATTTATAAGAAAAAAGACAGCAATGCTGTCTTATTCTACTACTAATTCTCTTGTTGAAATTCTTTTAATTCTTCTACTTGCTATAAATGCTCCTATATATGCAACAATAGCTCCTAAAACAATTACTAATATATAATCTAAAATTGAATTAGTACTATTCATAATATTCATACCTAAATTTGATAGCATTAAGCCTAGTAATTGATTAGAGAATAATAGGCTTAATATAATACCAATTATTATTCCTATTATTGATGCTATCATGAATCTTAAAGACATTGTATTTCTTAAATTAAATACATTAAAGCCCTGAGATTTATATATACCTAAATCTAATCTTTCCTGATTAAATGTTTTAACAGTTAATAATCTAACTGATACTAAAGCGAATATTACTGCAAAAGTTAAGATAATTATACAAATAATATCTGATATCATTCTGTATTCATTAAGCTCTGGAATTTCTACATTTCTACTATCTATTACTCTAAATCTATCATTACTAATATCCTTTAAAGCATTTATTACATTATCTACCTTTGATTTATCCTTTAGCTGTAGATTCATATAATATAATTTTATAGTATCATCTAATTTAGTAGCACCCTCATATGATAAGCCTATATTTTTACCTGTATCAGATGTATTTTGATATACACCTACTAAAATATATTCATATGATCCTGATTTTGATGATAAATTAACCTTATCACCTATTTTTAAATTATATCTATCACATATATTTTTAGTAGTAATAAATTCATTATCATATTTAGGATATCTTCCTTTATAAATACCTAATGTATCCTTAGGATTCATATTTACATTAGCTAAAATAGCATCCTCATTTAGTGATACATATGTAGAGCATCTTACTACCATAAAATCAATTTCACTATATTTTAGTGCTACTTCCTTTATTTCATCCATCATTTCATATGTAAATTGATTAGATGAATATGCACTTACTGCGATATCAGATATTGGTTCTCCCATGACCTTATATACATTTTCGCTCTTAGTAAAATTACTCATTCTTATTGAAGTTAGCATAAAAAATGATAATAATGCTGTGACAAATACAATACTTAAATATCTAATTGGACTTGTTAATAATTGCTTAATACTAATTGATAATGATAAGAATCTTTTTGATATTGGTGTATTAAATCTAGATGGGAAATATATATCACTAGTAGTTCCATTAATAGCTTTTATTGGACTTACCTTTCTTAATTTCAATATCTTTATAGTTATAAATAAAATTGACGTTGCTGCAATTATACCAAAGATAATTAATACATTTATGATACTTATATAATTATATGGAAGACATGCAGTAATAGGAACAAATATATTTCCTAAATATCTCTTTAGGAATATAGATAATATTATTCCTAAAATAAATCCTATTGCTTCTGCAAATAAATATAATAATGAAATAATTAATCCAATTTTAAAATTAGTAAAGCCTAATGCCTTTAATATACCAAGCTTTTTATAATCTGTTTCTATTTCACCTGATACACTAGATGAAATAACAATTAGATTAATAATTAATAATGTTATAACAAAGCCTACTAATACGCCACCAATTATAGTTATATACATTCCTGTATATTCACTACTTTCACTTGCTGTAATAGTACCTTCAGCAAAATTAGTTAATTTGGTTTCTGCATTAACCTTTCTTAATAATTCATAATCATTTAGGGTACCATTTGAATATATTTTATATACTATATCTACTAAGCTATAATTTTCTTGACTACTTAAATGATTATCATTTATTACCTTTGTTCCTTCTATACTTAATTCCTTTAATTCATTAAAATCCTCATCAGAAATAAATACTTCTTTCCATCCTATAACATTGCTTCCAAGCATTGGTGATGCAACAAAGCCTTTAATAACAAATTCATATTCCTTTGATGTATAAACTGTTTTACCATCAGCACCTTCAGTAGGATATACTCCAAAATCATCGATATAAATATCTCCTACTTCACAGCCAAGCTTACTTTTTAAGCCTAGAGGTAAATAGATTTCACCCTTTTTAAGCTCTATTAAATTATCTTCGTATTTATTACATTCCAAATTATATAATTTAATATTATCTTTATTATCACTAAATGATTCAATTAAATAAGTATTTGAATCTTTTCCTCTTATTATATTACCATTATGCTTAATTCTTCTTGTATTATTAACAGATGTTAATGATTCAAGCTCTATTACATAATCTACACCTTCTACATTCTCTATTTTAGTTTTTAATTCACTATCATAATATGTAGAATATGTATAAGATAATATATTAGGTGATTTTAATTCACTCTTTAAATTATCTAATCCCCTTTTAAATTCAGCTCCTACACCAAGAATTGATAAGAATGCTGCAACAATTAAAATAGTTAATAATGTAATACAAATAAATATACCTTTTTTTCTTAGAATATCTCTTCTTAAAATAGTAAATACTTCCATATTAGCACCTACCATTCTAAGCTATTAAGCCAAGTATTAATTTGGGCTTCACGAGATTTTTCATCTTCCTTTTTATATTTAGGTAATCTAAATTCTCCTATTACATTACCATCACTTAAATAAATAATTCTATCTGCCCTAATTGCACCTCTTATATCATGTGTAACCATAATAATAGATTGGTTTTCATTACTAAGACTTGTAAATATATCTAATACCTCAAGCGAATTCTTTTTATTTAGTGCACCTGTTGGTTCATCAGCAAATATAATAGTTGGCTTATTAATTAATGCACGAGCTATCGCACAGCGTTGTTGCTCACCACCTGATACCTGACTAGGTAGGTGAGTTTTTACTTTATCAATATCCATTCTTTTAAATAATGTATTTGCGTATTCTTTTACATCATTTTTAGAATTATTTTTATTTAAATATCCTGAAATACATACATTTTCAAATAATGTTAAATTACTAACCAAATGCATTTGCTGAAACACAAAGCCAAAATCCTTATGTCTTAGCTTTGTTAATTCATTCTCTTTCATTTCATTAATATTTTTATTATTATAAATTACTTCTCCTGCGGTTGCCTTATCCATTCCGCTAATTGCGTAAAGTAGTGTAGATTTACCACTACCACTTGATCCCATAATTACAGTGAAATCACCTTCATATATATCTAAGCTTAAATTAGATAATACATGCATTTGTCCACCATTATGGGCAAAGCTTTTTGATAAGTTTTTAATCTTTAAAATTACCTTTTCCATGTTTTCTCCTCCAAATTCAAGCGTATTATAAATTATGAATTATTAAGAAAACATTAAGAAATAATTTTTTTGAAAAATAATTTTACTAATAGTCCATTATCATTTATTAATTCAATCTTTCCATTCATCTTTTCTAGCATATATTTAACTATATATAATCCAAGTCCAGTACCATTTTTACCAGCTGCATTTTCACCTCTATAAAACTTTTCATAAATAAATGGCATATCAGAGTCACTAATTCCTTGGCCATAATCCTTTATAGAAACTAAATAATATTCATTATAATTGGCAAGTGATATATCTATTTTAGTATTTGCATATTTAATTGAATTATTAATTATATTTTCAAATATTTGATACATTCTCATTTTATCAGCCATAATATAGGCATTATCTAATGTATCATTTAATTTAATAATTGTATTAGCCTTAAAATCATTAATGCTATTATTTAAAATTTCAGCTAAATCTAATTTTTCTTCAATAAATGATATTCTATCCATTTCAGATACAGAATGTAAAAATAAGTCATCTGTTAGCTTTTTAACCTCTTGTGATTTATTTATGATAACTGATAAATATTTAGCTCTTGCTTCATAGGATGAATCAATATTAGCCTCTAATGCTTCAGCATAGGCATTGATTGACGCGATTGGTGTTTTAATATCATGGCTTAAGCTTGCGATAATAGTTTTATTATTTTCAATTGCTTCAGTTTCACATTTTCTAGCTTTAATTATTTCACATCTCATATTATCGAATGCCCATGTGAATTGACCAAAATAATTACTTCTTTCGTAATTAAGTGGAATATTGAAATTTCCAGAGGCAATTTCATTAGCGAATCTCTTTAATTTATCAAATGGTCTTAAGATAGAAAAATAAATATATAAAAATACAATAATAACGAATAATATAGAAATAGATGAAATAGTAATAATTAATGAGGGATTAAAATTAGTAGATGTATTTCTTAGATAATTATCTATTTCATTTAGCATTTCATTTGCTTCTGTATTTTTTCCTTCATTAATTAATTCTTTTATTTCATTAATATTAACTATTTCTATTTCTCTTAAATAATCACTATTAGTATTATATCCATTAACAATAATTATAATTGTTACAATTATTATTAATAATATAAATGCTAAAGCAATAAAGAGTACTTTCTTCTTCATATTCCACCTCAAATATTTAGCATATATCCTACACCACGAACTGTTTTAATATATTTTGGTTCTGCAGAATTATCCTCTAGCTTTTCTCTTAGCCATCTTATATGAACAGTTAATGTTTGTAATTCTACAGTACTAAATGTTCCCCAAACATCAGCAAGTAATGTATCTTTATTAATAGCTTTATTAGGGTTATTTGCTAAATATAGTAGTAAATCAAATTCTTTTAATGATAATTGAATTAATTTATTATTTTTATATACCTGTCTTGAATCTACATTAATTTTAATCTTTCCAAATTCAATTACTATTTCTTCCTTGTTATAGCATCTTCTTATTAGCGCATTTATAGTAGCTAGTAATTCTTTCATTGTATATGGCTTAGATAAATAAAAATCTCCGCCCATTTCAAGTCCATCTACCTTATCTGAAACACTACTTCTAGCACTTGCGAAAATGATTGGTACCTGTGAATTCTTTCTTATTTCTTTACATATATCAAAGCCTGTTGAATCAGGTAAATTAATATCTAAAATAATAATATTAAATGTATTTTTTTCTAATAATTCAAAAGTATCAGCCTCGCTATAGGCTACACTTACATTAAATCCATATGCTGTTAATGTTTCAGAAATAATAAAGCTTAAATCCTTATCATCATCAACAAGTAAAATCTTATAATTCATAATACCACTCCCAAGTTGTATAAGATAAACACTATTTATAATATAAATCTAATATTATTTGTTGTCAAAGAAAAAACCCAATTACTTGGGCTTTTATAATCTATAATTAAAAATCAATATTAAATTGGGTTGGATATGCATATATTTCATATTTGGCTACATCCTCTGGCTTAATGTCATCATATGCAAATGGACTACAAGTAAAGCCTACTTTATCGCCTACTTTTAAATCATTTTCTAATATTGTAAAGCAATTACATATTAATTTTCCATTTGAATCAAATAGATTTGCAGCTACATATACTAAGGATCCCTTTTGAGATGTTTTATTTTCTACTCTACCCATTACTTTAATTCCGCCATAGTTATCTGCAGTTATTGAAACATCACTAATATCATATCTAATTACTGCATTAGATGCCTTTTCTACATCAACGTGAGGTATAGCTTTTATACCTGTTGTATCGAAATCTACAGTAAATTCTTCATAATAATATCCAGTTTCACCTGGTTTAAGATATTCAGGATATCCATTAATGTATGATTTTGTTTTTAGTAACGAACCTGATTTTGATTCAATATCAATTGAGCTATCTCCCAAATAAATATCAATATCTCCAGTATTTGTTACCGGTACTGCTACCTTTACCCATGTACTATTAATGCTATTAGTCCAAGAATCTATTGTTGCATTACCAAGCTCATACTTCATTTCCTTTTTAATTTCTGTAGTTGTATTATCAGTTTTTTCTGAAGTATTATTAATACTAGTTTTACTAAATTCTCTAGTACTATCACTTGATAATAAATCACAAGAAGTTAATGAAAATATTGAAGCAAATAATAATACACCTACAAATAATTGAGTTTTTCTCATTTTTTGTCCTCCTATTTTTTTGATATACCCTAGACTTGCTAGGGCATATCTTTTAATTTTATTTATATAATTTTTCTTTGAATTCATAAATATTATCTAATTTAGTTTCTAAATCCCTAATTTTAGATTCTAAATTAAATATTGCTTTATTTATGACTTCTATCTTATTGTTTCTATAATCATCCATAATATCTTTTATTTCTGAATAAGTATATCCGCAATCTTTAAACATTTTAGCTAATAAGAATTCTTCTACTTCATCATCAGAATAATCATAACTAATTCCTACAACTATTTTGTTTTTTCTTTTTATAACTGTCTTTTGAAGCATTATAATTTGTCTTCTACTTAAACCAGTTATTTTCTCTAGTGTTTTCTCGTTCATATCTCTTCTTAATTCGATAATAAACTTGTTCGCTCCGAACAGGCAATACCTAATATTTTATCTCCTTTCCACTAGAGAAATTGTTTTTCGTGCGAAGAAAAAATCCCAAGAGTTTTATACTCATGGGACATATATTATTAATAAATTAATTCTTTAATTTTATCTACATTAGTAATTAGCATTTCTATAGTTGTATCAACATTTATCTTAATAATACCTAAATTAATTAATTTATCAAACTGATTATTTGCTATGCTAGGTGAAAGCTTGTATTGAAAAATAATATCTTCCTTTTTTCTAGGACTTACTAAACAATATTTAGTAATTTCAAATAAGAAATCCTTTTTATTCTTAGCACTAACACTTTTATCAATATCTATTTGCTGACTAATATTATCACTGATTTTATTAACCCTATTATCATTTACTTCAGTTGAAACGTTAATTGGATTTTTTATTACATTATTATCAGATAGTATATCAATAATTCCACTGTTCTTAATATCTTTGTCTATACCTACCAATAAAATCTCATAATAATAAATAAATAATCTAGAAATATAAGTTATTAATACTTGTAAAATCAAAGCAAGAGTTGAAAATCCAAATGGTAATAACCTTTTTAATGATGAGTCAATAGTAATTATTTCAAACAACATAAAACCTAACGAAGCAATCTTAGTCAAAGCCTGAATCAACATTACAATATTTTTTTCTATTTCAAGAATGTTTTTTCTTTTCTTCTTTTGCTTAGAACTCATCTTCATTTTTCTTATAGGATGAAAAATAATATTAAATACTAACGATACTAATAATAGAGCACTTAATATAGAATAAATTATAATATGTCTTAATGAATAAACATCGACATTTAAATAAATCAAATATCCATAAAAACCTAAAAAAATTAATGATACTAGTAAACTAAATACGAAAATCCTATTTTCAGTCTTAATCTTTATTAGATTAAATGCAGCATATGTATGCTTATATGAAACAATTTCTTTACCAGCTTTTTTAGCATTCTTTATTCCCTTATCAACATTAAAAAAGTATTTTATAAGCTTAACTGGGTTCATACTAATTCATATCCTCTCTATTTAATTTTACCAGTATACCATTAGCAAAATATACAATACTAATATGGTGGGAATCAATATAGACTCCCACCATTGTTTATCAGTTGTTACAATTAAATCTTTTCTTCATATGCCTTATTGTTCGTTTTAATTCATTTACTTTAGATTTTTGTTTTTGATACATTCTAGCATGTTTCCAAGAAATATTTCTTTCAGCAACAATCATATCATAAACTAATATTGAACTTATAATAACAAGAATTCCATTCATACTTTTTTCCTCCTTTTCAATACAGTAATTGTATTTTTTGCGAGGAAATAAAATATTAATATTTATGGTATTCAATAGTAAAATTATTCTTTACTAATTATTTCATTTTTCTGATGTTCTAATGATGTTTTCTTTTCTTTATTTTGATTTATAGCTCTTGCAAGAGTCGTAAATGGTATTATACCAATTAATACCTCAGCTGCAATTTGTAATGCCTTGGCCTTTTTTTGTTTGGCTTCTTCCTTCTCTTTTTCAATAACCTCATTTTTCTTAGCAAGCTCTAAACTGATTTGAGCATTTAAATTATCCATTTTTTCAATCAATAATAATCGCTCTTCTTTTAATAAATTATCGTCGTAAAAAATATGTTTTATCACATCAAGTTCAGTTTGTAAATTTGCTACTATATTATCATAATCTTCTAATTGAATCTTTTTTAATTCATCAATATTTTTTTGCATCTCATTAATATATTTAGCAAATTCCTTAGATGCATCTACACCTTTTTCGATTAACTTTAAATAAATAGGATTTATCATATATCACACCTCACTTTTATATTTAGTTTTAATTTTAAAAACTTTTCCAGCATATATATCTTTTTCGTCTAGACTCGCTGTTGTAATAATTAATTCATATAATTCATCATCACTTAATGATAATGATCTCATTAAGCCTTGTATAATTCTTGATTCCATATCTTTACCTTTCTTTAAAAAAGATGAGTAAAACTCATCTAATTTATATTAAAGCATTTTTCTATATCTTCTACAATCTTGCCATCAATTTTATTATCAGCAACCATACTCTTCATAATAGTTATTGAGTCATCATGGATGTATTTTTCCTTATAGCTTCTTTTTTCAGTTAAAGCCTGATAAATATCTATGCAAGCTAACAATCTATCCTCAAATGACAAATCTCTAGCTGATAAGCTACTATTATATCCTGTTCCATCTAGCTTTTCGTGATGCCTTGATGCCCAGATAGTAATATCCTCTATACCTTCTATTTTAGATAATATTGCCTCAGTTGCGTTAGCATGATTTTTTATATATTCAAATTCATCTCCAGTTAATTTACCTGGCTTTTCTAATACATCGTTACTGATGATTAATTTACCTATATCATGGAAGGCTCCTGCAAAATATAATCTAATTGCTTTATCATCTGAAAAGCCATAATATTTTGCCATCTTATAGCATTTTTCAGCGACACCTAAGGAATGGTTTTTAGTAATAGATGATTTGTAATCGACTATTCTTGCAAAGAATAAGCATATGTTTTTAATTTGTTCGTCAGAATAATCATATACCTTAGATTCTAAATTATTTTTTAAATATGGTATTACACCTTCAGTTTGTAATATTTTAATTTCATTATAAGTAAATGAATTTTTTAATGTATCTACCATCTTCTTAGAAAATAATTTACCCTCAAGCTTTTCTATTTTTATAATAGCATCATCAAATTCATTTTCAGTTAATTTTCTTAAATCAAATAATACATCCATCATATCTGCGATATGAATTATTTGAGCCATTTCATTTGTTTCATAATCTTTCTTTTTTAAAGGGCCAGATCCATCTGCGTTTTCATGGTGATATAATATAACATTTATTACGTTAGTTCTAAAAGGGATTAATCTAATATTTTTTTCACCTACAACATTATGCATAGGCAAAGTTAAAAAGCCGCTTCTTAGCTTTGTAATATCCTCTTCCTTAGTTAAATCATCATAATCAAATAGATTACCATTATTATATTCTTCTCTTACATATTCTGTAAAAGCATTGTCATGTAAAATGGCAAGACCTACTAAGTCATTTAATTTATCATTATCATAATTAAGATATTTGCCCATAAAATAGGAAATGTAGGCTACATGCTTACCATGCTGATTAGATATCCCTCCCATTTCGTATTGAACTGTGTCAAGGGCAAATGACAATGCATAAAGCATGTCAGTTAAATTAAGTTTCATATTTATCACCGCTTTTGTTAATATTATTTTAACATTTAATAATATTAATTTCAAATATGAAAAAATAAAGCATCAAAACGATGCTTTATTCTGTAGTCTTTTCTTCTTTATTTTCTATTTTCTTTGGTTCTTCTTTAGCGCCAATTTTTTTGTAATCTAATACTAAATTAACGATACAACCAACAACAAATCCAGCTACTATTGAAATAATTATTGCTAGAATAGTCTTGATTTGACCCTTAGTATCAATAACATTTGAATATGAATAATAAACATTGTTATTATCAGTTAATACCTCAGCTTCAACTTCCTTTAATACATTAGTTGCTTCAACTAATTTATCCTTAGCTGCATCAAGCTTTTTTAAAAATGCTTGGCTATCAGCCTCAGAAGCTCTTGCGATATAATTAGGTTCAGATGGTTCTAATTTTTCTAATACATTAGAATAATAATTAATCATATCTAGATATTCTTGTTTTAATGAGGTTGCTTTAATTATTTCTTCATTATATTTAGACATATCAATATCTGATTTCTTTGAATCAGGTAGGGCTTGGATGATATCATTAATTGTAGTTTTTAATTCATTAATCTTTTTATCATTATAAGTAAATAATGTTAAATATGTATTATATAATTCTTCATATTCATCTTGCATATTTGTATAATCTAGAACATAGACATTTCTTAGCATATTTGCATATAAATTATCAATAGAATTAGATACCTCAAATGCTGATTTAAATTCTGATATATATGCTGCAATAGACTTATTTTTAGATTTAATAATGTAATTATTATAAACAGTACTCAAATTATTATATTTATTTAAAATAAAACCATATTGCTCACGAAGGTATTTAACCTTTTGATCTAAAATATTTGTATTAGTATAAAATTCAATTGCGTTATTATAAGATAAATATTTAATCTTAGTTTGGTTTTCATCAATAGTTGTATTAACTATAGCTTGAATGAATTTTTTAGCTTGGTCCTCACTTGAGAAATATTTCTTATCAATAGTAATTGTATAAGTTATAGTTCTATTTGTAACAACTGTTTCTGTTGTAGATGTAGCAGTAGTTTCTTCTATTTCACGAGAAATTGAAATACTATTATCCTTAATCATCTTATCAACATTAACAGATGAAAAATCATTGTTAGATTCTTTAATAGTATATAAATTATTTGTAGCAACTAAAGAGCCATAATTGAATGCAGCTCCATCAACATATTTACCTACTGCTAAATTAGGCTCTGAATATGTAAAAGATGATACATATTTACCCTTTAAATTATTGTATCCAAATAATATTAATAGAGTTCCTATTAAGCCAATAGCTACTGTTAAAATTAAAAGTAATAATTTTCTACCAAATATTACTTTTAAAATTGATAACAATGATACGCCTTCTTCTTGTTCAAATTCTTCCATATAGTACCTCGTTATTTTATAATTTTTACCAAAAGTATTATAACTTATATTTATAATAAATAAAAGAAAAATATTAAATATGCCGTCATATTATAGTAAAAAGCATCCATTAAGGATGCTTTATTTTAAATTTCTTCTACACCATCAACTATATCAACAATATAAACATCAGGTATAATTTCTAATTTTTTACTGTAATATTCAATTACATTATTTCTAAAATCATCTAGCTTATTTTTGTTAACTAGGGCAATACCACATCCACCAAAGCCAGCACCTGTCATTCTAGCACCTACGGCTCCAGATGTGATTGCAGCTTCTACTATTGTATCCAAATGAATTCCTGTAACCTCATAATCAACTCTTAATGATTCATGTGATTCATTTAAAAGCTTACCTAAGCTTTGCACATCACCATTTTCTAAAGCTAATGCGAAATCCTTTACTCTTTTTTGTTCTGTAACAACATGCTTAACTCGTTTAAATAATAAATCATCATTTAACAAATTATAAATATCATCTAGTGTATCTGGGTCAATTTCACATAATGTTTTAATATTATATTTTGTTTTTATAATATTTAATGATTTATTACATTCATCTACCCTCTCGTTATATTTAGATTCTATTAGCTTTCTTGGCTTATTAGTTTTTAAAATAACGAATCTATAATCATTTAATTCCATATTCTTGTAAGAATATTGTAAAGTATTACAGTTTAATAATAGTGCATTATTTTTCTTGCCAAGAGCGATTATAGCTTGATCCATAATACCTGACTTTAGGCTACAATAATCATTTTCTACTGCCTTCGCAACCTTAACTATATCTAATTTAGATAAATTTAATCCATAAATATTTGATACTAATAATCCAGTTACATCTAAGATAGCTGCACTACTAGATAAGCCAGAGCCTGATGGAATATCAGATTCATAATATATATCTAAGCCATGCTCAAATTTATATCCCATATTTGTTAATATATAAAATATTCCAATTGGATATATTGCCCATTTAAATCTTGGATTATATTGTAATCTATTTAAATATGTTTTAATTTCTCCATCAAAGCCTCTAGACATAAATCTAATTGTATTATCATCTCTATATTTTACATAAGCAGTTAAATATAAGCTTACACAAGCAGGTAATACTAAACCACCATTGTAGTCAATGTGCTCACCAATTAGATTAATTCTTGCAGGAGCTCTAAATTTTTTATTTGCTGATTCTTTAAAATCCTTTATTTCTTGCTCGTTCATTATTTATCACTTTCTTTTGTCGCAAGCTTTACAGCGTTATATCCGCCATCGTAAAAGCCTTCTTTTTTAAGTTCTGTAATACGATTTACCATATGGGCTAATATTTCTTTATCAGATAACAATCTATCTAGCATTTCATTCATAGTTTTCTTTGTAGGACATTCAAATGTACCATCACCATATTCTCTAGAATGAATAGCTCCATAAACCTCGTGACCACCAATATGTCTCATAAATACCTTAGGAATTGGATAATATGCTAATTCACTTGGTTTAGTTATTAAAATATCACAGTTTGGCATTAAAAGATTTGTAGAATATACTGCTTCAAATATATTAGAATTACAAATTGCATATATACCATATACATCTGTATTTCTAATTGAATTATTAAACTCCTTTAATTTATTATATTCATTAAAGTATTTAGTTGCGTTAATACCACTAATATCATTAATTAATTTATTATAAACAGTATCATGATCACCAAAATTGATGAATAATGTTACCTTCTTTTGTTCAACATACGGAAGTAGGTGAGCTACCATTTCTTTAAATTGCTTATAGCCAGCACCTGCACCACCAACAGTCATTAAAATCCTAATTGGCTTATCATTTTTAATTCTATCTAATCTTAATTTATTATCTTCTTCTAAATTACATAATAATTCATGATCTATGAAGCAACCAATCATTTTTAAATCCTTATCAGGAATTCCCTTTAAAGGCTTTTTATCAAAGCCATTTAGCATTTTATAGCCTAAATATGCATATTCTGTTTGTACAGCATGAATTGCACCCTCAGATAGGTGTAAGCCCATAGGCCAGTTATCTGGTATCGCATTAACTACATTAGTTAATCCTGCATGAATTGCACCTTGACTTGGCCAAACATGAGTTGCGATATATGGAATATCCTTTGGAATATATTTAAAAATAGGAGTTAATAATTCACTATTCTTTTGATCCTTTGCATTATATGTTATCTTTTTAAAGCCTTCACAATTTAATGGCTCCCAGAAAAAATGATTAAATAATTTTGATTTTTGAGATATTCTAGATGCCTTAGAATATAGTTTATTTTGATATCTAATCATTTTAGAGCCTGTAGCGTCAAATGATGCTAAATCTAACCATAATGGATTATAGCCTAAGGCTTTAGCACATGATGCCATAGCTATAGATATTCTATAATGGCCAAAGCCCATTCTAATATTTCCTACTATTAATGATTTTTCAGGGAATGGCTCATTTTTATCACTAAATACAATATTATTAGTGCCAATAAAATCTAGAGCTTCAATTTGCTTAAATCCTAGCTTATAGTCAGCATTTGAGTCATCTCCATATTTTTTTATGAATTTATATTTAGATTTATTAGCTTTACTAATAGTTTTTTTATCTATTGGATTACCAAAAATAACACTTGATTTATCACTCATATAGCATTACTCCTTTTTTTGTATTATATCTAAATTTCTTTACTTCGTTATCTAGCGTATATTCTATATCGATATAAATACCATTTCTTTCGTATTTTATATTCTTTGCCTTATAGAATAATTTAAATGCATAATCTAGCTTTTCTCTTGTCTTTTCATCATAATTAGCTATATTATCTGAAGTCATTAATACACTACCAAATAATGAATTAATTGTTAATAAGGAATCCTTTTGTTCATTACTTAAATGAATATTATCACTTCTAAGTAAGAATACATCAGGGTCATTTAAGAATAGATGCTTATCAAAAATACTTCTGTAGATTGTATTTTGAATTGTAGTCTTAGTAGATATTCTTTCTCTATGTGCCAAAGACATAAACCAAACATCATCAAAGATTAATGATACATCTGGTCCTACTCTTAGGTAATCAAAATATAATCCTGATGTAAAAGGAATAGCACCACAGCCTAAGACTAGCTTATCCTTTAGGACATCTCTAATTAGCTTATATGCTTGTTCTGTAGCCATAGCCTTAGTCTTATCATAATATCTAGGCAATGATACAGAATATAAGAAATCTAGCTTAAAGAAATCAAAGCCTAAATCTACATAAAATTGTAAGCATTTCTTTACATATTCCATAGCTTCATTATTATCAATATCTAATAGATAGAAGCCACTCCAGTTTCCACCACATTTTACTAAATTGTTTTTACTATCGCGTTTAAAATATTCAATATGCTCTTTAAATAGCTTTGATTTTTCTTCTGCAACAAATGGAGCTAGCCATATTCCTGCCTTATAGCCCTTATTATGAATTTTATTAACTATTTCATTTAATCCATTAGGAAATTTATTCTTATCAATATCTAACCAGTCACCTACGAATGTTTCATAGCCATCATCGATTTGGAATAAATTAAATCTTTTATCTAATCCTTCTAAGTCTCTTAGAATAATTGATTCATTTATATTTTGATAATAATTATACCAAGATGTATATCCAAAGATTTTTTCTGTTGTTTTCTCCTTAAATAATTCATAGAAGCCTGATAAGCCTTCATTATAATTATCATAATATGAATAATCAAATAAAATGAATTTTTCTCCCTTTTTCATAGAGAATTTTTTAATTCCTGATGCCAGATTAATTTTCTTTTCTTTTCTTAATACCTCATATACTAAGAATGCATTTCTAAAATTATAATTAAAGCTAAAGAATTCCTTTTCGCCTTTAATATAGAAAATATCATAGCCATGAAGCTTATTTTTGTCATATTCGTAAAATAGAACATCACCGTATCTATCAAAAGCAAATTTATTTAATAGAGGATCTCTAGTTTTATCAAACGTATCATTCTTATGGAAGTTTTTAAAGAATCTTTTTGCACGTCTTGCGATTTTTTCATATTCTTCAATATAAGCTTCCTTTGTATCAGTCCATGATTGATATCCATTTAAAAAGAACTTGGAATTATTACTAAATTCAATATCTAATGAATTTGTTGCCTTATAGAGCATTAAATCACTTAATGCTCTTAAGGTAACTGTATATCTATTTCCATTTCTTTTTTCTTCAATAATAATATTTTTATCAGATTCATTAACTGTAATATTTTCATCATTAATTACATAAGTTAAATTAATCATAAATCCACCTCTATTCTTGTGGGTCTTTTACTTCTTCATTTGTCTCTTCTTTTTCTTGTTCTTTGTTTTCTTCAACTACAGGTGTTTCAGCTGATTTTGCTTCACCAAAATCTTTTTCATCTTTAATTGCATCTAAATATGCTTTATCTTCATCTTTAGCGATAATTGACATAACTTTCTTTTCTCTATAGAAGAATAGAATTACTGCACCTAAAACACAGAATGTAACTGCAACTATAGCAACGATCATTAAACCTGTTGATGTTGCTGAAATATCATTAGATGTTTTTAATTCTTCATATGTTTTATTAGAGCCAATAATTGCAAGTGATGTAAATACTAGCATAGCGATAGATTGACCAAATTTCATTGCGAAAGTTCTAGCTGCGAAGAACATTCCTTCTCTCTTTTCACCAGTTACTACTGAATCTGCTTCTGCGATATCTGCAACAATTGATTGAGGAATGATTCCAAGTAGAGCCATTGGGAATGCTGAAATAACTACGATTGCAATACCAAATATCCAGCTTAATATATTAGCTTCTGTTGCATCTTTTAATACGATAGAGCAAATTGCTGTAATTAAATAAGCTATAGCTAATCCGATAAATCCAAATATAGTTAATCTCTTCTTACCAAATTTCTTAACAAGATTAGATACAACTGGATAGAAACATGCAGATAATACTGTCATTCCACCCATAAATACCATTACCATTGATTCATCTAATTTCATAGATACCTTTACGAAGAATGGTAAGCCTGTTTGGAATAATGTTAATCCAACCCAATACATAATATCTGAACCAGAGAATACTCTAAAGTCTTTATTTTTAAATGTTTTAGATAATGATTTAAATGCGTTAGTTCCAGCTGGCTTTGCCTCAACAAAGTCAGTTTCTTTAATTAAGAATGTAGGAAGCAGCATACATACACATGCAATAATTGCTAGTGGAATAAAGCATACTACATAGCTCCAATAATAACCTACTGCATTTCTAAAGAATCCAGCAAATACGAATGGAGTATAAGCTAAAAGTGTACCAGCAAAATAAGTTAATGAAATATAAGTTGAAATATTCATTCTGTCTTCTTGTGTTTTACCGAATTCAGAAATTAAAGCATTATATGGTGTACAATAAATAGTCATAAATGTATAGAATAATACAAGCATGATTGCAACCCATGCAACGTTCCAACCACTAACCTCTTGGCTACCTGTAAAAAGTGTTGGAGCCATGAATACTAAAATAGTAATAACTGCAAAAGGAATTGCAGCAAATCTCATGAATGGGAATCTTCTTCCCTTAGGATTTTTTGAATTATCACTCATGTTAGCAATTAACGGATCGGATACAGCATCCCATACTCTACATAGGGCAGTAATCAAACCAATAATAGTTAAAAATCCACCGATAATTAATCCTGGTGTAATAAGTGTGTAGAAATTAATCTCAGTACCTGAGAAAAATGCAGGATTTTTTGCATCCTTAGTTGGTAGATAAAATGCAACTAACCATGCACTAATGATACCACCAAGTAATGACCATCCTAATTGTCCAATTGCAAATATCCACATTTGCTTTTTCGTTAATCTTTTCATAAACTAAACCTCCTTCTTAAACACATTTGTAGTTATGTCGATTAACCTTTTAATCATTTTTTTCTTATCAATTAATTTATCTTGTCTTACTAAATCAATTCCAGTTGATTCTTTTTTACATAACTCTAATAAGCTTTTAGATGTAGCATAATAGAAGGTATCTACATCTTCTATATAATTTATAGTATTGTCATTTAATCCTTGATTATATGCACTCATGAATAAATCCTTAAATTTATCAATGATTGTTTCGTATTCATCAATAACAATATCCCTTTTTGCTAATGTAAAGGCATCAAATTCATTAATAAATCTATAAAATGTAGGATGAGTTTCAAATATATATAAATAATTATTATAAAACTCTTCTAGCTTCTTATAGCCAGTTTCAAATTTTGATAAATCAAAATATTCATCATATACCTTTTTTTCTAGCTTTTCAGCACATAGGATAATGATATTTTCCTTATTTTCAAAATATCTATATATTGTCGCTTCTCCTACCTCAATATTTGTTGCGATATCTTTAATAGTTACTTCAGATATTGATTTTTCTAAAAATAAACTAAGTGCTGAATCTATTATTAGATTCTTTTTCATTTCTTTTAGGCTCATTTTTATCAACCCTTTTTATATATTTGATAGTTAATCTATCATTTTGATACTGCTTCTATCTATTTTCATATTATCACATAATGAAAACGCTGTCAAACATTTTTGTAAATTTGTTAAAAAATTATAATTCTAAATATAGAATATATTTATAATTAGTTGACAAACATCTAAAAATACAATAAAATAAAAGCGAAATCAGGCAAAAGTCTGTTCATTGTTGCCTAGATACGTATATGAATAATAGTAGTAGTTAGCAATTACCCTAAGCTAGCAAAAATTGTAATTTATATAATATCAAAGCAAAATAAAAAACCGTTTCTCAATACTCCACCAGAGATACGGTTTTTTATTTTGTAATAATATTTAATTTATCCTTTATTCTAGTTACTTCTACTTCATTCGTATTAAATAATTCGCCATCGACATTTATATTTGCATCGGTTTTGATTTTAAAATTATCTGCTTCAATTTTAATATCCTTCTTTGGTAATCTTCCAAATAAAATAAAGCTAGTAAACGATATACATCCCTTTAATCTATGTCTTTTTTTGAAAAGAATAAGACTATATTTATTTCTAAATTTTTTTGCTAATCTAAAGCCACCAAGGTACTTATTATCTACTGATAGAACTAAATAGAAATTATCTTTAATTACCTTATCATCATAGCTTATCTCATAAAAGCTATTTGCAGGAGTTTTAAATATATATTTTAATATTCTAAAATAATAAGCTAGCTTTCCTTGCTTTCTTTTATCCTTTTCTTTTACATCATAAGAAATCATTGATATTCCACCAGATGCTAAGCCATAAACGAAATATGAATCATTAATTTTATAAACAGTCTTTTTTACTATTTTATTGTTTTTAATTATTTTAATTGCAGATTTAAATGATTTATATCCAAAATTTCTAGCGTAATCATTGCATGTTCCTGAAGGAATAAAACAAATATTTCTTTCTATATTTAATTCTAGCATTCTAGAGATAACGTCATGAACAGTGCCATCCCCACCAACTATCATTATTGTATCACATTCAATATTTACATAATCAGCTACTCTTGTGCCATGAGCTATTTCTGGGATTTCTATTTCATCGTAAATAGATCCCAATTCTTTTTTCAAATAATCAAATTGCTTATTAGAAAATCTCTTGTTAGAATGCTTGTTATATAAAACAACTAATTTCATTTTAATTATTTAAGAAAGAATCAAACTTTCTAACATTTGGTTTTTTACCTGCTACTACTACAATATCTTTTGGATTTATTTTATCAGTACCATGTGGGATAGCGAATACATCATTTTTAATAATACCTACGATATTTACATCAAAGTTATTACGAATGTCCATTTCAATTAATGACTTTGGTACAAATTTTTTACCAACTACAATTTTTACCATTACATAATCATCAGCTACTACATAATAATCTAGAATTGAATCACTATTAATTTGATTAGCTAAAGAAATTGCTGATGCTTCTTCTGGAATGATTACCTCTGTAGCACCAATCATTTCATATAATTCCTTATGTGTTTCTTCATCCGCTCTTACTGTAATAAGTCTAACATTTAATTTTTTTAGATTAACAATTGTTAGAATAGATGCTTGTAAATTATTACCTATCGCAACAACAGCATGGTCAATTGTACCAACACCTAATTCAGATAATACCTCGTATTTAGTTGCATCTGCAATTACACAGTGAGGTACCTTTTTAGATATACCTTTAACTGATTCTTCTTTTATATCAATTGCTAAAACCTCACATTTCATAGCGGCAAGTGTTTTAGCTACGTTAGAACCGAATCTTCCAAGTCCTATTACAACAAAAGTCTTTTTCATCCTATGATCACACTCTCTTCTACATATTGGATAGCTTCCTTTGAAGAAGTCATCCAGTTTTTATTTACGACACCAATTACTGTAAGTGGTCCTAAACGACCAAATAGCATTACAAATGATAATATTATCTTATTTGGAATATATAAGCTTGTAGTTATTCCTCTCGATAATCCTGTTGTTGAGAAGGCTGATATAACCTCAAAGATTGTATCATCAACTCTTAAATCAGGTTGAATTGTTACAACAATACCAGTGATTGTAGCAACTAATATAACTGCAACATTAACTAATACGAAAGCCTTAAATATTTGTGAATCCGAAACACTTCTATTAAATGCCTTGGTCTTTTTACCAGTTGCATAATGGAATATTGCCATAATTATAATAGCGAATGTTGTTGTTTTAATACCACCACCACATGAGCATGGTGATGCACCTATTAGCATCAACGAAGCACAAATAACCTCTGCTGCAGGAGGCAATTCTGATATTTTAAATGTTTGGAAGCCTGCTGTTCTACAAGTTATTGAAGTAAAGAAGGCCTCAAGCCAAGTCATTTGATTACATGTTAGCTTTAAGAAAGATGCTCCTAAAACAATTAATAACAAAGTTGTTATCAATGTGATTTTTGTATGTAAGGAAAAGTTTTTCCATTTAAATCTTTTTTGCCAAACGTCTTGAAATACTACTACTCCAATACCACCAAAAACAATCATTAGCATTGTTGAGATATTAATAGTAAGCATAGATGCATATGATAATCCATAATATGCATAATTAGCATTTGAGAAAACAGCCATATTATCAACGCTAAATACATCAAATCCAGCATTGTTAAATGATGCTGCAGCGTGGAAAACTGACATAAAGAAAGCTTTTTTTATGCTTCCTGTGCCTCCACCTAAATACACTGTATATTCATATAGTGGGTACCAGTTAACTAAAATTCCAATTATTTGAATAACAAAAGATAATATAACTATGCTTTTTACTAAGCTAACGATCCCTTTTACTGAATTTTGATTTAAGGATTCCCTTAATAAAAATCTATTTGAAATACCTATTTTGGCACCTACTATTATAAAGAAAAATACGGCTATAGTAATTATCGATAATCCACCAATTTCCATTAATATAACCATAACTGTTTTACCAAAAATGGTCATATTAGCACATACTCCCTGTGGCATAACTGATAAACCAGTAACGCATACTGCAGATGATGCCATAAACAATGCATTGGAAAAATAATCTCCACCTGAAACACTATTTCTATATTCAGCAGTATAAGCAAATGGCATTAATAATGCTATTGTACCAATTACTATTACTGAAACAAAGGTAAAAATTATATATATGTATGGATGAATTTTATTATGACGCATAAAACTAACCACCTCAATTGTACATATAAAGTATTATACTATAAAATGTATATATTTTCTATATTACATAGAAAAAACGGATTAGAAATCCGTTTTACTTAACCCATTCATCTGGCAATGCTTTAGAAATAGCCATTGCTAAAGAGCCTGGTCCAATATGACATGAAACTGATAATGATAATGGCTCACATATAACTTCTTGTCCTGGGAATTTTTCTTTAATCATCTCAATAAAATTATTTGCTTCTGTTTTATCAACTCCAGAATAAGCAACCTCTAAATGAACGTTATCTGTTCTTCCATCCTTATCCTTTAAATAACCATTTATCTTTTCTAAACAAGCATTTAGCATGATTTCTTTTGCACTTTCTATGCTTCTATTTCTCATTCTAAATTTATCTAGCTTTTCTCCCTTAATTAAAAGGATAGGCTTTAGCTTTAGCATACCACCAAGTGCGGCAGCAGCTGCAGTGATTCTTCCACCCTTTTTTAAGTATTCTAGTGTATCTACCATAATGAAAATATCTGATTCAAATTTTACTTCCATTAATTTGTCATGAATTTCCTTACCGCTATAGCCTTTACTTGCAAGTTCCATTGCGTCTAGAACTGATTGTCTTTGAGTAACTGAAATTCTTTGATTATCTACAACAAATACCTTTCCAGCATAATTAGTACTTGCAGAAGTTAATGCAGTAGCACAAGATTTTGATAATCCTGATGACATAGGAATATAAACTATTTCATCATATTCTTCTAATAATTCATCCCAAATAGAATTTACATAGCCAATTGATGGTTGGCTAGTTGAAACCTTAGCCCCACCTTGAAGCTTTTCATAAAATCCCTCTTGAGTTAAATTAATATCCTCTAAATATTCCTCTCCATCGATATTAAATGGCATTGGAATAACACGAATTCCAAGTTCCTTTGCTTCTGCTTGAGAAATACCACTATTACTATCTGTCATAACTGCAACTTTTACCATATAGCGACCTCCAAAATTATATCACTTTGTGACATATATTTTTAAAATTACGCCATATTATATCAAACCAATATACCTTTGTCAACATTTTATAGATTTATCTTTAATTTCGTCTAAAGCTTTCATAATTCTTACTTTTTGGTTAGGATTAACCTCACTTTGATGCCAAAGTGTGTAATAATTATCAAAATCCAACCATTTGTATTCAGTTGTTTCTCCTTCTTGAAGCTTTATAGAATCAAGCTCACATTTAGTAGTTCCATAAAAGATAAAATATAATGCTTTAGTATTATCCATATAATATTTATATAAAAATTTGAGCTTTATATCAGTAATACCAGTTTCCTCTTCTACCTCTCTTTTGGCAGAAAATATTTCAGTTTCACCATATGTTATAGCGCCACCAGTGGTTTCTAGCATATTAGGATATACATCCTTATTTCTATCTCTTCTTGTAACTAAATACTTATCATATTTCTCATTATATATGACTACATCAACAACTCCTCTAAGCTCTCTACCCTTAATCATTTCTCCACGATAAATAAAGGTATTTAATTTATTAAAGCTATAATCATATACTTGTATCTTTTCACATTTTTCTAAATAATCATTTCTTAATAATATAAAAGAATCAGTAAGTATTTTAGTTGAATTATAATTATTAAAATAAAGATCACCATTGTATTTAAAATTATTCTTTTCAAATACTCTTTTAGATTTATTATTAGCCTTTGAACAAGCACCAACAATATAATCTAATTTTAAATCTAATAGTACGTATCTAATAACCTCTCTTATTGCCTCAGTCATTATTCCCATATTCCAATAGGATTTTGATAATACAAAACCTATTTCCTTTCCTATTAAACCATTGGGATAATTTGCAGTATGAGGATCAGTTACACCTATTGATCCAATTACCTTATTGTTTTCTTTATATACAATAGCTAATGTATCCTTATTTTCAATAAAGCATTTTAAAATATTTTTAGTTTCTTCTATCGTTTTATGGTGAGCCCATCCAGCAGGTTCACCTACTCCCTCAACTCTCGCATATTCATAAAAATCAGATAGATCATTTTCATTAAATAATCTTAAATCTAATCTTGCAGTATGGAGAGTTATCTTTTTAAATAACTCCATACTTCTACTCCTCGTAATTTGATTTTATTTCAATTAGCTCAAAATATCTTTCCATTAATTTATCATATTTAATTTCAGATTCATCAATTTCCTTTTGGAAATCCATAAGCTCTGTATAATCTCTTTTTGGATTATTTATTTCCTGTTTAAGAAAGCTTAATCTTTCCTCCAATTGCGCTATATTAGCTTCTACCTCTTCATATTCCTTTTTTATTGCAGAAGGTAATCTATTTCTTTTTCTAGTATTGTTTTCTTTAGGCTTATCCATAGCTATAGAGATATTTTTTTCCTCTAAATACTTAGAGAAGGTTTTTAAGGATTCAACAATATAGTTTCCTTCAAAGCATAATAATTTATTACATATCTTATCTAAGAAATATCTATCATGTGAAACCACCATAATAGGACCCTTAAATGACATTAAATAATCCTCTAATAATTCTAATGTATAAATATCTAAATCATTAGTTGGCTCGTCAAATAATAGCATATTAGGATTAGATATTAATACCTTTACTAGCTGAAGTCTTCTCTTTTCTCCACCTGATAGCATTTTTACCTTACTATATTGTAAATTAGAATCAAATAGGAATCTTTCAAGTAGGTCAGACGCACTAATAGTTCCATCTAATGTTTCAATATTTGATTTATATTCCTTTATATAATCTATAACTCTTATTTCAGGATCAATTAATTCTAAATGCTGGCTAAAATATCCAATTTTTAGTGTTTCACCCTTTATTACTTCACCAGAATCAGGCAATACCTCGCCCATTAATATTTTAAATAATGTAGTTTTACCAGCACCATTATCTCCTACAACACCAATAATATCATCTCTATTTAAGTCAAAAGAAAAATTATCAAATAATAATTTATCTCCATAGGATTTTGAAATAGATTTTAATGAAATAAGCTTTTTACCAAGTCTTGAAGATATAGATGAAAATTCCATTGTCTTTTCTTCATTAAATTCTATTTTACTTAATTCATTAAATCTTTCAATTCTACTTTTACTCTTAGTTCTTCTAGCTTCAACGCCTCTATTCATCCATTCAGCTTCCGATTTAAGAATAGATTTTAGTTTCTTTTCAGCAGCCTTTTCTAAGACTAGTCTTTCAGCTTTTAATTCTAAGAATTTATCATAATTAGCTTCATATAGATATGTTTTACCAAAATCTAATTCTAGCATCTTATTACATACTCTTTGTAAAAAATATCTATCATGAGTAACCATGAAAATACCTTTTTTAAATTTAATTAAGTATTTTTCTAACCAAGTAATAAGCTCATTATCTAAATGGTTTGTTGGTTCGTCTAATACTAAAAAATCACAAGGTGTTACTAATACCTTAGCCAAAGCAACTCTTTTTAATTGTCCACCAGAGAAATTAGCAGTTGTAATTTCAGAATCATCAAAGCCCATTTTTGATAAGATAGATTTTGCTTCATAATCTAAGATTGGGTTATCAGGTTTTGAATCCTCCATTATTATATCTATTAATTTTTTATTAACATCAAATTTAGGATCCTGCGGAAGATAATTTATTCTTATTCCACCCGATTTAATAATTGTACCTGAAATTGGCTTTTCAATATCTAAAATTAATTTTAAAATCGTACTTTTACCTGTACCATTTACTCCTACTACTCCAACCTTATCATTTTCAGTTATTGAAAAAGATGCAGAGTCTAGTATTTTTCTTTCTATATATTTAAATGTAACATTATCAAATGTAATATTCATTTTAATCAGTCGAGTAGACAAGACTCAACATTCCCTCTCTTTCCATTTTATATTGTGTTAAAATATCATAATGTGAGTGGTTACTGTCTGCTTGCCCCTCACAGAACCGTACGTGCAGATTTTCCGCATACGGCTCTTCACCAACAATCTTTATTCCATTTGCTAGTGCCATATGTCTACTTTAATACTAGGTTCACTTACATAACATTGCCAGATTCTTAAGAAATCATTATGTTTCATTTTGCCCTTTTGGTCTCTTCGATTTAGCCATTTATATAATGTGTATTTAACATATTTATAAAACTTAACTAGACTATCGTAATTTCCGTTTATACCATAGTAGTTGTAATGACCTACTATCTTGCGATTAATCCTTTTACATAATTCAGCTAGTGGGTCGTGCATATGCTCTT
>Ga0310694_10001223_pt1 | contig 29871 bp, 23 predicted proteins | sample 174DNAGHGhighgp2_FD_203884 | JGI IMG/M metagenome (GOLD analysis project Ga0310694, IMG submission 203884) | Sheep rumen microbial communities from Palmerston North, Manawatu-Wanganui, New Zealand - 1742 DNA GHGhigh gp2 (v2) (version 2) | ecosystem: Host-associated > Mammals > Digestive system...
TTTCCCTGCCCGGCACGGCGGCGCTGCTTTTGCTCTTTACGCTTTTGCTGGTTTACGGCTGGTGGCGGTGGCTGCCCGTGGAATACCTGCCCGCGCGGCATATGAAAACCCGGGACGCGCTGTTCTTTGCCCGCCGGGCAAGGAAACGGGGGCGCGCGGCGCTGATCAAAAACGCGCTGGTGAACTGCCTGTTGACCCTGCCTGCCGCGGCGGGATTCCTGCTGGTGATGGTGCCCTACGTGATCTGGGGCATGCAGGGGGCCACCGGGGCCCAGTTCCTGATCGCAAACGCCTTAAAGCTCCTGCGCGCGCCCTTGCCCAAGGCGCAGATCACCCAGCTGCTGGCGGTGTATTTCTTGCTGTATCTGCCCCTGTGCCTGCTTCGCAAAACGCGCAACGCCATGCTGGTGCGGCGCTTGACCCGGGAGGCGGATGAATTGGAGAGCGGCCATGCGGCTGGATAAACTGCTAGGCTTGCTGGGGGTGGCCACCCGGTCGGAAAGCAAGGCCATCCTGAAGGAGGGCCGGGTGCGCCTGAACGGCGAAATCGTCAGGGACGGTGCCGTATCGGCGCCAGAGGGCGCGCAGGTGGAATTGGACGGCAGGCCCCTGGATACCCGGGTGGAGCGTTGGGTGATGCTCAACAAGCCCGCCGGCGTGCTCACCGCCGCCGAGGACAAACGGCAAAAAACGGTGATGGACCTGCTGCCGCCGGTATACCGGTCTCTCGGCTGTATGCCGGTGGGCCGATTGGACAAGGACACCACGGGCCTTTTGCTGCTCACCACCGACGGGGAATTGGCCCATCGGCTCATCGCCCCGGGGCGGCACGTGGACAAAGTGTACCGGGCCACGGTGGAGGGAGAACTGACGGAAGACGATGTTTCCGCTTTTGCCCGGGGCGTGCCCCTCAAGGATTTTACCGCGCTGCCATCCCGCCTCCAGATCCTGGCCCCGGATACCGCCTTGGTGACGGTGCGGGAAGGAAAATACCACCAGGTGAAAAGAATGTTCGGCGCGGTGGGCAAGCCGGTGATCCGGCTGGAGCGGCTGCGCTTCGGGCCCCTCTCCCTGGATGAAGCGCTGGAAGCAGGACAATACCGGGAACTGACGGAGGAGGAAACCGCCGCGCTGTACCGTGCGGCGGGCTTGGAGCATGAGTGACCATTACTATTCCGCGTCGCCCCAGAGCGAACACCGCTACGCCGCCTGCGATTTTGAATACCGGGGCGCTTTTCTGCGCTTTACCACCGACGCCGGGGTGTTTTCCCGGGGAGAAGTGGACTTTGGCACCCGGGTGCTGCTCGGCGCGCTGCCCGATGAAATGACAGGGGACGTATTGGACCTGGGCTGCGGCTGGGGGGCCATCGGCGTGACGGTGGGGAAAAAATACCCCGACTGCCGGGTGACCATGTGCGATGTGAACGAGCGTGCGGCGGAGCTGGCGCGAAAAAACGCCGGGGAAAACGGCGTGAACGCCCATGTGGCCGTTAGCGACGGAGTGACCGGCGTGCAGGGGACCTTCGATACGATCCTCACCAATCCGCCCATCCGCGCCGGCAAGCAGGTGATCTACGGCCTGTTCGCCGCGGCGAAGGAACGATTGAACAAGGGCGGCGAACTGTACCTGGTGATCCGCAAGCAGCAGGGGGCCGATTCGGCGGTGAAATACCTGAAAACCCTGTTTGCGCAGGTGGAGACCATTGAAAGAAGCGGCGGATTCCACGTGATCCGCTGCCGGGAGGAAGAGAGCAATGCAGTTTGACGCGGCGTATTTTGACGCGGGCATCCAAAGGAAAAACACCGGCTGCGAAAAGTGGGACGACCCGGGCGTGCTGCCGGAGGGCGGCGTGCCCTTGTGGGTGGCGGATATGGATTTTCCCTGCCCGCCGGCGGTGGAGGAAGCGGTGAAGCAAAGGGCCGCGCATCCCTGCTTCGGCTATAACAACAGCGAAGCCGAGCAGCAATGCACAGACGCCTTGCTTACCTACTGGCGGCGCAGGCATGGCCTGACGCTGCAAAGGGAAAACTGCCTTACGCTGCCCTGCGTGATCACGGGGCTCAAGCTGTGCGTCCGGGCGCTCACCCGCCCCGGCGACCGGGTGGCCATGTTCACCCCGGTGTACGGCCCCTTCTATTCCGCGGTGAAGCTGAATGGGCGGCAGGCGGCGCCGGTGCCGCTGGAGCCCGATGAAAAGGGCCGCTATCCCATGAACCTAAGGGGCATGGAGGAGGCGCTGCAAGCCGGGGCCAGATTGATCATGCTGTGCAGCCCCCACAATCCTCTTTCCCGCCTGTGGACGAAGGAGGAATTGACCGCCCTGATCGAATTGGCGAAACGGTATGACGCGCCTGTCGTGTGCGACGAGATCCACGCCGATTTCGTGTACGCGCCGGGCTGTTTTACCCCCAGCCTTACCGTGGACGGCGCGGCGGACAGGGCTGTGATGCTCTGCGCCGCCAGCAAAACCTTCAACGTGGCGGGATTGCAGCAGGCCGCGGCGGTATCGCTGAACCCGGCGCTGCTGGCCGCCATGAAGAAAGAGGCCGACGCCGCCGGCGTCACCAGCGGCAACGCCTTTGCTCTGGCCGCTACCGAAGCGGCCTATCGGGACGGGGACGCCTGGCTGGACGGGCTGATCGCCTATCTGGACGGCAATCGTCAGGCGCTGCGCGAATTTGTGGAGCAAAAGCTGCCCCGGGTGCGTTTGGCCCCCATCGAGGCCACGTACCTGGCCTGGATGGACCTGCGGGCCTATGGCATGACCTGCGACGAACTGCAAAAGAAATGCTACCGCCACGGCGTGGCCTTTACCGGCGGCACCTTCTTCGGCCCCGAGGGCGAAGGGTACCTCCGGGTGAATTTCGGCTGCCCCAGGCGGCAATTGCTGGAAGGCATGGAGCGGCTCTGCGCCGCCTTAAAGGAGGAATAATCAAGCCATGGATCGGATCGACGAACTGCTTTCTTCCTACCGGGAAGAAATGATGGAAACAGTGCAAAAATGGGTGCGCATCCCCAGCGTGAAGGGCGAAGCGGCTCCGGACGCGCCCTTTGGCCCGGAGGCCCGGCGCGCATTGGACACGGCCCTTGCCGACTGCGAGCGCTTCGGCTTCAAAACCGAGCAATTCGACGGCTACGCCGGCCATGCGGACCTGGGCGAAGGCAATACCCGGGACGCCCTGGCCATCCTGGCCCATCTGGACGTGGTGCCGGTGGGCGACGGCTGGACCTATGATCCCTTCGAGGGAAAGCGGGAGAACGGCTGCATTTTTGGCCGCGGCACCAGCGACGACAAGGGCCCGGCGGTGGCGGCGCTGTACGCCATGCGGGCGGTGAAGGAGGCCGGCATCCCCCTGCGCCGCAAGGTGCGCTTGATCCTGGGCTGCGACGAGGAATGCGGCTCCTCCGATATGGTATACTATAAAAAGGCCACGGAAATGCCCCGCTCCGGCTTCAGCCCCGACGCCGATTATCCGGTCATCAACATTGAAAAAGGCGGCGCGCACGTGCGTTTTGTGGGCAAAAACAGCCACGAAGGGCTGCACGTTCTGTCCATGCAGGTGGGCGAGCGCGCCAACGTGATCCCCGGCTTCGCCTCCGCCCTGGTGGAGGGCGACGAGGAATTGGCCGAGGCGGCCAAAAAGGCCGGAGAAAAGCTGGGCTTTCAGGTGAACACCATGCTGGGCAACGGCGCGGTGATCATCGAAACCACCGGCATGACCGGCCATGCCGCGTTTCCTGCCCACGGGAAGAACGCCATCGGCCAGATGCTTCTGATCTTTAAGGAACTGGGGGCCACCGGTGCGCTCAGGGACCTGGCCGACGCCGTAGGCACGACCTGGGACGGCAAGGGCCTGGGCATCGCCATGCGGGACGAGGTTTCCGGCGAATTGACCGGCAGCCTGGACATCATCAAGGTGGACGAGGAAACGGTGGACGCGGTGATGGACGTGCGCTATCCCGTGCTGCTGAATCAGGACGCCATGGCGGCCATGATCCGGGAACGCCTGCCCGAATTTGAAATCACCGTGCCCGAGAGCCGTAAGCCGCACTTTGTCAGCGACCGCACCGAGCTTGTGCAGGAATTGCTGGAGGCGTATCACGAAATCACCGGCGGCGAAAAGAAAACCATCGCCATCGGCGGCGGCACCTACGCCCAGAGCATGGAGGAGGGCGTGGCCTTCGGGGCGCTGTTCCCGGGCCAAAAGGAAATGGCCCACCAGGCCGACGAATACATGGAAGAGGAATCCATTTTCCAAAATGCCCGCATCTTCGCCCGGGCCATCGTGCGCCTGGCGGGCAAAAAGCAAACCAACCAGGGAAAAGAGGAATGAACAATGGCTGAAACCGTTTTGATCACCTGCATCAACTGCCCGGTGGGCTGCCGCATGGAAGTGGTGCACGAGGGGGAAAATGTTCTGTCCGTCAAGGGCAATACCTGCAAGCGGGGCGATCAGTACGCCCGGCAGGAGTGCGTGTCGCCCCTGCGCATGGTCACCGCCGTGGCCCCGGTCAAGGATCGGGAAATCCCGGTGAGCCTGAAAACCCGCACGCCCATCCCCAAGAAGCTCATCGACGCATGCATGCAGGCCGTGATGGAAAAGCCCTTTGAAGCGCCCATTCAGGCCGGCGACGTATTGATCGAAAACGTGTGCGGCTGCGGCGTGGACGTGATCGCCACCAAATCCGTGCCGTGAGGCTGGACGAAGCGTTTTTCCGGCAGGACGCGCTTTTTGTGGCTCCCGCGCTTGCCGGCGCTTACGTCTGCCGCCGGCTGGCGGACGGGCGTGTCATGCGGGGCCTCATCACCGAGACCGAAGCCTACCGCGGGGAGGAGGACGGGGCCTGCCACGCCAGGGCCGGCAGGACCCATCGCACCGAGATGCTCTACCGCGCCGGCGGCTGCAGCTACGTGTATCTGGTGTACGGCCTGCATTGGCTGTTCAACGTGGTCACGGGCCGGGCGGATCAGCCCCAGGGTGTTTTGATCCGCGCTCTTGAAGCGCCCCTGGACGGCCCCGCCAAATGGACCCGCGCCTTTGGCGTCACCGGCGCGCAGAACGGCCTGCTTCTGCCCTCGTCGGATGAAATCTGGCTGGAGGCGGGGATCAGCCGTCCCGTGCGCACAGCCCCCAGGGTGGGCGTGGATTACGCCCCGGAGCCCTGGAAAAGCATGCCCTGGCGTTTTATGATTGATCCCTGAAAGGAGAAATACCATGCCCATCGCACCGATTCTGATGACCCCGGCATACCGCTATGGCGCGGCCACCCCCTGGGGCGGCGACGGCCTGCGCACGTTTTTTCATAAGGATATTCCGGACAGCCGCACCGGCGAAGGCCTGGAGACCAGCGCCATCCCCGGGCTGGAGAGCAAAAGCGAAACGGGGGAAACCCTCACGGCGCTGATCGACCGCTATGGCGAGCGCCTGACCGGCCCGGGCTTTGCGCAGCCGTTCCCGCTGCTGCTCAAGCTGCTGGACGCCCGGGACACCCTGAGCGTGCAGGTGCACCCCGACAACGAATACGCCGCCCGGGTGGAGCATAAGCTGGGCAAGACCGAGGCCTGGCACATCCTGCGCTGCGATGAAGGCGCGGAACTGGTGTACGGCCTGACGCCCGGCATCACCAAGGAAGAATTGCGCGCCGCCTGCCGGCAGGGATCGGCGGTGGAAAAGATGCTGCGGCGGGTGAAGGTGCATCCCGGGGAGACTTACTACATTCCCGCCGGCACGGTGCACGCCATCGGAAAAGGCATCCTGCTCTATGAGATCCAGCAGTCCAGCGACGTGACCTACCGCTTCTACGATTGGGACCGCACCGATAAAAACGGCAACAGGCGGGAATTGCACCTGGACAAGGCCATTGACGTGACCCGGCTGGATTTTGCCGGCGAAGCGGCGAAGGAAGAGGAAACAGAGCCCGGGCGTTTCGCTTTGCTCCGGGAACGGTATTTCTGGCTGGACCGGTTTGCGGCAGGCGTTTTCACGCTGCCCCGGGATGAAGAAAGGTTTGGCATCCTCACGGCCACGGCTCCCTGCGTCCTTTCCTGGCAGGGCGGTGAAATGGCCCTGGATGCCGGGCGCACGGCATTTTTGCCCGCCGACGGCTTTGAGCTGACGCTGCGCTGCGGCGCGGCGCTTCTGTCCCGGCCTGCCAGGGGGTAAACGTCAATATCCGGGAATTGCGGCGAAAAATATGCAATTCTTTTGCTGAAAAAGCAGGAAACAAATCAAAAGCTGGAATAATCAGAAAAAAAATTACCAAAATTGCTATGAAATCGCTCGCGGAACCTTGTAATTCCGTGGGCGATTTGCTATAATATGTGCTTGGAGGATGATCGACGAATATGTGCTTTGAAAATCGGCTTGCAGCCCGCTGCCCGGATGGATCGGTGCGGCGGGACGTTGGATTGGATGCGTACACCACGCTGCGGGTGGGCGGAAAGGCGGATTATTTTGCCGAGCCTGAAAATGAAGCGCAGCTTTGCGCTTTGCTGACCGCCGCCGGGGAAACCGATACGCCGGTTTTGCTCATGGGCAACGGCTCCAATCTCCTGGTGCGGGACGGGGGCTTCCGCGGCCTGGCGATCCGCCTGGGCAGGGCCTTTGCGCAAATCCATGTGGATAAAGAAAAAATCACCGCCCAGGCCGGGGCGCTTTTGAGCCAGCTGGCCCGGGCTGCCCGGGACGCGGAACTGACCGGCCTTGAATTTGCTCAGGGCATCCCCGGCACCGTGGGCGGCGGCGTGTATATGAATGCCGGGGCGTACGGCGGCGAATTGGGCCCGCTGATCGAAAAGGCGCGGGTGCTGACCAAGGACGGCGTCCGGGACGTGGCCGGCGCGGAAATGGCATTTTCCTACCGCCATTCCCGGGCCATGGAAGAACAATGGATCGTGCTGTCGGCCGTGTTTTCCCTGAAAAAGGGCGACGCGGAAGCCATTGACGCCGCCATGCGGGATTTCGCCGCCCGCAGGAAGGAAAAGCAGCCCCTGGAATACCCCAGCGCCGGCTCCTTTTTCAAGCGCCCCGCGGGGTATTTTGCCGGCAAGCTGATCGAGGACGCGGGCCTCAAGGGCCTGCGGATCGGCGGCGCTCAGGTGAGCGAAAAGCATGCGGGCTTCCTGATCAACCGGGGCGGCGCCACGGCGGCGGATTTCCTGGCCCTCAAGGACCGGGTGCAGCGGGAGGTGTACGCCCGCTTCGGCGTCATGCTGGAGCCCGAGGTGCGCATCGTTGGGGAGGACGCATGAGCTTTTCATCCCAGGTGAAGGAGGAACTGCAGCGTATTTTTCCTGAAAAGCACTGCTGCCAGCTGAGCGAACTGTCCGCCCTGACCCAGACCAGCGCTTCCCTGCGCCTGTCCGGCAGAGGCAGGGTGCGGGTGGTGTACGAAACGGAAAACCCGGCCCTGGCCAAGCGCATTTTCCAGCTGCTCAAAAAGCGGATGGAAATCACCCCGTCCCTGGAATTCAAACGGCACAGGCGTTTGGGCGGCCGCAGACTTTCGGTGCTCACGGTGCCGGAAGCGGACAGCCGCCGGCTGCTCATCGCCCTGCATATGATGCGGGAGGAAGAAAACGGCGCGGTATTCAAGGGCGTGCCAAGAGCGGCGGAGAGCCGCCGCTGCTGCCGGAGCGCTTTTCTGCGGGCGTCCTTTCTGGGGGCCGGCACGGTGGCGTCGCCGGAAACGGGGTATCACCTGGAGTTTCTCTCCAGCCCGGGGCGTACGGAAACGCTGCTGAAGATCCTGAAAAAAAGCGGCGTGGAGGGGCATGTGTCCCAAAGGCGGGAGCGCGACGTGGTGTATGTGAAAAAGGGCGACGACGTGGTGACCTGCCTTGCGCTGATGGGAGCCCACGCGGCGCTGCTGGACATGGAAAACATCCGCATCCGCCGGGATGGCCGCAATCAGGCCAACCGGGCCCGCAACTGCGACGAGGCCAACCTGAAAAAGCAGCTGTCGGCGGGGGAAAGGCAGGCCCGGGCCATCGTACGCTATTCCCTGGCCCACAGTCTTTCGGCGCTGCCCAGGGAATTGCAGGAACTGGGCCGCCTGCGTATGCTGCATCCCGAATTGTCCCTGGAGGAATTGGGCCAGGCATTGGCCGTGCCCATTGGAAAATCCGGCGTCAACCACCGCATGCGGCGGCTGATGGCCCTGATCGAAGAGAAAGAGAGCGACGACGGCACACAAGAGAGCAGGGAAGAGAGCCATGATTAAGCACACGTTGGATTTGCATCACGTTACGCCCCTGACCCGGCAGCAGATCGAGCACCTGGCCCATCTGGCGGGCGACTATGAAAGCCGCGTGCTCTTTGAGCATCAAAACCGGGTGATCAACGGAAAAAGCATGCTGGGCTTATTATCCCTGGGCATGACCGGCCACGATCAGGTGACCATGATCGTGGAGGGAGCCGACGAAGAGGAAGCGGCGCGGGAAATCAAAAAATTGCTGGACAGCGGCGTGCGCGCGCCCAAAAACGCCGGCGACGCGCAGGAACTGATGCAGCGGGTAAAAAAGGCGTACAGCGATATTCTGGGCGAGAATCTGCGCGGGCTGTACCTGCACGGCTCCCTGGCCGCCGGCTGCTTCCAATGGAACCGCAGCGACATTGATTTTCTGGCTGTGGTGCGGGACCCGCTGGAATTAAAGGACAAGCTGCTGCTTGTGGACGCGCTGTACCGGCTGCGGGAGGAAGCGCCGCCCGCGGGCTTTGAAATGAGCGTGATCCTGGAGAAATACTGCCGGAATATTCCGTATCCCATTCCTTTTGAGCTGCACTATTCCGCCGCGCATCAGGCGGCTTACGAGCGGGACAGCGCCGCCTTCTGCCGGGATATGCATGGAACGGACGAGGATCTGACGGCCCATATCCTGGGCCTGCACGCGTTCGGCGTCACGCTGCTGGGCCCGGCCATCGCCCGCGCTTTTGATCCTGTGCGCAGGGAAGACGCCCTGCGGGCGATCCTGCATGACGCAAACGGAGCCAAAGCGCCTGCGGTGGATAAGCCTGGGTACTACGTACTCAATCTCTGCCGCGCCCTGGCTTACAAGCGGGAAAACCTGGTGCTTAGCAAGCGGGACGGCGCCGAATGGGCGCTGCAGAAGCTGGATCAGGAGCATCAGCGGGTGATCCAGGCTGCCCTGAACGCCTACCTGGCCGGCCGCGATATGAGCTGCGACGCGGGGCTGACGGAAAGCTTCCTGCATGCCGCGCTGGAGGAATTGAACGGATAACGAAAACGAAACAGAAAAGGCGGACCGCTCTTTGGGAAGCCAAGGGGCGGTTCTTTTCATACCGCGTTATGGGAAAAACGTCTTTTTGTGAAGATTCATCATGCGGGGAACGCACAAGTTTGGCGCGGAAGGCATAGCATAAGCATGCCCCCCCGCGCGTTTGCCCGGGATTGACAAAATATGGCGCAGGGAGTATAGTACCGGAAAAGACTGACGGTTTGGAGATGAGGATATGCCGTTTTTGAATGAACAGGCGCTGCCGGCGCCTGAAAGCGCGGTGACCCGCGAGAAACAAATCGTTCGCACCAGTGTGGTGGGCATCGCCGCCAATCTGGCGCTGGCCTCTTTCAAGGCTGCGGTCGGATTGCTGTCCAACTCCATCGCCGTGGTGATGGACGCGGTCAACAATCTGTCCGACGCTGCTTCGTCGGTGATCACCATCATCGGCACCAAGCTGGCCGCCAAGGAACCCGACCGCAAGCATCCCTTCGGCCATGGGCGGGTGGAATACCTGAGCGCCATGATCATTGCCGTGATCGTGCTCTACGCCGGCATCACCTCCCTGGTGGAATCGGTGAAGAAGATCATCACGCCGGAAACGCCGGATTACGCCCCCGTGGCCCTGATCGTGATCGGCGCGGCGGTGATCGTGAAGATCGTGCTGGGGCGGTATGCGAAGGGCAAGGGCAAGCAGCTCAATTCCGACGCCCTGGTGAATTCCGGCGAGGATGCCACCCTGGACGCCGTCATTTCCGCGGCCACCCTGGCCGCCGCAGCGGCGTTCCTTATATGGGGCGTGTCGCTGGAAGCGTATCTGGCCGCGGTGATTTCTCTGCTGATTATCAAGTCCGGCATTGAAATGCTGCGGGAAACCCTGTCCAAGCTGCTGGGGGAAAGGGCCGATGTGGAATTGGCCCGCGCCATCAAGGAAACGGTGCTTTCCTTCCCCCAGGTGCAGGGCGTGTATGATCTGGTGCTCAATGATTACGGCCCCGACAGGATCAACGGCTCTTTGCATATCGAGGTGCCGGATACCCTGTCTGCCGACGAGCTGGATGAACTGCTGCGGGAAATCGCCGTGAAGGTGTACGGCGAACAAAAGGTGATCCTCACCGCCGTGGGCGTGTACGCCGTCAATACCCAGGACCCTCAGGTGGTGGCCATGCGGGAAAAAATCCATGAATTGGTTTTCGCCCACGAAAATATCCTGCAGATGCACGGCTTCCATGTGAACAACGAAAAAAAGACCATCCGCTTCGACCTGATCATTTCCTTCGACGCCCAGGACCGCCATGCCGTTTACGATCATGTGGTCAGGGACGTGCAGGAAATGTATCCCGATTATCAGGTGCAGGTGGCCATGGATACCGATTTCAGCGAAACGTGAAAGCCTGGGCTTTGCCCGCCTTCCGCTGACGATGAGCACCTCATCCGGCCCTTCGGGCCACCTTCCCCTCAAGGGGAAGGCAATCCACCTCATCCGGCCCTATGGGCCACCTTCCCCTCAAGGGGAAGGCAATCCACTGGATCATTGTCCGGGCGCTTCGGGGCCGGAGCCGGCAAACCCGGCCCTGCGGATTGTTGATGAAGGAACAACTGCCCTTTCATACTTCCTCAAGGTACTTTGTCGACACACCGGGCCGGCTGCTTGCAGCCGGTCTTTTTTTCGCGCGTGCAAAGCCCTGTCTGGATGATGAACAGAGCGAAAAACCACGCGATCCCAGACGCTGAATCTCCGGGCATGACGGAAATGCTGCTTTGACAAAACAGGCCGGACTGCATTCATCATTTCCGATCCTTCATCATATAATACAGCGATTCGCGAATGATCCGTTTTCCGCTGCGCTGCTATCGGCGCCGTTACAGGGTCTTTGTGCTGTTCCGCCATACCGGATTGGTACGGATGTGCGTCCAGTAAAATGGAAGATCCGGGGTGCGGATGCGGGCGAGCAGGATGTCGGCGGCGATGCGGCCGATTTCCACGCTGGGAATCTGCACCGTGGTGAGCGCGGGCTCTGCCAAAGCGGATTGGGATGTGCCGTCAAAGCCGGTGACCATTACTTCGCCGGGGATGGACAGGCCCATCTTCTTCAGGGCGTTCATCAGATGAATGGCCAGAAAATCGTTGGCGCAGACGAAGGCGTCGGGAAGGCAGGGCATCCGGCTGATCTGGCTGATCAGCCAGTCGGCGTCGCTGTAAGGAGACGCGTCCGGCGCCAGGATGCAGATGCGTTCATTCAAAGCGATGCCCGCCTGCTCCAAACTCAGCCGGTAGCCGAACCAGCGCTCGTAAAAGCTGCCGCAGTGGTCCTTGTCGCCCACAAAGCCGATGCGGCGCGCCCCGAGGGCAATGAGCTGCTTCACAATGGCGCTGATGCTCGCAACATTCTCCATGGACACAAAATCGCATGGATACAGATGAATAACGGCGTGAACGGGGCTGTCGATCACAACGGTGGGCAGGGCCAAGGCGCAAATCATGTTCAGGTATTCGGCGTCAAACAGCTCGATGGCTACAATGCCGTCGGTTTTCTCCGGGATAAAGTGGGGCGGCAGGTGCTTCTTACGCAGCTCCTCCGCGGAAACTTCAAACATTTTCAGGGTATATCCGGCCCGGCAGATCTGATCGGTGAACGTGGTGATGAAAAAAGTGCCAAAATGATAATTTACTGGCATGTTGTTGGTGAGCAGGGCGATGGTGCGCCCGTTTTCCCGGGGCGCGGCCGCATTCTCCGCCACGGGCAGGCCATAGCCCAGCTCGCCGGCCTTTTGCATGATCAGCGCGCGGGTGGCAGGCGGCACCGCGCCGCGGCTGTTGAATACCTTGGACACCGTGTTCCGGGACAGATCGCAGGCGTCAGCGATGTCCTGCATAGTGACGCGTTTGCTTGCCATGGAAAAAACAACCTTTCTGACTGACGTTAGAAACATTTTAACACAAATACATGTATACATCAAGTTTACAAAATGTAAATTTTTGATTGAATTTCCATTGTTTTCTTTTTGAACCCTCCCCCTGAAAACGATGGAATAATTCCCTAAATGTAAAAATTTTCCGTTATTATATTTACATGCTGTAAAATACATGTGCACATCAGGTTTACAAAATGTAAATATTAGCTTAATTTCCATCATTTTCTTGTTGAAAACCCTTTGAAAACAGTTAAATAACATCCAAAATGCACAAATTTTCCGATTTTATATTGACAAACTGTAAATTATCTTGTAGAATCCAAATTGAATAATGTAAACCGTAATTCTGTTACCCGCGGCAGATCGAAAGACGCATAGCCCGATCCGCCCCCCAGTCTGATTCCCAAAGCACGTTTTCGGATCGACCGGTACCGTTGAAAGGGGGCTTCCAAAGAAGCGAACGATCGTGTTTCCTCATTGGTTACAACAAAAAAGGAGGGAAAACATGCAAGACGCAAAAAAGCTTCCCGCCGTCGGCGCGCGGCGGGGGAAGGAGAAGCCGGATTTGGGCAAGAGGCTGAGGAATTTCAGGGAAAATTCCCCTTACCTTTTGATGATCCTGCCGGCGATCCTGGTGGTGTTCCTGTTCAACTACCTGCCCATTTACGGCGTGCTGATCGCGTTCCAGGACTTCATGCCCGGCGACCAGATCCTCTCCAGCGAGACCATCTGGGTAGGCTTTGAAAACTTCTCACGCTTCTTCAACGACGTGCAGTTCTGGCCCCTGATGAAGAATACGTTCCTCCTGTGCATCATCGGCTTCATCATCGGCTTCCCGCTGCCCATTCTTGTGTCCTTGGCGCTCAACGCCCTCAAGCACAAGAAAACCGGCAAGGTATTCCAGACCATCTATACCGCTCCGCACTTCATCTCCCTGGTGGTGCTGGTCGGTATGCTGCAATTGTTCTTCGGCCGTTACGGCCTGGTGAACAACCTGGCGGCCAGCCTGGGAGGCGACAGGGTGTCCTATTTCCTGGAAAGCTCGGCGTTCAGGCCCATGTACATCCTGTCCAGCAACTGGCAGGACTTTGGCTGGAGCGCCGTGATCTACATCGCCGCCCTTTCCAATGTGGACCCGGTGCAGCATGAGGCCGCCATGATCGACGGCGCCAGCCGCTTCCAGCGGGTGATCCACGTGGATATTCCCGCCATCATGCCCATGATCAGCGTAATGCTGATTATGTCCATCGGCGGCCTGATGGGCGTGGGCTACGAAAAGGCGCTGCTGATGCAGACCGACGGCAACCTGGCTGTCAGCGAGCTGATTGCCACCTACGTGTACAAGCGCGGCTTGACCGGCACGCCGGACCAGGCATACGCCACCGCCATCGGCCTGTTCAACTCCGTGATCAACGTGGTGCTGCTGATCATCGCCAACACCACCTCCAAGCGGTTCTCCGAGAATTCGCTGTGGTAAGGAGGGGAAGAAAATGACTGTCAAGAATCCTGCTGTCAAACTCAAGGGCGGCCATGCCCTGAAGGATACCAAGGGCGACAAGGTTTTCTTCGTCATCAACGCCCTGTTCCTGGGCTTGCTGGCGCTGATTATTCTCTATCCTCTTTACTTCATCGTGATCGCGTCCTTCTCCGATCCCGACGCCGTTCTGGGCGGCCAGGTGGTGTTGGCCCCGGTGAACATCACCTTTGAAGGGTATCAAAAGGTATTCCAGCGCTCGGACATCTGGACCGGCTACTGGAACACCCTGTGGTACACCGTGGTCACCGTCCTTCTGTCCCTGGCCGTCACCATTCCCGCCGGCTGGGGCCTGAGCCGCAAAACCACCCCCGGCAAGAAATTCTGGATGCTGTACTTCATCATCCCCATGTTCTTCGGCGGCGGCCTGATCCCCTTCTACAACGTGATGAGCAGCCTGAAGCTGATCAATTCCCCCTGGGCAGTGATCCTGCCGGCCATCATGTCGGTGTGGAACCTGTTCATGACCAAGACCTTCTTTGAATCCTCCATTCCGGAGGGCATGCTGGAAGCCGCCAGGATCGACGGCGCGGGCAAGTTCCGCACCTTCTTCTCCATCGTGCTGCCGCTTTCGAAGGCTATCATCGCCGTGATGGCGCTGTACTACGCCGTGGGTCAGTGGAACAGCTACTTCAACGCCATGATCTTCCTGCAGGACGAAAGCAAGTATCCCCTGCAGCTGGTGCTGAAGGAAATCCTGATTGCCTCCGAGAGCACCGTGGGCGGCAGCGGCGAAACCATCCTGCAGCAGTACCGCCTGGCCAATCAGCTGAAATACGTCTCCGTGATCGTGTCCAGCCTGCCGGTGCTGTGCCTGTACCCCTTCGTGCAGAAGTACTTTGCCCAGGGCGTGATGATCGGCTCCCTGAAGGGCTAAAGCCAGCATGAAGGCATCGCATACCCAATTCACCCTTCGGTGAAATGCTTCAAATCAATCATCAGGAGGTTCTGTCGAATGAAGAACATGAAAAAATGGATTGCCCTGCTTCTGCTGGCAGCTATTGCCCTGACCCTTACCGCCTGCGGCGGCGGCAACGACAGCAAGCCTGCCGCCACCACGGCCCCCACCGCCGCGCCCGCAGCGGCCGCCGCCAATGAAACCAAGGCGGAAGAGCCCGCCAAGGAAGAAAAGGCCGAGGAAGCCAAGCCCGCCAGCGATCATCCCCTGAGCGCGACCTACGGCTTCCAGTGGACCGATCCCAACGCTCCCATCCTGAATGAAAAGGGCGCGCAGGAATTGTCCTTCCAGGTGTATTCCTCCAAGAACGCTTCCGCCCTGGACTACAACGACATGAAGATCATGGCCGACCTTTTTGCCCAGACCAATGTGCAGGTCAACTGGGAAAACGTGTCTGAATCCGTGTATTCCCAGCAGAAGAACCTGATCTTCGGCAACAAGGACAACCGGCCCGACGCCATCTACCACGCCGGCATGGGCGCTGGCGAAATCATCAAGTACGCCAAGCGCAAGGTGCTGGTGCCCATCAGCGATTATCTGGACTATATGCCCAACTTCAAAAAGCTGCTGGAAGAGCGCCCGGACATCAAGGCCCAGCTGCTGAATATTGAGGACGGCAAAATCTACTCCCTGCCCCGCATCGAGGAAATGGGCCTGCTGCAGAACCCGAACCTGCTCTTCCTGAACGTCGCCTGGACCAAGGAAGCCATCGCCGCCGGCGCTGTGGAAGGATTGACCGACGATCAGCTCAAGGACGGCCTGGCTTTGACCGCCGCCCAGATGGAGCAGATCCTGACCTACTTCCGCGATCATGACATGAACGGCAACGGCAAGACCGACGACGAGCGGCCCCTGAGCTTTGTGTACAACAACTGGCAGGGCAACCAGTGCGATCTGTATGGCATGTTCGGCCTCAACGACAACCTGGAGCACCGGGTGGTGGTGGACGGCAAGATCACCTACACCGTGCAGGACGAACGCTTCAAGGAAGCCACCAACTTCATTGCCAACTGGGTGGACAAGGGCCTGATCGACAAGGTATCCTTTGAGCAGAGCCAGGATAACTTCCTGGCCAACGGCAAGGGCATGGAGCTCTACGGCGCCTTCTATTGGTGGGAGAGCGAGACGGTGGTGTCCAACCCCGGGAACTACATCGTTTGCAGCCCCATGGTGGGCCCCAACGGCGACCAGACCATCTGCGTGAGCAACAACCCCGAAATCAGCACCGGCGAAGTGATCCTCTTCACCAAGTGCCAGTATCCCGAAGTGCTCCTGGCTTACTTCGACCGCTACTATGATCCCATCGTTTCCGCTCAGATCAACTACGGCCCCATCGGCATCGTGTATGAAGAAGAACGGGACGAAAAGGGCATGCTGGTGCAAAAGCCCCTGCCCGAAGGCGTGACCAGCGACGAGCTGAGGCTGCAGAACGCTCCTCTGGGCATCATCAACCTGGGCGAATATGCCTGGAACAACGTGGTGCATATGGAGCCCCGCGCCCAGCTGCGCCTGGAGCGGCTGCAGCTTTGCGCCAAGCCCTTCGTGGCCGAGAACGTGAAGCCCTGCCCCAATCTGCAGTTCACCCTGGAAGAACTGAACACCCTGAGCAACTACGAAACCAATCTGAACGACTACATCCGCACCAACCTGATCTCCTGGCTGATGAAGGGCGGCGTATCCGACGCGGCCTGGACCGCCTTCCAGAACGATCTGAACGGCAAGGTGAACCTGGCCGGTATTCAGAAAGTGTATCAGGATGCCTATGACCGCTACATGGCGAAATAAGAAGGAGGATGTTCTCATGCGTAACACGATGAGTAAGATCGTTGCTCTGCTGCTGGCCGTGTGCATGATGGCCATGCCCATGCTGGCGTCTGCCGACGCCGAGCCCACCTTTGACGGCATCCGCGATCAGAGCGTGATGGCCGGCACCGAGTTTGACGCCCTGGCGGGCATCACCGCCAAGGATGCCGAAGGAAACGACCTGACCGATCTGATCATGATCGAGGCCACCCCGGCGCTGAATTTCAAGAACGGCAAAGCCACCCCCGAAAACCCCGGCGATTATGAGCTGGTTTACTCCGTCACCGACAAAAACGGCGTCACCGGCGAAGACTACGCCACCCTGACCGTTACCAAGAAGACCAGTGAAGAAGTGGTGTACAAGGCCTTTGATTTCGGCACCGTGGAGGTGACCGACAACCATGGCTGGGAAGCCAAAATCGGCGAAGACGCCCAGGCGGCCGCCGCTCTCAAGAACGGCGCCTATGTGATCGACATCCAGAATCCCGGCAACGGCGACGGCAGCGTGCAGCTGGCCAAGGCCGGCTTCGCCCTGAAGGCCGCCGATTACAGGATCAAGATCTGGGCCAAATCCACCAAGCCCACCTACGCCCACATCCTGGCCCGGAACGAGAATGCCGAAGGCTGGGAAACCTTCGGCGGCGCGTTCAACGTGCGCATCGAAGAAAAGGTCGCTCCCCTGGAACTGAGCTTCTCCTCTCCCGCCGAAGGCAGCGCCGAGCTGCTCTTCAACCTGGGCAAAATCACCCCCAATCCCGATAACGCGGAAGACACCACCCCCACCGACTTCACCGTGACCATCGACAAGATCGAACTGTATGAAATCTCCGGTGAAGAGCACGAAGTGCCCGCCTACACCGCTGATTTCACCAGGAATGAGGGCGTGACCGTCGAAGCCGGCGACGGCGCCAATGCCAGCGTGTCCTTTGCGGACGGCAAGGCCGTGGTGACCATCGACAACTATCCCACCGACGGCGGCGTGTGGAGCGTGAAGGCCAACATCCTGCTGGGCGATGTGAAGATCGAAAAGGGCCAGAAGTACTACTATCGCTTCACTGTCAACGCGGCCAACGGCCAGAGCGGCGAAGCCCTGGTGGAAAGCGCCGCCCGCAGCTGGGAAAACCGCGCCAACTTCAACGGCCTGGGCCTGACCGCCGGGGAAGACACCGTGGTGCACAATGTGTTCGTGGCGGAAGCCGATGTGGATGATCCCGTGATCCGCCTGCAGATCGGCAACGCTCCCGAAGGCGCGACTGCCAACACCATCACCATCAGCAGCGTGGAATTCGGCAAAATGGAGGGCGACAAGGAAACCAAGAAGACCATCGACGCCTTCATGCCCTTCGGCCCCAACACCGCCAATGCTGAAAACACCGCCTATCCCTGGCAGACCTTCAACGGCACCGACGAGGATAACGACCGCGGCGTAGGCACCATCTGGACGGAGAACGGCAGCTTCTTCTACCGCATCGACAACGGCGGCACCGTGGACTGGCACAACAAGCTGATCTGCGGCTTCGGCGGCAATCCCCTGACCCTGGCCTCCGACAGCTACTACATCGTGGAAATCACCGCCAGGGCGGATAAGCCCGTTTCCTGCGGCGTGTTCCTCAACCCCATGGGCGGCTGGGATCCCCGGGTGTCCGAGGGCATGGACCTGACGAGCGAATTCCAGACCTTCCGCTTCGCCACCACCGATACCTTCATCATGGATATGGACTTTGAGCTGCTCTTCCAGTTCGGCTCCGAGGCCCTGTCCAAGCTGGACGACGTGACCATCGAATTCAGCAACGTGACGATTTACCAAATGAGCGTTCTGTAATATCATCATCGAGGGGCGGGAGGATGGTTTTATATCATCCTCCCTGTCCTTCTTTCAGGAGGTCGCGATGAACAAGAAGATTTTGACCGCGTTTGGCATCCTGTGCGCCCTGTGCCTGATGCTGACGGGCTGCGGAAGCAAGGAGGCTCAGCCTGCCGCTACCCAAGCGCCGGCAGCGCAGGCCGACGCTTTTGCCGAGGTGACGGACGACAAGGACTTTTCCGCCCTGCGCACCGCCGGCAGCCAGGAAGCCGCCTACGAGTACCAGGCCTTCTTCCGTCCCGCCGTGGACGGCATCAATCAGCCCTATGTGGGCGATACCATGCCCTACTATGAGGACGGCACCTATTACATCTATTACCTCAAAGAGGGCGGCGACAGCTACAACCATTCCATTTATCTGGCTGCCACCAAGGATTTCGTTACCTACACCGAGTATGACGATCCCATCGTGGAGTCCAGCCGGGCCGGCGGCCAGGACGGCTGGGCCGGCACCGGGTCGGTAGTCAAGGTGAAGGATGAATATCTGTTCTTCTACACCGGCCACGCTTCCGCCGATACCTACGAGTACATGGAAAAGGTCATGCTGGCCAAGGGGAAAACCCCAACTCAGTTTGAAAAAGTGGAGGGCTGGGAAATCACCCCGCCTGCCGAAATCGGCCAGAAGCGGGATTTCCGCGATCCTCAGGCGTACTATGATCCCGAAACCGACACCATTGCCCTCACTATTACCGCCTCCCAGGGCGGCGTGGCCCGCATCCTGAAATACACGCTTTCCGGAGATTTGCAAAATGTGACGTATGATGGTATCATCTTTACGAACACAGAAGGCAGTTTCTGGAACCTGGAATGCAGCGATACCTTCAGGCTGGGCGATAAGTATTACCTCACCTATTCCGCCCAGGACGATACCCTGTGGTACGCCATGAGCGACACGCCCTACGGCCCCTACGGCGAAGCCAGGCGGCTGGATGGCAAGCTGTTCTACGCCGCCAAGCACGTGGAAAGCCCCGAAGGCTCCTTCATGGTGGGCTGGGCCCGGCGCAGCGAATCGCCTTCCTCCACGTCGGAGGTGTCCGGTTGGGCGGGCAACCTGGCGGTGCAGAAGATCGTTCAGAAGGAAAACGGCGATTTGACGCTGGAAATCGTGGACGCGATAGCGAATCAATACGCCAAGCGCCGGCATCTTGCGGTGGACGAGGACAAGATCGACGTGCGCGCCGGGGCCAGGTTCAACTACACCGAGGTCTTCACCGCCTATGAAAGCTTCCTGCTGAAAGGAGAATTCACTTACACCGGCAAGGGCTGCTTCGGCCTGGCCTTCGATTACAACGGGCAGGCGGGCAAATATAAGCTGATTACCCTGGACCCCGCGGCGCAGAAGCTGCAATTGCAGTTCAACGAGGGAGGCACCCTGATCACCGAAACCGATGTGACGCTGGAGGCCGGGAAGGAATACGCCTTCACCTACGTGCAGGAAGGGTCCGTCGGCATCTTCTATCTGGACGGCGCGTCCCTCGCCGTGCGCCTCTACGGCGTCAGCGGCAAGCCGATCCGCCTTTATGCGGAAAACAATACCGTGTCCTTTGCCGATCTGCGGGAATACACAAAATAAAGGATGATCCGTATGATGAACCACAGCCTGATCTTTGCCCGGGCATATGAGAAAGAGGCGGGCGGGAAAATTCCCGCTTCCGCCCGTCCTGTTTTCCATCTGACGCCCTGGGTGGGATGGATGAACGACCCCAACGGCTTTTGCTATTATCACGGGCAGTATCATTTGTTTTACCAGTACAATCCCTACGACACCCAATGGGACGCCATGCACTGGGGCCATGCCGTGAGCCACGACCTTTTGCATTGGACGTACCTGCCGGCGGCCCTGGCCCCGGACGCGCCGTATGATTCCTTCGGCTGCTTCTCCGGCAGCGCCATGGAGCTGCCCAACGGAAACCACCTGCTTTTGTATACCGGCGTGCGCAAAGAGGGCGGCGACAAGGGCAAGGAATTCCAGACCCAGTGCGTGGCCGTGGGGGACGGGCTGAACTACAAAAAGTTCGATCAGAACCCCGTGCTGGATACCAAGGATCTGCCCGAAAACCTGAGCCCCTATGATTTCCGCGATCCCAAAATCTGGCGCAAGGCCGACGGCGGCTATCGCTGCGTAGTGGGCGCGCGCCGCATGGAGGACCCCAAGCTGGGCGTGCTGCTGCTTTACAGCAGCGACGACGGGTTCCGGTGGCGCTTTGAAAGCATCCTGGCGGAAAACGACGGGCGCTTTGGCCTGATGTGGGAATGCCCGGATTTCTTCCCCCTGGACGGCAAGCACGTGCTGTTCGTCAGCCCCCAGGATATGCTGCCCGAGGGCTTTGAGTACCACAACGGCAACGGCACCGTGTGCCAGATCGGCGCGTTCGACGAGGAAACCAAGCGCTTCATCCCGGCGCATCATCAGGCCATCGACTACGGCATCGACTTCTACGCGCCGCAGACCCTGCTGACCCCGGACGGCCGCCGGGTGATGATCGGCTGGATGCAAAACTGGGACACCTGCAAAAACACCGGCTATGAGGACAGACAATGGTTCGGCCAAATGAGCCTGCCCAGGGAACTGTCCATCCGGGACGGACGGCTGTATCAGCAGCCCATCCGGGAGCTGGCGCTGTACCGGAGCCAGAAGGTGGAATGCGAAAACGTACCGGTGAGCGGCAGGATGACGCTGCCCGGCGTGGAAGGCCGCTGCGTGGAAATGGACATCCGTATCCGTCCGGAGGACGCCGCCGCGCCGTACCACAAATTCACCATGCGCTTTGCCCAGGATGATCGGTATTATTCCGTTTTGAGCTACCGCCCCCATGAATCGCTGCTGAAGATCGACCGCAAGTTCTCCGGCTCCCGCCGGGCGTATATTCACCAGCGCCGCTGCCAGGTGGCTTCGAACAACGGCGAAATCCGCCTGCGCGTGATCCTGGACCGCTTCAGCATCGAGGTGTTCATCAACGGCGGCGAGCAGGTGATGACCGCCACCATCTTAACCGATCCGTCCGCCCGGGGCATCAGCTTTGAGGCCGATGGCAAGGCCGTGATGGATATTACCAAGTACAGCTTGTTTTCGGAGGAATAAACGATGAAAACGTATGACGTAGCGGCCCTGGGCGAATTGCTGATCGACTTTGCGCCCCATTCTGTCAACGAAGGGGGATACCCGGTCCTTTCCGCCAATCCCGGCGGCGCGCCCGGCAATTTCCTGGCGGCGCTGAACAGGTACGGCTGCAAAACCGCCATGATCGGCAAGGTGGGGGACGATATGTTTGGCCGGCTGCTGATCAAAACGCTGCAAAACGCGGGCATCGAAACCAAAGGGATCGTGATGGACGGAAACCAGTTCACTACCCTGGCCTTCGTTTCTCTGGATAAAAGCGGCAACCGGGATTTCAGCTTCGCCCGCAAGCCTGGGGCGGATACCTGCCTGACCCCTGACGAAATCGACGAAAGCCTGATTGCAGACGCGAAAGTGTTCCATTTCGGCACCCTGTCCCTGACCAACGAGCCCGCCGCCTCCGCCACCCGAAAAGCCATCGGGCTGGCCAGGGCCCACGGATCGCTGATCAGCCTGGACCCCAACCTGCGCAAGCCGCTGTGGAAAAATGAAGCGGACGCAAAAGCCGCCATGGAATGGAGCCTGAAACAGGCGGACATCGTAAAAATCAGCGATGAGGAGATCGCGTTTTTGTGGGGGCTGACCCCGGAGAAGGGCGCTGAGAAGCTGCTGAAAGAATACGGCGTTTCGCTGGCTTATATCACCCTGGGCCCCAAGGGCTGCTATGCCGTCACCGCTTCCCATCAGGTATCGGTTGCCAGTCCCTCCGGGATCCATGTCGTCGATACAACCGGCGCGGGAGACATCTTCGGCGGCAGCGCCATGAGCCAGTTCCTTCAGTACAAAAAATCCCCTTCCGATTTAACGGAAGAGGAATTGACCCAAATCGTGCGCTTCGCCTGCACCGCCGCCAGCCTGTCCACCCAAAAGCACGGCGGCATCACCAGCGTTCCCACCCGATTGGAAGTAGAAGAAAAATGCCAATAACAGGCTGAAGGCCATCCTTTGGCGGGCCGATCCATGGAAGAATGGGTCCGGCCCTTTTCTTTTGACGGACTGAAGCTTTCTTCCCGCTCCTTTTGTTCGTTATGCCAGAACCGGCCGCGGCGCAGCCCATCCGCCAAGCGGACTGCCCCGTGGCAGGCTGCTTTGCTTTTTGGAGAATCTGCCTCCGAAAAAGCCGGCTGACAGGCCCAGTATTGCCCGGTGGACTTTGCGGCGGAAATATAGTATAATCCAAAGGAAAGACAGAGCATGAAAGGAGGCGGCGGCATGCGCAGAGCGGCGGCGTTTTTCCTGGCGGCGGTGATGTGCCTGCTGCCGCTGTTTACCGTATACGGAGCTGAAATATCCTGGATCGAAGCGCCCCAGGGGGAAAGGCGGGCCCTGCTGGTGGGCTGCGACCATTTTGTGACGCAGAAGGATACCTGGCCCGCCGCGGAGCACAACGTGGAGATCCTGGGCCAGGCGCTGGGGGAGGATGAAAGGAAGTACGCGCTGATCCGCCGCTGCCCGGGCAATGTGCACACGGTGGACGCGCTGGCGCAGGCGATCGCCGAGGCGTTTGCCGGCGCCCGGGACACCGATACTTCCCTGCTGTATATCGCCACCCACGGCGTGTTTGACGGCCGGGGCAGCAACGGCGACGCCGCGCTGATCTTATCCGACGGCGAAGCGGAGGAACTGCTCTATGCCGGGCAATTGCAGCAAATGCTGGACGCCGTACCGGGGCGGAAGGTGCTGATTCTGGACGCGTGCAATTCCGGCGCGTTCATCGGCAAGGGTCTGTCCGGCGGTGCGGACCGGGTGAGCTTCACGGGGCCGGATTACAAGGTGCTTTGCAGCGCCGGCGGCAGCGAAGCCAGCTGGTATTTCCAGGGCAATCAGGAGCCGACCACCGCCGGGGCCAGCTACTTTGCCACCGTGCTGACGGGGGGCCTGGGCAGCGGCAGCGACCTGAATGGCGACGGCCTGGTGACCATGGACGAGATTTACGGCTACCTGATGGACAATTATGCCGCTTCCACGCCCCAGATGTATCCCCAAAGCGACCGGGATTTCGTGCTGTACGCTTATGACGGAACGCGGGACAGGGAGCAAAACAAAGCGATCACCGATCTGGTGTTCGACGATACGGTGCTCACCGCCGGGCAGAGCCGGGTGAGCTTCTCCTTCACGGCGCGCAGGGAGGTGGCGCTGTATTATCAGGTGGTGTACCATGAAAACGGCCTGTGGCGCTTTGAGGACGCCCAGCATTACCAGGATGACGAAACGGAAACAGGCACCGTGCTGCCCGGGCGCAAGGCCCGCAATATCCTTTTGCGTACCGACGAGGACGCCTTTGGCTACGCCATGATCCAGCTGATCACCCTGGAGGAGGGCCAGCCGGTGTTTCAGGGGGCGCGGCTGCTTTGCGTGCAGCCCAAGGACGGGAACGTGGTGCTGAACGCCGCTGTGGACCCGGCCTTTATCCCCGGCATCGGGCAGGAAGCCTGCATCCTGGCCCAGCACAGCGTGCCCTGCGCCCTGTCGGTGAGCATTGTGGATGAACGGGGCCAAACGGTGCGCCGCCTGGCTTACGACGCGCCGTCCCGGCCCCAGCAATTGCAGCCCAATGCCAGCAGCTTTTATTGGGACGGCCGCACCCAGCGGGGGGACATGGCGCCCGCCGGGCGGTATACCGCGGTGATCCGGGTCAGGATGGGGGACAGGGTGTATATGTGCGAAAGCGCGCCCATCGAGCTCATCGGCGTGGCCCCGGCGGAGGCGCTGGAAGCGGAACCGACTCCAGCGCCTACGGCTGAGCCCGTTCCTGCCGCCACGCTTTCGCCTGAGCCCGCGCCCGCGCCCACGTCTGCGCCGCAGGCGGAGGCTCATTCGCTCATGACCCGAATCCTGATGTGGCTCACCCAGGAAATGACAATAATTTGTAACAATTTATAATATTTTCTTGATAAATAGTTGACAAAAATGAAATTATATCGTTTAATAGACGGTGGGCAGGGATGCCCCTATTTCTGATGAAACCGGAGTGGAACATGACGACCGACGTATTGATCATCGGCGCGGGCCCGGCGGGTATTTTTACCGCGCTGGAGATGCTGCGCCAGGGCAGCAGAAAGAAAATCACCATTGTGGAAAAGGGCGTGTCCATTGAAAAACGCCACTGTCCCAAGGTGAAAACCGGGGCGTGCATGAGCTGCAAGCCCTATTGCCATATCACCACCGGGTTTTCCGGCGCAGGCGCTTTTTCCGACGGCAAATTGAGCCTGTCCTACGAGGTGGGCGGGCAGCTGCCCACGCTGATCGGCGAGGAATACGCCCAGCAGATGATCGACTATACCGATAAAATCTACCTGTCCTTTGGAGCGGACAGCCACGTGGAGGGCATCGGCCAGACCGAGGAGATCAAGCAGATCCGCCTCAGGGCCATCCGGGCGGGGCTCAAATTGGTGGACTGTCCCATCCGCCATCTGGGCACCGAAAAAGCGCAGATTTTATACGGCGATATTGAAAAGTACCTGATGGAGCACGGGGTGGAGATCCTCTTTGGCTGCAATTGCGTGAATCTGCTGCTGGAAGGAAAGACCTGCGTGGGCGTGACGGTGGAGAAGAACGGCGCGCAGCAGGACATCCGCGCCGCTCACACCGTGGTGGCTACGGGACGCCGGGGCGCCGACTGGCTGGAAAAGCTGTGCGAGGAGCACGGCATCGCCCATCAGCCCGGCACGGTGGACATCGGCGTCAGGGTGGAGGTGCGCAACGAAGTAATGGAGACGGTGAACCGGGTGCTTTACGAAAGCAAGCTGGTGGGCTATCCCAAGCCCTTCAAGGACAAGGTGCGCACCTTCTGCCAGAACCCCGGCGGCTTCGTCAGCCAGGAGAATTACGACAACGATCTGGCGGTGGTGAACGGCCACAGCTACAAGGAATTGAAAACCGAAAACACCAACCTGGCCATCCTGTGCAGCCATAACTTCACCGAGCCCTTCAACCAGCCCATCGCCTACGCCCAGAAGGTGGGCGAACTGACCAACATGCTGGGCAGCGGCAAGATCCTGGTGCAGCGCTTCGGCGACATCCTGGACGGCAAACGCACCTGGCAAAAGGAGCTCAACCGCTCCAACGTGCGCCATACCTTGCCCGACGCCGTGGCCGGCGACATCACCGCCGCCATGCCCTATCGGGCCATGACCAACATCATCCATTTCATGCAGGCCATGGACGAGGTGGTGCCGGGCTTTGCGGGAGAGGAAACGCTTTTGTACAGCCCGGAGCTCAAATTCTATTCCAACCGGATCAAGATGGATAAAACGCTGCGCACCAACATTGCCGGGCTCCACTGCCTGGGGGACTCCAGCGGCTGGACTCGGGGGCTGATGATGGCCTCCATGATGGGCGTGATCATGGGCCAGGAATTGGCCAAGGAAGAATGACGCTGCAAAGAAACGCATTGCTTGACAGGACTGAGGTGCAATCATGAAAAAGACCCTGATGACGCTGCTGCTTGCCGCTCTGCTGCTTTCGCTTTTTGCCGCGGCGGCGCTGGCGCAGGATACCTTAAAAGCGGGCGACACCGGCGACGAGGTGCTGGAGCTCAACACCCGCCTGCGTCAGCTGAATTACTCCGATCAGCCGGGGCGGAACGTGTATTCCGACGCAACGGTGCTGGCGGTCAAGGCGGTGCAGAAGGCCTACGGCCTGCCTGAAACCGGCGAAGCCGACGAAAAGACCCTGGCTATCATTTACGGCGAGTGCTACCGGCCGCTTTCCGCCAACGCCCGGGGCGAGGACGTGCGCCTTTTGCAGGAAAAGCTCAAGGAATTGGGCTATTACGGCGGCAATATCACCGGCAATTATCAGGAAGGCACCGTGGCCGCGGTGAAGGAATTCCAGGCGGCGTGCAATCTTTTGTCCAACGGCACGGCCGACGTGGCCACCCAGGAAAAGCTCTTTTTCCTGGCCGTGCGGCCCACGCCCACGCCGTCGCCCGTTCCGTCGCCTACCCCCGTGCGCACCCCGTCGCCCACGCCGGGGCCTTACCAGGCCTTCAGCAAAACCCTCAAAAAAGGCTCCAGCAGCAAAACGGTGCAGCAGGTGCAGCAGCGGCTGATGGACCTGGGCTTCTTCACCTTCTACAAAACCACCGAGTATTACGGCGACAATACCGTGGACGCCGTGAAGGCCTTCCAGCGCAAGAACGGCATCAAGGTGACCGGCTCCGTGGACGCCGATACCTGGGACGCGCTGTTTAACGACGCCGACGTGCGCGGCGTTGGCGACGCGGCACGGGCAGCCACGCCGGTGCCTTACACCTTCGAGGTGGACGTGAACAACCAGGCCGTGAAGGTGTGGAAATACAATGAAACGACCGGCGGCTATACCGACCTGGACCAGGCCTTCATCTGCACCACCGGTACCAAGAAGAATCCTTCGCCCATCGGCACCTTTACCCTGAACGGCCGCCGCGCCCGGTACTGCACCTTCCCCACCTGGGGCGGCAACGACGCCCGCTGGTGGGTGCAAATCACCCCGGAGATTGCCTTCCACAGCGTGATCTTCGTGGACGCCAGCAAGCCGGAAACGCTGGTGAAAAGCTCCTATACCAACCTGGGCAAGCGGGGCTCCCACGGCTGCATCCGATTGACCCTGGAGGACGCCAAATGGATGTACGATCATGCCCGGGAGGGCATGAAGGTGCGCATCCATGAGGACGCCGCCGACGATCCGGAGCTGAAATATTACGTGCGCTTCCGCAAGGAAAAGCCGGAAATCAACCTGGCCGCCAGGCTCGCTGCCTACCCTGTTTACGACGGGAATAAGGCCCCGGAAACGGTGGAGCGCGCCCTGAACAAGGGAACAGAGGGCGCCGACGTGTATTGGCTGCAAATGAAGCTCAAGGAATTGGGCTTCTATAAGGGCACCGTTACCGGCCAGTATCAGGACGGCACCGCCAGCGCCGTCAAGCAGTACCAGCGCTCCAGGGGCATCTCCCAGTCCGGCAAGGCCGATACCAAGACCCTTACCGCCCTCTACACCGAGGTCAACCAGCCTAAGACGACCGTGAAACCGAAGGAATGACGGGGTTACTTGGGGCCTCTTCGGCCCCAAACCCTGAACCAGGGATTTCATCCCTGGACCCATCCCGGCGAACGTAGGGATAGCAGCGAACAAGCTTGATTGCGCCAGACACTTGAACGGTTACAAACCAACTCCCGGGCAAAAGAAAAGCCGGAAGGTCAGACCGGGGACCAAATGAATTTGGTCCCCCGGCTGATCCTCCGGCTTTTTCCGTGCGCTTTGCGCACGGTGGACCGGCTTTGCCGGCCTGCCCGGGAGCGCGAATCCACACCACCGAAGCATTTGCGGGAAGCTGCGTTGTTTTCCGTTGCCTGTATCATCCGCGAGGCGAGGGGACCGGGGAGACTTGTCGCCCCGGCAGGGTCTGGGACAGCGTCCCAGAAAGAACCCCGGCAGGGTATGCCCCGGTCGGTTCCCAGGTCTGGGACAAATCCGCAGGGAAAGATGATTTTGTTTCATGTTTGCATACATTTCGTCTCCCGGTGGAACAATGGGGGAAAGAAGAAAGGGAGGGAAATGCATGAATCCATTTCAACTGACCCCGGAGAAGGAAACCGACAGCTTTATGAACTGGCAGCAGCTTTATCCCCGATCCTACGACAAGATGGAAACCGATCCCTACACCCGGGTGCGCATCATCCTGATGAACGGCACGGAGTACGAGGCGGTGAAGCATTCCCACGCTTTCCAACGCCATGAAATGAACAATGATCTTCGGCGGGAGCTGGCGGTGACCCGGCGGCAGGAACAGCAGCAGCAAAAAAAGATCGCGTGCCTGAAGCCCATGGATGAAACGGTGCTGGAGCATACCATCGGCTACGAGCAGCTGGCGGTGGACCTGACCGCCATCCTGGCCCAGCGGGTCACCTGTCCCAACGTAAAATCCGCCCTGGACTTTGCGCTGCTGGAGGATTTCGACCACCTGTACCGCTATGCGGACCTGATGGAATTTGAAAGCGGCCGCCATGCGGAGGAGCTGGTGGGGGACTATACCGAGATCATGCCGGGCCGCCCCACGGTGTCGGAGCACCGGTATCCCTTCGACGCCCTGTGCCAGCCGGGGAAGAACGATGCGCAGCTGTTTGACAAATTGGCGGTGCACATCATCACCGCCGCCGAGCAGCAGACCATGAACTACTACATGAACGTATGCGCCTTTTACACCTCCGACCTGGGGCGGAAGCTGTACCAGGAGATCGGCATGATCGAGGAGCAGCACGTGACCCAGTACGGAAGCCTCCTGGACCCCAACATGACCTGGCTGGAAGGGCATCTGATGCACGAATATGTGGAGGCGTACCTTTATTATTCCTGCATGCAGGACGAAACCGACCGGCACGTGCGGGAAATCTGGGAGCGCTTTTTCCTCACCGAGATCAATCATCTGCACAAGGCGGCGGAGCTGCTGAAAACCTACGAAAAGAAGGAATGGCAGCAGGTGATCCCCGACGCGGAATTTCCCGCGCCCCTGCATTTCGCCCCCAACATCGCCTATGTCAGGGACGCGCTGAACATGGTCCACTTCACCGCCGAAAAGGAGCAGTTCAAGCCCGTTGAGATGCTGCCCCGGGATTACGATTTCTTCCGCTACCAGCAGATGGTGAACAGCCATTTGGACCAGGTGCCAAGCCACCTTGTGATCCAGGAAGAGATACGCAAAAACGGCAGGGATTACCGGGCTGAAACCGCGCCCAATCCCATCCCCGCCCTGCAGAACCGGGGCTTGGACAACACCACCCTGGGCAGGGTGTACCAATAAAGATGCGAGATGCCCTGCGAAAAGAATTTCGCAATTCGGGGCTTTACAAACCGCGCCCGATCCGGTATAATATCCCCGTTCGGGCGATGATAAAGACGGGCCTGCACAGCTGCTTTCAAGAGAACCGGGGGAAGGTGAGAGCCCGGCAAGGCGGCGCAGCGCCGGATCACTTTGGAGCCTCCGGCCGAAGGGCCGGCGCCTCATCCGCGATAGAGGATGCAAAAGCGGGCGCTTTCGCAGCGCCAACTTGGGTGGTACCGCGGGCAAAATGCCGTCCGTCCCAATTTTGGGACGGGCGTTTTCTATTAGGAGCAAACCCCTTGCGGGTTTGCGACGCGCTGCAAGCCAAGAAAGATCGACAAGTGGCACGCCTCCCCGGTGAGAGGCGTGCGGACAACGAGGAGGAGAGAGCATGTATAAAAAAGTGACCACCGACATGAATTTCGCCGCCAGGGAATTGGAGGTGCTCAAATTCTGGCAGGATAACGGGATCGTGAAGAAATCCTTCCACGCCCGGGACAACGCCAAGGAAACCTTCACCTTCTTCGACGGCCCGCCCACCGCCAACGGCAAGCCCCATATCGGCCACGTGGAAACCCGGGCCATCAAGGATCTGATCCCCCGTTACCACACCATGAAGGGCAGAAACGTGCTGCGCA
>Ga0310694_10001224_pt1 | contig 29849 bp, 18 predicted proteins | sample 174DNAGHGhighgp2_FD_203884 | JGI IMG/M metagenome (GOLD analysis project Ga0310694, IMG submission 203884) | Sheep rumen microbial communities from Palmerston North, Manawatu-Wanganui, New Zealand - 1742 DNA GHGhigh gp2 (v2) (version 2) | ecosystem: Host-associated > Mammals > Digestive system...
CCCAGTTTGAGGTAAACTCGTAGAGGAAAGTATTACCGCGTATAAACCCGAGTTAGGGTAGCATGAAAAAATGTTGCCCCAACTCGGTGTATGCATCACATAAAGATATGCTTGATTAATATGGTATGGCGGAGGGATTTATTAACCTTTTATAGAGGAAAGATATGAAAAAATACGGTAATCAGTCTTTTTTTTCTTCATCTTTTTGGGGGTATGTAAAAAAACACTGTCGTTATGTTTTATGGAAAGATGACAGGTGCAAACACATCCTTTTTTTCGAATCCCTTGTCAAAATGAGTTGTATTGGTTGTTTTTTTAGTATTTTTGCAGATGAGACAACGTATACCTATTCATTGCTTGCCATGAGAGTCAACGGCCCCATCCAACTATATCCCCTCCTGCGTGTCGCGGCATGCATGGCACTGGGCATCTTCCTCGGTTACGAGACGCGGGGGACGATGCCGGAATGGATGTGGTTGTGCTTGCTTGCCATCGCCTTGGTGTGTGCCATTGTGTCGTGGAAACGCGATGTGCTGCAAGGGGTGATGATTTGCCTGACCGTCCTTTGTCTTGGCGGCACCTTGGTCGTAAGGCAGAACGGGAAACTGGAACAGCCGTTGCCAGAGGGTGCCATCACCTACCGTGCGGTGGTGGCCACGCAACCGCAGGAGCGAGGAAAGGTGGTGCGCATGGACCTCTGGCTCCTTGAAGGCAATGACGCCCCTCGGAAAGTGAAAGCCTCACTGCTAAGAGACACCCTCACAAAGAGATACCTGCAGTTGAATGTGGGCGACGGCATCATCGCCACCTCGCGCATGCAAGAACCAGAGAACTATTACGCCTCCCATTTCAATTATCCCCTTTACCTTCGCTGCCATGGCTTCACCGCCACCACCCTCATCCTGCCCGACGAGTGGCGGAAGGCAGCCCTCAGCCTGGAGAGCCTCTCGCACCTCGACCGCACCATCCTGGCGGCCATGCGATTCAGGCAGGCCACCCTCCGCCGCTATCTCGCCCTGGGCTTGGACGATGAGGAGATGGCCGTCGCCGTGGCGATGGCGATGGGCGACAAGACGCGCCTCACCAACGACCTCCGCGACATCTATTCCATCTCAGGCGCCTCCCACGTGCTCGCCCTTTCAGGACTGCATCTCGGCATCATCTACGTGCTGCTATCGCTCGTCCTCGGAGTCAGGAGGCGAGGGGCGCTCCGCGAGATGGTTGTCATCTTCGGCATCTGGTGCTATGCCATCTTCACCGGACTGTCTCCCTCGGTGACGAGAGCCGCCATCATGATCACCATCTATGCTGCCGTGGGGTTGTTGCGGCGCGACCGAATGTCGCTCAATGCATTGGCGTTAACCGCCATCATCATGCTGATGGCCAACCCGCTCTGCCTTTATGACGTGGGTTTCCAGATGTCGTTCATGGCCGTCTTCGCCATCCTCGTGTGTTACAAGCCAGTAAGCAGACTTGTCTCCCCGGAATTCCTCCAACGGCACAGGTTGGTGAAGTGGGTGTGGACGCTGGTGGTCGTCTCGTGTTGTGCACAGTTGGGTACAGCCCCGCTCACGGCCTATTATTTCGGTCGTTTCTCCGTTTATTTCCTGCTCACCAATTTCGTCGTCGTGCCGCTCGCCACCGTCGTCCTCTATCTCACAGCAGCCATGCTGGTGACGGCGTTGCTGCCTTCACTTCTGCCCTGGGTGGCCAAGGCCCTCGCCTTCGTGGTGACCATGCAGACGGCGATGGTCAGATGGGTGTCTGGCCTGCCTGGAGCAAGTGTCGAGGGCATCGACATCAACCGCCTCCAACTTTTCCTGGTCTACATCGTCATCACAGCACTGGCTTACGTGGCGTGGCGCTTCATAAGGACGAGGAACAGATAGAGGGGGAAGTTTCATCATTATTATTGTCTCAAAAGTCGGTTTCTTTGTTTGATTTGTCTTATTGATGTTAGATTTAACCATTAAAAGGTAAAAGTGTTTTGTTTTTTTGTTATTTTTGCCCATCATTGAAACCCTAACCTAAAGGCCTTTTTTTAGCCTGACCTTTATTATTCAAACTACAATGAACAGAAAGACATTAGCGCTGCTGCTATTGGCAGTATGCTGCGTGCTACCGTTGAGTGCGCAGCGCAAGATGGACGTTCTCAGTCGAGGACTCGTCGCCGTGAAGAAAGACAATGGCGTGTTCCTCAGTTGGAGACGGCTGGGAGAAGAGTACTATGACGTAACCTACAACGTCTATCGAAATGATGTGAAACTCAACGACACGCCACTCACCGTGTCCAACTACACCGACACGGGAGGCTCCCAAAACAGCTCCTACACCATCAAGGCCGTGGTGAGAGGGGTGGAGCAGGCGGCATCCAAAGCAGTCACGCCATGGAAAGGTTATGTGTCTTCTTCCTCTTGGTCGGGCTATTTCAACATCCCCTTGGCCAAGGTATATGACAATAAGGGCAACGACATCACCTCCACATACATCGCCAACGATGCCGAGGTGGCCGACCTCGACGGAGACGGCGAGATGGAAATCATCATCAAGCGCATCAGCACGAAAGACGCCAACGACCTCTATGTCAGCCGCACCGACGGGGCCTACGACCGCTTCGATGCCTACAAGCTCGACGGCACCTTGCTTTGGTGGATTGACGCCGGACCCAACATGGTGAGTGGTGGCAGCCATGAGTTCAACCTCATCGCCTACGACTGGGACGGCGACGGGAAGGCCGAGGTGTTGTTGCGCGGCGGCGACGATATGATGGTGCATGGACAGCGAGGTGCTTCAAGGACCGAATATCCCCAACGCATCGGAACCAAGGGGGTGGACACCAGGGGCAGTGTAAGCCATACCGCCAATATGACCTACACCAACCAAGGAGGAGAATACCTTATTTATATGGATGGCGACCATGGCATCATCTATGATGCCGTGAGATGGATGGAATATCCGCTCACCAGGGGCAAAGCCAGCGACTGGGGCGACAACTATGGACACCGCTCCTCCAAGTATTTCTTCGGAGCTCCCTTCCTCGACGGACGCAACCCCAGCATCTTCCTCGCTCGCGGCATCTACACCAAGCACAAGATGGCGGCCTATGACGTCAATCCGTCGGACCACTCCCTCACACAGATATGGTATTGGGAGTGCAACGACTCCAACAGCCCTTGGTATGGCAATGGCAACCACAACTATTGCATCGCCGACGTGGATATGGACGGACGCGACGAAATCGTCTATGGCTCCATGGTCATCGACGACAAAGGCAAGGGACTCTCCACCACCGGCTTGGGACACGGCGACGCACTCCATTGCTCCGATATGGACCCTTACCGCCACGGGCTTGAGATTTTCGCCTGCAATGAGGATAAACCAGCTATGAACTACCGTAATGGTACGACAAGCCAATTATACTATCGTGCCACAGGTTCTGGAGATGACGGACGCGCCCTTTGCGCCAATTTCTCCAACAACTATCCCGGCAGCATGGGACGCTCCGTCTCGACCGGCATGGTGAGTTGCGTAAAGGATGCTGTAATCAGCGAACTTGGTGATTATATTGGTTGGAGTGACCTCAACTTCCGTGTTTATTGGGATGGCGACCTCCTTTCCGAGGTGTTCAACAGTCCAGGAACCGAGCGTGAAGCAAAAATTGACAAACCTGGTTCAGGACGCTTGTTCACCTCTTCAGGTTGCAAGATGAACAACTATACGAAGAACAACCCCTGCTTCCTTGGAGACATCATTGGCGACTGGCGCGAGGAATTCATAGCACGAGTAGGAGAGGGCAACGACTCCATCCGCATCTACACCACCGCCATGCCTACGGAGCACGCCATCTACACCCTTTGGCACGACCACCAGTACCGTCAGGCCATGGTATGGCAGATGCACGCCTACAACCAACCGCCACACCTCAGTTACTTCCTTGGAGAAATGGAGGGTTTCACACAGGCCCCACCGCCGCTGACCACAAACGGCAGGACGGAAATCGCTTCCGGCACCACCATTGGGACGGCATACAACGGACAGCACCTCCTTCATTGCCAATATGCCAACACTTCGCTCAACGTGCAAGATGGCGCTGCTCCCTACATCCTCACCATCAACGTACCTACATGGGTGCAAGGCACCAACAGCAACTCCACCACCAATCCCGCCATCACCCGCACCACCTACACCTGCAACCTCAACGGAGGAGCATTGACAGGAGAGATGAGACTGGTCAAGCAGGGTGACGGCATCCTCAACATGGCTGCCGCCACACACACCTACACAGGGGAAACCGACGTGTGGGGAGGAACGGTCAACTTCGACGGAACGTTGACGAACAGCCCGGTCACACTGAGAAAACTCACCACGCTCAACTCCTCGGGCGGAACCTTCAGTGGAGGCATCAGAATGGAATATGGAGCCACACTCAACGTGGGAGGAGCCAACAGCGGGAGTCTGTCGACCGTGGAAGTGGGCACCCTCGACATGGCCTACGGCTCACGGGTGGTGCTCGACTACAACGGCACCGACGACACCCAACACGACTGGATCAACGCCACCAAACTCATCGTCGATGACTCCAAAGTGGGCATTGATGCCTGGGAGAACTATGGTCCGGAATTCATCGCCCCTGTCATACAGATACGTTTCAATAGCAGTTTCCCCAGTGGCATCTATCCCATCGGCAATGTGCAGGAAGTGGAGGGAGACTTGACAAAAGTGATTGTGAAGACCTCTGGCGTCAACACGGCCACTCTCGTACACCAGGACGGAAAACTCTACGTCAACATAGGAGGGTCCGTGCCGGCAGAAAAACCCACCTTCGCCATCATTGGTATGAACGAATACGACTTGAGCAGTCTCTATCCCAACCTTCCAGGCAGCAATCATTCCTTCCTTCCCGTGGTGGGTGTCACGCCGACCACCACCAACGGCATCACACCGACATTGAGCGGCACCTTCACCTCCATCGACGGCGTGGTGACCAACTTGGGCACCACGGCTTCAGACCCCTTCTTGTATGAAGACTATCAGAATGCCACAGGAGCTGAAGACTGGACCGCAAGTTGCAGTGTTTATCACAAAACAGACGACGGGAAATACATCAACATCGCATCGGAAAACTCTGGTGGCACTCGGCGAGCCTATAAGACTTTCTACACCACAGGCGCCAACTTTTATGGAAGTGTGGAGAAATACACCGTGGAATTCGACGCCAAATTCCACCATTCCAATCAGAACAACATCAACGAACTGGTGCTCTTCGGAGAGGGAGCTGCCATGCCTGGAGTAGACAAATATTTCAACAGCACTGGCGACAACTACCTCTTCCGGCTCACCGGCGGCAACAACTACAGCACCTACTATGCCGTGGATGGCTCGTCGGCAACAGCCAACATCGGTGACAAATGGTGCCATTACACCATCACCATCGACAAAAACACCCGCCTTGTCACCTATGAGGTGAAAAACGGTTCCTCTGTCATGCTGCAAGGCAGCTATACCGCCAATGCCGGAGCCAATATGAACGTGCAGGGCATGGGAGTCGCACTGGGAAGGGCTTGGTCGTGGGCCAACATCGACAACATCAGGGTGATGCCTCAAGTCAGCGACCTCACTTCGTATGCCTTCACCCAGCCGGGTACACTCACCATAACTGCCAACCTCGGCTTTGAGGGATACGCACCTTCATCCGCCACGTATGTCGTGGAGGTCCCGTATGGCATCAAGTATGAAAGTCACGACTACAACACCATTGCCGTCACCAACGCTGCCAATGTGATGGGGGCCGATTACTGGTACACCAACGAAGACACCAGCGTGGATTGCAGAGGGTGGAACCGGTTTGCCAACTGGAATAAGAACAATGCCTATGCGTTCGCCATCAACAAGGTGAACAGTCCCTCTCAGACCATGTATGTGGATCAGGATGAAATGCTGTGGGTGGACTATACAGGAGGACTGACGGCTCTCCATCTCGTGGAAGGTTATGGACTGGGACAGAGCGGTGGCTCCACCTTCCATGCCGCTGACCTCGGGGACGAGAGGACGGTTATTTACCATCGCTATGATTACAGCTTGGGCAATGCCGCCAACATCTTCCAGGAATACACCTATGCCACGGAACAAGGTACTTATAGTTACGGAAAGACCAATGCCACTCTGCAGAAGTTCATTGCTTATGTGCCGCTGGAGAGGAAAAACATCTGGGGAGACCTCAACCACGACGGAGACGTGACCATCGTTGATGTCACTTTGCTGGTCAACTTCCTCTTGAATAATGACAGCGGACAGGTGGTGGCGGCTGAGGCCGACCTCAATGGCGACGGCGAGACGTCAGTCGTGGATGTCACCGTCTTGGTCAATTTCCTCTTGAGCAAATAGGAAGTTTTAGGAGAAAATAGGAGGATTTAGGAGTAAAAAAGAGCTGGGCTGTTATTCAGCCCAGCTCTTTTTGGAGGAATAGGGAGGTGTAGCCCTTTCCGCTGGCAGCCACCTCCTCGGGTGTGCCGGTGCACACCACGTGGCCTCCGCCACGCCCGCCGTCGGGACCCATGTCGATGATGTGGTCGGCCAGTTTGATGACGTCGAGGTTGTGCTCGATGACGACGACGGTGTTGCCTCGGTCCACCAGGCGTTGCAGGACGTCCATAAGTATGCGGATGTCCTCGAAGTGCAGGCCCGTGGTAGGTTCGTCGAGGATGTAGAGCGTCTTGCCGGTGTCGCGCTTGGAGAGTTCGGTGGCCAGCTTCACGCGTTGGCTTTCGCCTCCTGATAGCGTGGTGGAGGGTTGTCCCAATTTGACATAGCCCAGTCCCACGTCTTGCATGGTCTTGATTTTGTGCAGGATGTTGGGTACGTTCTCGAAGAACTCCACTGCTTGGTTGATGGTCATGTCGAGCACGTCGGCGATGGACTTGCCCTTGTATCTCACCTCCAGCGTCTCGCGGTTGTAACGCTTGCCATGGCACACTTCGCAAGGCACCATCACGTCGGGGAGGAAGTTCATCTCGATGTTGCGGTAGCCGTTGCCGCCGCAGTTCTCGCAGCGCCCGCCTTTCACGTTGAAGGAGAAGCGTCCGGGCTTGTAGCCACGGATTTTTGCTTCCGGCAAGCCCACGAAGAGGGAGCGGATGTCGCCGAACACCCCGGTGTAGGTGGCAGGGTTCGACCTCGGCGTGCGGCCGATGGGCGACTGGTCCACGTTCACCACCTTGTCCACCAGTTTGATGCCCTCGATGCTGTCGTATGCCATGGGGGCTTTCAGCGAGCGATAGAAATGCTGGGATAGGATGGGTTGCAGTGTTTCGTTCACCAGCGTCGACTTGCCCGAGCCGCTGACGCCCGTCACCACGATGAGTTTTCCCAAGGGGAATTCCACGTCGATGCCCCTGAGGTTGTTGCCCTTGGCCCCCCTGAGCCATAGGCTGTTGCCGTTCCCCTTGCGCCGATGGTCGGGCAGTGGGATGTGCTTCTCGCCGTTGAGGTATTGGCTGGTGATGGTGTGTTCTTTCAGCATGGCCTCCGTAGGTCCTTGGAACACCACTTCTCCGCCTTTGCGGCCGGCCTTGGGTCCGATGTCCACGATGTAGTCGGCTGCGAGCATCATCTCCTTGTCGTGTTCCACCACGATGACGGTGTTGCCGATGTCGCGCAGTTGTTTGAGGCTGGCTATGAGTTTGTCGTTGTCGCGTTGGTGAAGTCCGATGCTGGGTTCGTCGAGGATGTAGAGCACGTTGACCAGTTGCGAGCCTATTTGTGTGGCAAGTCGGATGCGCTGGCTCTCGCCACCCGAGAGGGATGACGACTGGCGGTTGAGGGAGAGATAGTCGAGTCCCACCTCGAGCAGGAAATCGAGTCGTGTGCGGATTTCCTTGAGTATTTCCGTGGCGATTTTTCCTTCCTTGCTTCCCAGATGCTGTTCGGCTTCATCGAGCCATTCTTTCAGTTGGCTGATGTCGAGGTCGGATGCCTCTGCGATGTTCTTGTCCCAGATGCGGAAGGAGCGCGACTCCCTGTTGAGACGCTGCCCTTGGCATTCCGGGCATTTGCAGGTGGCAAGAAACTGGTCGGCCCATTTCTGTCCGCTGGCGCTATCGTCGTTCTCCATCACTTGGCGGAGGTATTTGATGACGCCGTTGAAGGGGATGAAATAGTCGCTGGACGTGTGTACGAGTTCCTTGGCGATGCGCACGTTGTTGAGTGTGCCGTAGAGCACTTCGGCAAGAGCCTCCTCGGGGATGTCAGCAACGGGTGTCTTCACCGTGCAGCCCACTTTTTGTAGGATGGCGTCTATTTGCCAGAAAATCATCTGGTTCTTGTATTTCCCCAGCGGGACGATGGCACCCTCGGCGATGGATAGTCCGCGGTTGGGAATCACCTTGCCCAGGTCGATTTGGTTGATATACCCCAATCCCTTGCAATGTGGGCATGCGCCTTCGGGGGAGTTGAAAGAGAACCGGTTGGGTGCCGGGTCGGCATAGGATATGCCGGTGGTGGGACACATCAGGCGCTTGGAGTAGTTGCGCAGCGTGCCGTCGGTGTTGTCGAGAATCATCACGATGCCGTCGCCTTGGCGCATGGCATTGTCCACGCTGCGCCGCAGTCGGTCGTCGTCCTTGCCTTGCACCTTCAACTTGTCCACCACCACTTCGATGTTGTGGTTCTTGTAGCGGTCCACCTTCATCCCACGCTCTATCTCAAGTATCTCGCCGTCCACGCGGATGTAGAGGTAGCCTTTGCGACGCATGCTCTCGAAGAGTTCGCGGTAGTGGCCTTTGCGCTGCCTGACAAGGGGTGCGAGGATGTAGATGGCGTGACCCTCGTATCGGGTGAGAATCATCTCAAGCACCTTCTCCTCTGTGTATTTCACCATCTCCTCTCCCGTGTGGTAGCTGTAGGCGGTGCCCGCACGCGCCCAAAGGAGGCGCATGTAGTCGTAAATCTCCGTGGTCGTACCGACAGTGGAGCGAGGATTCTTGTTGGTGGTTTTCTGTTCGATGCTGATGACGGGACTCAGACCGGTGATCTTGTCCACGTCGGGGCGTTCCAGCCCTCCGAGGAAATTGCGGGCATAGGCGGAAAAGGTCTCTATATAGCGGCGCTGGCCTTCTGCGTAGATAGTGTCGAAGGCAAGCGACGACTTGCCCGATCCCGAGAGACCGGTGATTACTGTCAGGCTCCCACGGGGGATTTCCACATCAATGTTTTTCAGGTTGTGGACGCGGGCGCCCCATACATTGATTTTCTCGTCTTCACGCTGCATCGCTCTCTTCTTTCTTATTCTAACATGTCTTACCTCCTAAGCCAACTTAAGTCTAAAAACTCAAGTCTAAAGCCTAAAAGCTAAAGTCTAAAAGTCTAAAGTCTAAAGCCTTAGTTGTCGGCTGGGGTGGCGTTGGTATTCTCAGTATAGCCTCTGAGGAGGTTGACGTCGCGTCGTATGTGGTATTTTCTTCCGTCGGCTCCCTTGGCTTTTACATCGACGAAATAGACACCCTGCCGTGCATCCTGACCGTGGTGGGTGCCGTCCCATCCTCCGTCGGGGTCGTCCCACTCATAGATTTTCTGTCCCCAACGGTTGAAGATGATGGCATGGAACTCCACCAGGCTTTGGTAGCCTTCCTTGGCTTTGTAGATGTCGTTGATGCCGTCGCCATTGGGTGAGAAGGCGTTGGGCATGTCGAGTTTGCTCTCGCTGATGGTGACGCGCAAGGGGCTCACATCATTCCAATATTCATCGGTGAAGGCAATGGTATCGTTGCCCTGGGTGAAGATGGCGTAGCACACGATACGGTGGGAACCGGAGTCGGTGAAGGTGTATTCGGTGTCTTGCTCGTAACGGATGAGATAGGGCTCTTGTGGGCCGCTCTCACCTTCCTTGGTGAAGCGCCATTCGTAATACTCCGACCAACCGTCGGTGTTGGAGGGGTTGGCTTGGAACCTCGCCTTCAGGGGGGCGGGACCGGAATATTCTTCACTCGTCTCTTCCTCGCCTTTGATATTGGTGTAGGTCGCCGTGGGGTTGATTTCCGGCGCGGTGTCTTGTGCCCTGATGCTGGGGAAGCAGAGCAATAACGCTATGATGGTGATGATGCGTGACATGGATGATGTTTTCTTCTAAAAACGCAAAGGTAAGCAAAATAGTTTGTTCGCACACCCTCTTTAGGGATTTTTAAGGATTGCCAGGCGATGGTATTCCTGGTTTTTCCTATGGTCTCCATAGTCTCTATAGTCTCTATAGGCACTATAGTCTCTATAGTCTCTATAGTTTCTATAGTTTCTATAGGCACTATAGTCTCTATAGTTTCTATAGGCACTATAGTCTCTATAGCCACTATGGTCCTATGCCAGGCTTTGGAGGCGGGCGATGTATTTTCCCAGGATGTCGAACTCCAGGTTGACGGTTGTGCCTACCTCGATGTGGCAGAAGTTGGTGTTCTCCATCGTGTAGGGTATGATGGCCACTTGGAAGGTGCGCTCGGTGGGATTGCAGACAGTGAGCGATACGCCGTTGACGGTGACGCTGCCCTTGTCGACAGTGAAGTAGCCGCGTCGCGCCATCTCGGGGGAGAATTCGTGCTCGAAAGTGAAATAGGTGCTGCCGTCGGCATCCTCCTTGGCGATGCAACGTGCGGTGCCGTCCACATGGCCTTGCACGATGTGGCCGTCCAAGCGTCCGTTCATCAGCATGGAGCGCTCCACGTTCACGCGGTCGCCCACGTTGAGCAGACCGAGGTTGGATTTTTCCAGTGTCTCGCGCATGGCAGTGACGGTATACTGGTCATTGTCGATGGCCACCACAGTGAGGCACACGCCGTTGTGGCTGACACTTTGGTCGATTTTCAACTCGTTGACAAATGAGCATGTCAGCGTGAAGTCCACATTGCCGCCGTCGCGTCTCAATGCGGTTACGGTGGCCATTTCTTCTACTATTCCGGAAAACATGGGATTGGGCTTTTGGTGAGTGAAAAAAAAGAAGGTCGTATCGGTGATGTGATGAAAACTCCGTTTTCTAATGATTTGAGAGCTTTCCGTCTTTGTAATCCACCGGCTTTGCAGCTCTCCTTTCGGATGTGGCCCGCCATTGACAAGAGAGGTGTTCTCTTTTTTTCGAAATAATTTGATGAGTATCCCGATCTAACCCGATACGACCTGATGTCTCTTTCTGGGTGCAAAAATACGACTTTCCCCACAATTCTCCAAATGTTTCATCCCAAATTAGCGAAATTCTTTTTTTATTATCCCGAATCATCGAATTAGCGAATTGTTCTTGGAGATTGTTTTGTAATCACGAATTAGGGAATCATCTGCTTTTTGTCGGTTCTCCGTAGGTGCCGGTTGTGCCGGCACACCTATCGTCATGGCACCTCCAAAAGTCTCTGATTCTCTAATTCGTGATAAAAATATGTCCCGCTATTTTCAATCCAGGAAAGTCACCAGCAGGCGTCTTGAATGATTTCCCCTATGGTGGGATGGATGTGCACGATGTCGCGCAAGTCGTTGAGTGTGACATTTCGGGTCATCAGTGCGGAAGCCTCCTGCACCATGTCGGCGGAGTGTGCCCCGAAGGCATGGCATCCGATAAGCAATCCGTTTTCTTGTGCGAACACCAGTTTCACCATGCCCTCGGCCTCGTCCATCGCCAGGGCCTTGCCGTTGGCGCGGTGGAAGCCTTTCCTGCAGAAACAGGGAATGCCGTTTTGCTTGCATTCCTCCTCGGTGACACCCACTCCGGCCGCTTCGGGATTGGTGAAGATGGCGGAGGGGATGATGTCGAGTTCCATATTGTCCTCGCATCCCAGGATTCTGTTCACCACGTGCAGGCCTTGCGCCGTGGCAGCGTGGGCCAGCATGATGCGGCCGTTGACATCGCCGATGGCGTAGACGCCGGCACACGTGGTTTCATAATGCTCGTCGACAAGGATGCCGTTCCGGGCGATTTCCACTTGGGTGTTTTCCAGTTGCAGTCCTTCGGTGCGGGGAGCCCTGCCGGTGGCCATCAGCACCACGTCGCCTTCGACGATGGCGCTCTTGCCTTTCCGCTCATAGGTCACGCCTTCGTCATTGACCTCTTTCACATTGGCTTGCATCACGAAGTTGATGCCGCGCTTGGAGAGTGTCTGGCGCAGTCGTTTGGCGATGTCGCTGTCGAGCATGGGCAGGCATTCCTTCAGGTATTCCAGCACTGTCACCTCGCTGCCGAAGCTGTTGAAGATGGAGGCGAACTCCATCCCCACCACGCCGGCGCCGATGATGACCAGTCGTTGCGGGATGTAGTCTATGTTGAGCAACTCAGTGGAAGTCACAACCTTTGGATGGTCGTTGCCAGGGATGGGAAGTCGCTTGGCAGTGGAACCGGTGGCGATGATGATGGAGGTGGCTGTGTATTCCTCGTCGCCCACGGTCACCACCTTGGTTGCGGTGAAACGTGCCTTGCCCCTCACCAGTGAGATGCCGGGCGCAGAGAGAAGCGTCTCCACTCCTTTCCGCAAGGTTTCCACCACTTGTTGCTTGCGTGCCATCACTTGGCAGAAGTCCAGGTCGTAGTTCAGGTGCTGAAGTCCGAAAGTCTCGGCTTTTCGTAGTGTGTCGATGACTTCAGCGTTGCGGGCGAGGGCTTTGGTGGGGATGCAGCCGGCGTTGAGGCAGGTGCCTCCTACGGCTCCTTCCTCGATGATGGACACGCTGAGACCTTTGCTTGCTGCGTATGCAGCGGCCCTGTATCCTCCAGGACCGCTGCCGATGATGATCAAGTCGGATGTTTGCATGTTGTTTCTTTTGTTGTCAAGGCCGTGGCTCAACCTTTCATCTTCTTGTAGGTGAGGATGGGTTGCCTGGCGGCTTTCACATCGTCCACCCTTCCGATGGGTGTGTTGTGCGGTGCGTTTTTCACCAGGTCAGGCTGCGTGGCTGCTTCCTCGGCGATGCGGCGCATCACGTCGATGAAGCTGTCGATGGTGTCGAGGTTCTCGCTCTCCGTCGGTTCTATCATCAGCGACTCGTGGAAGAGTAGTGGGAAGTAGATGGTGGGAGCGTGGTAGCCGTAGTCGAGCAGTCGTTTCGCCACGTCCATTGTCGTTACGCCGGTGCTCTTGTCCTTCAAGCCGTCGAAGACGAACTCATGCTTGCACAGCCCGTCGATGGGCAGTTCATAGAGGTCCTTGAGCGACTCCTTGATGTAGTTGGCGTTGAGCGTGGCGAGTGGTCCCACCATGCGCAGGTTTTCCCTTCCCAAGGAGAGGATGTAGGTGTAGGCCCTGACAATCACGCCGAAGTTGCCGAGGAAGGCTCCCACGCTGATGGCCTCCTTGTCGCGTACGAGATGGTAGCGCTCGCCGTCGAAGGTGACGCGAGGGGAGGGGAGCAGGTGCTCCAGACCCTTGCGCACGCCCACGGGGCCGCTGCCGGGACCTCCTCCGCCGTGTGGGGTGGCGAAGGTCTTGTGGAGGTTGATGTGCATCACGTCAAAGCCCATGTCGCCGGGACGGCACACACCTAGCAATGGGTTGAGATTGGCTCCGTCGTAGTACATCAGGCCGCCGCACTTATGTACGAGTTTGGCTATTTCGGGGATGTCGCGCTCGAAGAGTCCCAGCGTGTTGGGGTTGGTCATCATCATGGCCGCCACGCTGTCGTCGAGCAAGGCGCGCAGGTCGTCCACGTCCACGCATCCGTCGGCGCGGCTCTTCACTTCCACCACTTCCAGTCCGCAGACGGCAGCTGATGCGGGGTTGGTGCCGTGGGCGGAGTCGGGGACGATGACTTTCACGCGCTTTTGGTCGCCGCGCTCGAGGTGGTAGTCACGGATGACCATCAATCCCGTCAATTCGCCATGTGCGCCGGCGAATGGGTTGAGGGTGAAGGCTTCCATTCCTGCGATGGCGGCGAGCGACTGCTGCAGGCGATAGTACACCTCCAGCGCTCCTTGGCACGTGCTTTCCGGCTGTTGGGGATGGAGGTTGGTGAAAGCGGGCAGTGCGGCGGTCTCCTCGTCGATGACGGGGTTGTATTTCATCGTGCAACTGCCAAGGGGGTAGAAACCGTTGTTCACCCCGAAGTTGTTCGCGCTATGGTTGGTGTAGTGGCGCACCACGGTCAGTTCGTCACATTCGGGCAGTGCGGCGTCGGTCGCGCGTTGCATCTCTGGAGACAGTTCGTAGTGCTCGAAGGTGTTGGCGGGCAGCGAGTAGCCTTTGCGCCCGGGTTTTGACAACTCGAATATCAATTGTCCGTATAATCTGTTGTTCATGGGTATGGGTGTTTTGGCATCGCTGTTCAACATTCTTTCATTAGTCTCACGAGAAGGTCCACTTCTTCCTTGGTGCGCTTTTCGGTGACGGCGAGCATCAGTGTGTGGTCGCCTGTCTTCAAACCACCGAGGATGCCGTGGTTGGCAAGGTGCTTCTGCAGGGTGTCCACATCACCGTCGTAGTCGATGCAGAACTCATTGAAGAACTCCTTGTCGTAGGTCATGCGGAAGCGTCCCGTCGCCACGAGTTGTTGCGCGAGGTAGTGTGCGGCGTCGCACGAGCGTTGTGCGGCCTCCTTGACACCTTCCTTCCCCATGGCGGCGCAGTAGACGGTGGCCCACAGCGCCATCAGGCTTTGGTTGGAACAGATGTTGGAGGTGGCTTTCTGGCGTCGGATATGTTGCTCGCGTGCTTGCAAGGTGAGGACGAAGACGCGTTGTCCACGGCTGTCGGTGGTCATTCCGACGATGCGGCCCGGCATCTTGCGCATCAGTTTCTCGCTGCAGCACATGTAGCCCACGTAAGGGCCTCCGAAAGACATCGGTATGCCGAGCGACTGGCAGTCGCCCACGGCGATGTCGGCACCCCATTCGCCAGGTGTTTTAAGCACGGCGAGGTCGAGGGCCACGCTGTTGACGATGAAGAGGGCTTTCTTGTCGTGGATGGCGTCGGCGAAGCCTGTGAAGTCCTCCACGATGCCGTGGCGGTTGGGTTGCTGCACCACCACGCCAGCCACGCCGCCTTCCTCGAGTTGGCGTTTCAGGTCCTCTGCATCGGTGACACCGTCCTTGGCGGCAATGGTGGCGATTTCCACGTTGTGGAATCTGGCATAGGTGCGCACCACTTGTGCTGTCTTGGGGTCGATGGTGTCGGAGAGCAGCACGCGGTTGGCCTTCTTCGACTGTCCTGCCGCCATCAGCACGGCTTCCGCGGTGGCGGTGGTGCCGTCATACATCGAGGCGTTGGAGATGTCCATGCCTGTCAGTTCGGCCATCGTGCTTTGGTATTCGAAGATGTAGTGCAGCGTGCCTTGTGAGATTTCTGCCTGGTAGGGTGTGTAGCTGGTGAGGAACTCCGACCTTCCTATGATGGAAGGCACCACGGCCGGGGTGTAATGGTCGTAGACACCGCCGCCTGCGAAGATGGTGAGTTGCTGGTTCTTTTCGCACAGCCGTTCGAAAGTCTGCCTGATTTCCATTTCGCTTTGGGCCTCTGGCAGGTCATAGTCGCCTTGGAGACGGAGGGCTTCCGGCACCTCGGCATATAGGGCGTCGAGCGATTCGACACCCACCTTGCTCAGCATCGACTCGATGTCCTGCTGGGTGTGTGGGAGGTATTTGTGCATGGGTAAGCGTTGGTTGTTTTGCGATGACCTCTTCTTATTCCTTGCAATGCTCCTTGTATGCCTCGGCGTCCATCAACTGGTCGAGTTCGGTCTTGTCGGTGAGCTCCACCTTGATGATCCAGTTGGCGTAGGCATCCTCGTTCAACAATTCCGGTTGGTCGGCAAGGGCTTCGTTCACCTCCAGCACCGTGCCGCTGACGGGTGAGATGAGGTCGCTGGCGGCTTTCACGCTCTCCACGGCGCCAAACTCCTCTCCGGCTTCCACCTCGTCGTCCTCTTCGGGCATGTCCACATAGACCACGGTGCCCAGGGCGTGTTGGGCGTAGTCGGTGATGCCGATGTAGCCGATTTCGCCTTCCACTCTCACATACTCGTGCGACTCTGAATAGTAGAGTCCTTCCAATACTTTTGCCATAATTTTCTTGTTTTTATGATTGATGATTTTTTTATTTAGGAGATGATAGGAGGTTGCAGGGCCTCCCGGGGTCATTTCTTGTAATGCTTGTCGTAGAATCTCTTTTTCACCACTTTGCCGGGGAAGGTCTTCTTGCGGATTTGTATTTCCAGCGGTGTGCCAATGGCGGCGCATGCGGTGTCAACAAGGGCCATGCAGACGCTCTTGTCGGTGGAGATGCTGCGGTAGCCCGTGGTCACTTCGCCCACTTTCACACCGTCGTGAAGGACGGCATATCCGTGGCGCGGCACGGCGCGGTCTTCCAATTCTATGCCAATCACACGCTTCGAAACGCCGTTGGCCTTCTGTGCCACCAACGCTTCCTTCCCGATGAAATCGGCCTTGTCGAGTTTGCAGAACATCCCCAGTCCTGCCATGATGGGTGAGATTTCGGGCGACAACTCATCGCCGTATAGGGGTAGTCCCACCTCGAAGCGGAGGGTGTCGCGACAGCCGAGGCCGCAGGGCTTGCAACGTCCGCTCTCCATCAGCAGCCGCCATTGGCGACGGATGAAGTCGTGGGAACCGTAGATTTCGAAACCGTCCTCGCCGGTGTAGCCGGTGCGGCTGACGATGACTTGCTCGCCGTCGATGTCGAGGGTCTTCGTGGTATAGAACACCAGTTCTTTGCACGGCAGTTGAAGCACGCCTTCCACCACGTCCTCGGCTTCAGGGCCTTGGACGGCAATCTGCCCGTAGTAGTCGGAGCAATGGTCCATCTTCACGTCGTAGTCTTCAAGGTGCTGTTTCATCCACTCCACATCCTTGTCGATGTTGGCGGCATTGATGACGAGGAAGTAGTCCTGTGGGCCCATGCAGTAGACAAGCAGGTCGTCCACCGTTCCGCCGTCGGGATAGCACATCATGCCATAGAAGATTTTTCCGATGGGTGCTCCGGAGATGTCGTTGGTGAAGATGTGGCTCACGTATTTTTCTGCATCGGGGCCGGTGATGCGCACCTCTCCCATATGAGATACGTCGAACACTCCGCAGGCGTTGCGCACGGCATTGTGTTCATCGATGATCGACGTGTACTGGATGGGCATTTCGAACCCCCCGAAAGGAGAAATCAATGCGCCGAGGCTCACATGCTCGTCATAAAGACAGGTTTTCTTGTTTTCCATTATGCTTGTGTTAATTGGTTGATGTCTTGCTGTTCATTCAGATAACAGGATGTGGATGAGTTGGTGGCCATGGAGCCGGGGGATGATATCGCCAAGGTCTTCCTCCAGGGCGTGTTCCAAATCCTCGGTGGTGAGGGCTTTGCCCCTCAGCGGTGCGATGATGCCGTCTTCCAAGTCGCCGGTGAGAAGGAAGTCGCCGGTGATGTCGAGGTCCTTGATGATGCCGTTTCTCATTTCCATGCACACCTCGAAAGTTCCCACCCCTTCGATGCGCCCTCTCCTTGTGACGCTGTATCTTGGATTGCGACCGTGGATGAAGTGGTCGGTGAAATAGATTTGCGACATTTCTTCTATCCTTTCCACGGCGCGGGTGTCGAGACAGACCTCTTCGTCGCATATTTGCCTCAACAAGGACGCTTTCACCTCTTCCAGGCCAAGTCGGGTGTGGTCTTTCAGCAGCGTGATGTGCTGTCTGACGCTCGCCACGCCCTTGCTGCGCAACTTCTCGTCGCCTGGGGTGATGCTGCCCACCATGTGCTCCATGTTGGTGTCATAGAGCAGGGTGCCGTGGACGATGCTCTTGCCGGGGATGTGGTAGAATGCGTTTCCCGACACCTTGCGGCCGTCGATGAGGATGTCGTTGCGGCCGGTGGCCTTCGCATCAATACCCATGCGGAAGAGTGCGAGCACTATGAGGTTGATGTAACGGTTGAAGGTGAGATTGACGTGTTCGTCCTTTGTCACGTAGGAGAGCATCAGGTTGCCCATGTCGGCATACACGCACCCTCCTCCGCTTTTCCTGCGATAGGTCTCTATGCCGTGTTCGCGGCAGTAGTCCGTGTTCACCTCGCTTTCCATAAGTTGGTTGCGACCGAAAATGACGGTTGGCTTCACTTGCCAGATGAAGAAACAGTCGTCCAGGTCCATCTCACGTGCCACGTATTCTTCCATGGCGAGATAGAAGGGCAACTGTCGTGTCTTTTCTTCCGGAAGTGTGATGTGTGTCATAGAATGCTTGGCAAAACCTTGGGGTGTGATGATGGGAACCGAGGGGAAGAGGAGTGTCTCAACTTCTCGTTCTCTTTGCAAATATAGTGCTTTTTTCGTTTGCAAGCAACGAAAAAGGGAGTTTTTTTCATACCCTGGAAAGTGAAAAAAACGGGCTGTTTCATATTCGTTTTGAAACAGCCCGTTTGCTTTTATTCTTTAAGGAGATAAGCCTTGAAATCTTCGAATTGGCGTGACATCTCCACGCTCTTTTTCTGGCCTTTCATGAATTCTGCCAACCTGTCGGGGATGTCGATGTCGGTGTTCAGGATTTCGTCCACCTTTTCCTTGAACTTCGCCGGGTGTGCGGTCTCGCAGAACACGCCGGTCTCGCCGGGTTGCAACAACTCGCGGAGGGCTTGGTATCCGCAGGCGCCATGGGGGTCGAGGACATAGCCCGTGCGGTCGTGGCATTCACGCATGGTGGCTCGTATGGCGTCGTCGTTGTAGGTGGCGCCGTCGATATAGGCTGTCACACGGGTGTGGGAGCCACCGTAGAGGTCGTAGACTCGGGCGAAGTTGCTGGGGTCGCCCACGTCCATTGCGTTGGCGAGCGTTTGCTGGCTGGCTTTCGGTTCGTACTTGCCGGTGCGCAGGTATTGGTAGAAGATGTCGTTGGCGTTGTTCGCGGCGATGAAACGCTTGATGGGCAGCCCCATCTCGTGGCCGAAGAGGCCGGCAGTGATGTTGCCGAAATTGCCGCTGGGAACGCACATCACCATGTTGTCGCCTTTGCCGAGGGCTTTCATGCGTGCATAGGCGTTGAAATAGTAGAATGCCTGTGGGAGGAAACGTGCCACGTTGATGGAATTGGCGCTCGTCAGCCGCATGTGTGCGTTGAGGTCGGCGTCGAGGAAGGCTTGCTTCACCAATGCCTGGCAGTCGTCGAACACACCGTCCACCTCGATGGCGGTGATGTTGCGCCCCAGTGTGGTGAACTGGCATTCCTGTATCTTGCTCACCTTGCCTTTTGGGTATAGCACATAGACGTGGATGCCTTCCACGCCCAGGAAGCCGTTGGCGACGGCGGAACCGGTGTCGCCGCTGGTGGCTACCAGCACGTTCACCCTTCCGCTTTCTTCCTGGCGGATGAAGTATTGCAGCAGGCGGGCCATGAAACGCGCGCCCACATCCTTGAAAGCCAGCGTGGGACCATGGAAGAGTTCAAGGGCGTAGATGTTGTCGTCCACCTTGGCCACGGGACAGTCAAACGAAAGGGTGTCGGTGACAATCCGGCGAAGGTCGTCTGCGGCAACATCCTCGCCGAAGAAGGCGTCGGCCACTGCCACGGCGATTTCCTGGAACGACATGGTGTCGATGCGGTCGTAAAACTCTTTGGGGAGAGGTTTGATGCGCTCGGGCATGTATAACCCGCGGTCGGGAGCGAGACCTTTCACCACCGCTTCGTGGAGGGTGGCCAAAGGGGCGTTCTTGTTGGTGCTGTAATATTTCATATGCTATGTTTGTAAGCGCTTTTGGGCGATTCGACCGCGAAGGTAGTCATTTTCATTGAAATGGACAACCCTTTAGCACAAAGATGTCGCTTTTTCAGGAAAAAACGGCATGGTGTGCTGTCATTTTTAAAGAAAAGGAGGTCTTTTGGGGATGAAATGTCATTTCCCAATCACTTTTCCTATCGTTCATTATTTTATCTGGGTGCGTCCTCTTTCGGAATTACTCCTATGAAAAAATGTAATAAGTAGGTGTTCAAAATTATCTATATATATCCTATTTGTAGATGCAGGTAGTCTTTTATGTCTCTTTGGCGCATATTTTCCTCTCATCCTCAGTCACATATCCCGCTATGCTCCTTCGTCTGAAAGCAAAATCTGCATCCAAATAGATCATAAAATACTATTATCTAATTTTGAACACCTACTTAACATCGTATGATTTACAGCATTAAAAATTTGATAATTCATTTCTTTTGTCTAACTTTGCGGTGAGAAGTCAACCAAAGTGTAAAATAGAAGATTATGGACAAATATATTCGTTTTGACTGGGCTGCCAAGCGTATGTTGAGAGACAAGGCCAATTTCGGCGTGCTTGAGGGCTTGATGACCGTCCTTTTGGAAGAGGAGGTGAAAATCGTTGAGATTTTGGAAAGCGAGGGCAATCAGAACGCGGAGGATGACAAGTTCAACCGCGTGGACATCAAAGCCAAAAACTCAAAGGGAGAAATCATTCTGGTGGAGGTGCAACAAACCCGTGAACTGTATTATCTCCAGAGGGTGTTGTATGGCGTGGCAAAAGCCATTACCGAACACATCAAACTCGGCAAGAAATACAGTGAGGTGAAGAAGATTTATTCCATCAACATCGTCTATTTCGATTTGGGCAAGGGGGCCGACTATCTCTACCATGGCCAGAACCAACTCATCGGCGTGCATACCCACGATCAACTCCAAATCAACACCCGGGACAAGGAGTCCATCAAGATCGTGGCTCCGAAGGACATCTTCCCCGAATATTACATCATCCGCGTGAATGAATTCAACAAAGTGGCAAGCACGCCTTTGGAGGAGTGGCTCGAATACTTGAAGAGTGGTGAAATAAAAGACAACACAACCACCCCTGGCCTTGCCGAGGCCAAGGAGAAGTTGAAATACCTGCAGATGAACGATGAGGAGCGCAGGGCTTACGACCGACACATCGACAATATCATGGTACAGAACGACATCCTTGAAACCAAGATGATAGAGGGGTTGGAACAAGGAAGAATGGAAGGTCGTGCTGAAGGTCGTGCTGAAGTGGCAAAAAAGCTCCTTGCCTTAGGCACGGACATCAGTATCGTTTGCCAAGCTACGGGTATGAGTGAGGAGGAAATCAAAAAACTTTGAAAAATATGAAAAAACAAGCATTGTCCATTATCGCCGTCCTTGTGCTATGCATGGCCTTGGGTGCGTGTAAGAAAGAGAGGGAAGTTGATGTCAACAAACTGAAAAACATCTTTGTCGAAGGCATATCCAAAGAACTGGCGGAGGATGGAAATAAACTGGAGGTTGACACCATCTTCCTCAATCCGGTAGACAATTTCAGTTATTCCGGCAAACTTCTGGGTCATGTCGGCGATACGATGTCTTTGGTTTACGATCTCTCTGTCAAAGACAGTGGCGACGACGATTTGGATATGGAATGGGAGTTGCAGACACCCGTCATCAAGCCTGCTGAAGAAGACGGGGGAGAATGATTGAAGAAGTCAACTAAGCATCGCTACGCTTGAAGTTGTCGACGATACTCTGGCGATGTCAATCTTCAATCTTCAATATACTATGTTTCCACCCCGCCACGTTGAGTTGCTCCCATTTCAATACGCATCCGTTGTTGGTGGTGTTTCCTGAGACTTGCATGGTGGCGGGAAGCACCCATTTGTTGTTCACCTCTCCTGCTTCTACGGGGTTGTAGGTAGTGCTGTATTTTGCAAGCACGAACCGTATCCTGGCATTTTTCTGAGACGTGCGGAATGTGTTGTCCTTGATGCACCACGAGGTGTTGTTGAGGAACTGCTCCTTCCCTTTCTTGCCTTTCCACGCATAGGTGTTGAATAGTGAGACGACAAAGACATACTCCTTGTCAGAGCCTCCATCCCATGCCCTTGAAGAGAAGAGCGTGACAGCTTTTCCGCCCGACATGGTGTCTGAGGAGATACGGTCGGCGATGAATGTGTTTTTCTCGCAGACGAAGTTTTCTGTATAGATGTTGCTGCTCTCCGACATGCCGCCGATGTTCCCGCCCCGGAAGTCGATGAGGTTGTGTGAGAAGGTGAATGTTTTGTAGGGTGCGTTCTTCCTCGCCGGCGCCCATTTGTCTTCCAAGGAAAGCCCTTTGGCAGGGTCGCTGTTGAAGCAGTTGTCGCCAGGGCACACTTGGATGGTGAGCATGTCGTCGAGGTTGATTTGCTCATCCTTCTCTTTGCCTTCCGTCCAGTCGAGGGTGTACTTGGCAGGGTAGGAGACAGAGGCGGGATAGGTCCTTTCTTTCCACATCCGCACGGCGGCGGCCTTGTCGAGAAGGTATTGGTTGTGGGTGTAGTACCTCACCGGGTCGGCGTGGTCGTGCCCCTCGCGTCGCCATGCATACGGCACCACCACACCCTTTCCCTTGCAGATGCCTATGGTGGTCTTTCTTGCAGGATGGATGCGAAGCACGTTGGTGACGGTGTTCTTGACGTAGTAGAGGCATATAGCTGAGAGGTAGGCGTCCTGCGTCCCCGGCATGCAATCTACGTTTGTCACTTTGCCGCTTGCGTCGGTGCGTGTGCAGGTGGAACGGGCCGATATGAAATGGCGGATGGTGTTGCCTATCATATACACCTGTCCTGTCTCCGTGGACACCGCGCCGTAACTCTTCGACCAGTTGTCGTGCTGGTAATAGACATAGGGCTCCCGTGTGCCGTCGGGCCTTTTTCTGCTGGCTCCCTCGAAAGTGTTGCCCACTATCCATACCGGGCATGAGGCGCAGGCCATGGCACCGGCGTGGCTTGTATGGCTCGTGACTTTCCCATCGTCGTCCTTTGGAGGTTCCGTCTTGCCTATTTCGTTGAGTATGGTGAGGGAGATGGCGGTGCCTCCTCTGATGTTGAGGAAAGTGTTGCCTGTGAACCTCGCCGTGCTTGTGAATCGGGCGATGTCGCTCGACACCATGTGGTTGCCCTCGTGGGTGTTGCCTTTGACATACAGATGCTTGAGACAGTTGTCGGGTATGAGGCGCTGGCTGTCGTCGAGCATGGGAATGTTCTTGAAATAGAGATAGATGGTACGTCCTCCAATGGCTGTCTTGCTGTCAAAGATGCAGTCGATGGCTTGCACTTGGTCGACACCGTTGGTGCAGTCGACGTAGAACGTGTAGTATTGCCCTCCCAGGTTGGTGGTGATGTGGGCGTTGATGAGGTTGAGTGAGTGCTGCGTGTAGAAAAGTACGGTGTTGGTGATGAAACCGCCTTTTTCACCATCCTTGCCGGTGACGCCTTCTATGGTGAAGTCCCTTTCGAGGGGTATGGCTTTTGCCTTGTAGGCATCAGGCTTTCTGTTGCCGCACGTCTTGTTGGTGGGTGGGCGGTGTGAAGTGACGTCTATGCAATACTGCTGGTCGAGCAACAGTCCTATGCACATGGGGTTGGGGATGACGTGGTTGCGCAGCAGGTCGCCATTGTATTTGGCGGTTCTTTCCCATGGGCCAGCTCTCAGGCCGGCTTTCTTTGCAGTCCAGATGGAGGGTTCGTTTTCGCTGTCATAGCACACTTTCCCCTTGTCGTTGGCAAGGCGTGGCAGGGTGTAGGCATTCTCCACCATGGCGGCTGTGATGTTTTCAAGGGGTTGGTCGATTGTGAACGACCCTTTGTTGAGACTGCTTCGGTTGAAAACGTCTTGTGGGGCGGATATGTCTTGTGAGACGGATATGTCTTGTGAGACGGGAAGAATCCCGTCTCTACAGTGCGCACCGGGGGGAGCCTCCTCGTTTTTCGGGGAGGAAATGAGACATTCCTTGAAGGAAAGGAAGGCCAATGGCAAAAGCAGCAACAGGCTGATGCGGACTCTCATCCAGATAAGATTATTGATTAGGACACGATGACTGTCAGTCGTTCCATCTCACCACACGTGAACCATCGTCGCGTTCCTCTATCTCCACACGGGCGGCATCCTCAGGCAGCAACTCCTCAATCAGTTCCGGCCATTCTATGAAGCACAATCGCCCGCTGTAGAAATACTCTTCATAGCCCATGTCGTAAACCTCTTCAAGCCGTTTGATGCGGTAAAAGTCGAAATGGTAGATGCTCTCTCCGGTGTTGGAGGACTCATACTCGTTGACGATGGCGAAGGTGGGCGACGTGATGACCTCTTCCACGCCAAGCGCCTCGCAGACGGCTTTGACAAAGGTGGTCTTCCCGGCGCCCATCTTTCCATAGAAGGCGAAGATGGTGCGTGCGCCGATATGCTCCACGAAGGTTCGGGCGGCCGACGGGAGCTCTTCGAGGGTGGGTATGATGATTTCCATGTTGGTCATCGCTTGCGTTGGGTGAGTGTGACAAGGGGCACGAGCATCTCCTCCATGGAGATGCCGCCATGCTGGAAGGTGTCTTTGTAATAGGACACGTAATAGTTGTAGTTGTTGGGATAGGCGAAGAAGTCGGCTCCCGTGGCGAAGACATAGGATGTGCTCAGGTTGGGGGTGGGCAGCTGTGCCTGTTTCGGATTCTTCATCACAAACACCTCCTTCGGGTTGTAACTCAGGTTCTTGCCCAACTTGTAACGGAGGTTGGTGTTAGTGTTGCGGTCACCGATGATTTTGATGGGTTTCGAGGCGCGTATGCTGCCGTGGTCGGTGGTCAGCACCACCTTGTAGTCGGACTGCGCCAGGGTGCGGAAGAGTTCTGACATCACGGAGTGGCGGAACCAACTCAGTGTGATGGAGCGATAGGCCGACTCGTTGTTGGCCAGTTCGCGCACCATCTTCGACTCCGTGCGTGCATGGGAGAGCATGTCGATGAAGTTGATAACCACCACGTTGAGGTCGTTGTTCTTCAGGTTGTTGAACTGCTGCATGAAACTTTCCGCTCCAGTGGAGTCGTTGATTTTATGGTAGGAGAACGTGTTGTGGCGGCGGAAGCGCTCCAGTTGGGTCTTGATGAGCGGTCCTTCGTTGAGGTTCTTCCCTTCCTCCTCGTCCTCGTCCACCCATAGTTCGGGGAACATCTTGGCTATCTGGTCGGGCATGAGTCCGCTGAAGATGGCGTTGCGCGCATATTGGGTGGCGGTGGGGAGGATGCTGCAATAGATGTCCTCGTCGATGTCGAACATGTCGCCTATCTCCTGTGCCAGCATCCGCCATTGGTCGAAGCGGAAGTTGTCGATGACGATGAGAAACACCTTCTCGCCTTTGTCGAGCAAGGGGAACACCTTGTTCTTGAAGATGTCGGGACTCATCATCGGACGCTCGCCGGAAGCGCCTGTCGTGCGGGAGAGACCACCATGGACCGATGGAGGAGCCACCCAGTCGAGGTAGTTCTTCTTGATGAACTTGGCGAAGCCGTTGTTGGCATCCTCCTTCTGTGTGTTCAGCATCTCTGTCATGTTGCTGTCGGTGCTGCTCAACTCCAGTTCCCAGTGCACCAGCCTGCGGTAGATGTCGGTCCAGTCTTCCATCGTCCTGCAGTCGGAAATCTTCATGGAGATGTCGAGGAAGTTCTGCTGGTATCCGCTTTGTGTCACCTCGGTGACAATCTCCTTGCGGTGGATGTTCTTCTTCAAGGTGAGGAGGATTTGGTTGGGGTTGACGGGCTTGATGAGGTAGTCGGCAATCTTGGAGCCGATGGCTTGGTCCATGATGTTCTCTTCCTCACTCTTGGTCACCATCACCACGGGTGTGGCAGGCGAGATTTCCTTGATTTTCGACAAGGTCTCGAGTCCGGAGAGACCTGGCATCATCTCGTCGAGGAGCACCAGGTCGAAGGTTTGCTGCCGGCACTGGTCTATGGCGTCGGTGCCGTTGCTCACGGTGGTTACTTCGTAACCTTTCTTTTTCAAAAACAGGATGTGGGCTTTGAGCAATTCTATCTCATCGTCCACCCATAATAATTGTCCGTTGGTCATGATTAAAGGCGGGGTGTTATCTAAAATCCATCCAGGTCGTAATATTCGTCTTCCAAGTCGATGTCTTGAAGTTCCTTCTCCTTCTTCTTGGATGTGGGGGATGCCGGCACGGGAGCGACGTCGAAATCGTCGAAATAGATGCCGGTGTCTTCTTTCTCAGGGTTGATGGCGTCGGTTTCGGGCTCTTGCTTCTTGGCGGGCTTCTGAGTATTCTGATTACTCCGATCACTCCGATTATTCCGATTACTCTGATTATTCCGATCACTCTGATTACTTCGATCACTCCGATTATTCCTGTCACTCCGGTTGCTCTTCTCCGTCTTGGCGGGTGTGGCGTCGGTGGGCAGTTCCACCTTCTTCTGGTTGTTCTTGGCATCGGTCTTGGTGGGCACTTTGCCGGAGTTGGGGTTGCGCTTTGACTCGAAGATGTTGTACTCGTCGTCTTCCAGGGTGTTGCCGTTGTTGTTGGAGCCGGGTGTCACCACGGAGTTGTTGATATTGTCGTCTTGGTTGCCATTGGGAACAGGAAGTCCTCCGTTGTCGTCAGTGGGTATGGAGAGTCCACCGTCGTCGTCCATCGGGATGGTGAACCCGTCGTCGTCGGTGGGGATGGTGACTCCGTCGTCATCGTCGGCGGGGATGGAAGGCTCGTCGTCTTCGTCGGGTATTCCTCCTTGCGCTGGTTGCTCCGTTGGCTGTATGATGGCATCATTGTCAAGTGTTGCTTTCTCTTCGTTGGCAGGCTCTTCCTCCGGCAGTTCGAAACTATTGTCGTCGGGGTTGCCCGTTCCGCCGCCGTCGATGTTGAAGCCGTCGTCCACGCCTTCGTTGTCCACGGCCTTGTTTTGTTCGAAGGCATCCTTGAGGTCGGTCTCTTCGCTGTCGCCGTAGTCGTAGGGCTCGCTCAGCAGGTTGTCGGAGGGCAGGCGCAAGGGTGCGAAATGCTTCGCATAGAATTCGTTGTAGTCGTCGAAGCTGAACTGCTTGCCCAGCAGCTCGAGGTTCTCCTTGCTGATGATGAGTGTTCGGGCCTTGCGCATCCTTCTCACCACGTTCTCTTGCTTGCTCACCTCGCTGGCATACTGGTGTGCCTCGTCGAAGAATCGGAAGCCGGAGACTTTCATCAGGTGGATGCCGTCGAGGTTTTCCAATTCGATTTCGAAGTTCCTCACGATGTAGGTGGTGAAGTTGAACCGAGCCATCTCGTAGAGCAGTTGGTTCTCGTTGAGAGAGTCGGGGTCGTAGGCGACGACATAGACGAACTCTTTCAGGCGGTCGGGTGTGAATTTCCGTGCTGCGAGGGAGTCGCTGTCGTTGAGCACCACGGAGCGGCGGCTCCACATGTCGCTGAGGTCGAATTGCCCGCCCTTCAGCCGCTTTCCTTCTTTCACACCATTGATGATCATGCCTGCCATCTCGCTGATGCGCCCGGAGGGGAAGTTTTTCACCACCTCGTTCATGTCTGCCAGACAGCCTTCTGCATCATCGTGGTTGAGTCGGCTCAAGCCTCTGATGAAGAGGAATTTGTCGCGGTTGCCACCCATGGGGAAGCGTGTTTCTGAGAGTTCGGCATTGGCCATCACCTCCTCGTGGCGGTCGGCCTTGAAGGCGCTGTAGGTGGCGGTGTAGAGGGAGTCTTCCATCCGCTCGCCCCATTTCGAGTTCTCCACGAAATAGGGGTCGGTGAGGATTTTCGTCCATTGGCTTTCCGGGAACTGCTCTCTGAGTTTTTCCACGCAACTGTCGGCGGCGAAAGTCTCCCCCTTGCGCGAATAAAGGAGGAAAAGGTGGTAGAACACCTCGTCCATCTTTTCGAATTCGGGGTAGTTGAAAGTGAGTCGGTCAAACTGTTTCTCACTGAGTCTCAGGTTGTCGAGTTTGTCCTTGAAGATGATGCCCGAGTGGAATAGTCCGTCGGCTATGATGAGGTGGCATTCCTGCTTCTGTTCGTCGGTGAAGGGAATCTGCTTGAGGTAGTATTCTCGCTTGTGTGGGTCGTTCTGTGCGCTGTCCTGCACGGTGGCGAGGGAGTCTTCCGCTGCTGCTTGTGCTGCAAGGATGGAGTCGCCAGCCTCGCCCAACTCACCCATTCCCTCCTGGTTCTCCGAGTTGAAGTCGCTCACCACGGTCTTGTTCGACCGCCGCCAGTTGTCTTCGTTCTCACGCTTTCCCCATTGCCTTTGGAAGGTGGTCTTGCCTTGCGAGACAGCGAGTGCGTTGTAGAAATACCATTCGCCTTGCTGTTGCTGCTGGTTTTGCATGGCGTTCTGCTGGTTCTGCTGACGGTTGTTGACATTGGTGTTTCCACGGCCTTGCTGTTGTTGCACGGCTTCTTCGGCCTGTGCCTTTCTCTCCTCCTTCTCTTTCTTCTTTAATGCCTCTATCACGCGGTCGATGGCTTCGAGACGTTCTTTCTCGGGCATGTCGGCGAGTTCGAGGAGGGAGTCCTGCAAGTGGATGGCATCGGTGTAAGGTGCCAGTTCGTCGAGTATTTTCGAGCGGTTGGACAACTCTTCGTAGTCATTGCGCTCCTTGTCGAGCATGCCGATGGCTGCGCCGTAGCAGCGCTGTGCGTCGCCGAACTTCTCCTTCTCCCAGTAGAGGTTGCCCAGTTTCAGCAGCAGCACGCCTTTCTCCACTCCCGAGCGTGTGGCCTTGGCGTTGCCCTTCTCATAGGCGGCGATGGCGTTGGTGGTGTCCTTGTCGAGGAGATAGACGTTGCCCATGGCGTAGTACACCTGGTCGAGATAGTCCTTGTTGTTGTCTGAGGCGGCCATGCGCTTCAGGCGGCTGATGGTCTTCTTCGTGCTGCCGGCGGCCATCACCTCAGTCATGGCGATGCGGGCGTTGAACGCCAGCTCGTAGGGTGGGTTCTCCCTGAGTACGTGCTTGAAGGCCTTGTATGCTTTTTCACGGTTTCCCAGTTCGGCTTCCAGCTGTCCCATGAGATACCACTCGCGGGCACGCTGCTTGCGGCGCATCTCGCTCTTGATGACCTTGCGCAGGTAGGGTATGGCTTTTTCGTAGTCGCCGGTGTGGATGTAGTAGTCGGCATAGGTGTAGTTCCATTCCTTTGTCGCATGCCAGTCGATGGAGTCGCGCTCCATATTGCGTATCACATCCTCTGCGTCGTAGAGCCAGTCTTGCTCGATGTAGCATTTGGCGAGCCAGGCGCGGGCCTTGCAGTAGATGGCGGGTTGTGTCTGGTAGAGTCGGCTCATGTAGGAGAAGGTGGCGGCGGCTTCGTCGAAGGCGCCCTTGTGGAACTGCGAGCGGCCCATGAGCATCCACGCCTTCCACAGCATCGGGTTGTATTCGCGACGGTTGAGCCATTCTATGTCCTTGGCGGTCTTCCTGCGGCTCTTCGTCCATTCCGGCCGCTTGGTGATGCTGTGCAGCTTGATGGCTTTCTGGCTCTTCTCGATGGCTTTGTCGAAACTGCCGGAACCGAGCTGCACACTGCTTTTGTTGCCTACCGTGTAGAGGGGGATGATTTCGGTGAAGTTGTCTTTGTTGCCGTCTTCCTTCGCCTGGGAGCCTTCTATGTAGGCCAGCGTGCCGTTGTAGTAGATGTTGTATTTTGCCGTGAACGATTGCCAGAAGCGGCTCTTCGCCGTGTTCTTTTGCGAAGAGCAGCCTGCCAACACCAGCAACAGCGATGTCAGCAACAGGGGGATGATGGCTCTCGTCCTTTTCATATTCATTATTATATAACCGCCAAAACACCCCTTTTATTGCCTTGCAAAGGGATTTTCAATTTTTTTATAGCTTCTATGGGCTTTGTGGGCTTTGTGGGCTTTGTGGGCTTTATGGGCTTTGTGGGCTTTGTGGGCTTTGTGGTTTCCATGGGGCGCGCCTGGTGGAAATCATTTTTCCAGGAGCATGAACAGCTCGTCTTTCAGCTGGTCGGGGACGTTGATGCCGCGCAGTGTGAGGCTGCGGCTCCATGCCGCCACCTCCTCGGGGCGCATGGTGTAAAGCACTTCGCCGAACTGCTCCGCCTCGCTGTCGCTGTAGCTGTCGGAGGGTCGCCCGCGG
>Ga0310694_10001225_pt1 | contig 29846 bp, 28 predicted proteins | sample 174DNAGHGhighgp2_FD_203884 | JGI IMG/M metagenome (GOLD analysis project Ga0310694, IMG submission 203884) | Sheep rumen microbial communities from Palmerston North, Manawatu-Wanganui, New Zealand - 1742 DNA GHGhigh gp2 (v2) (version 2) | ecosystem: Host-associated > Mammals > Digestive system...
ACGAGCCTGGCAGCTCGTCCGTCGATTCGGGTGAACCTGTTTTCGGAGAACTGACGGATGCCCGCGATGGCCGTGTCTACAAGACCGTGAAGCTCGGGTCGCAGGAATGGATGGCGGAAAACCTGAATACTCGTTCTGTCCGCATATTATAAGGTCTCGCGAGGTATGGTGGCGACGCTGTGGCTTGTCAGCCTCTACTATAAATAATCTAGCAATTTTTCAGTGTCGTGCGAGGTCGACCGCCGGTAAATTTTCGGTTTCGGATAGCGGAAACCGGCGTCATACTCTTGCCGTAGGCAACCAAGCGACAATGTAGTTCCGACCGGTTAAACAAGGTAGGATTACCTAATCAAGAGCAGATCTTCGTCTACATGTAGATAGGTGGTTTCTAGGTCATTTCTTTGGTCAATCTAGTCTGATTAGATATTCAGCGTAATAATTGTTCAGACTAGTCTTACGGAGGCTGAGCGAAGCGAAGCCGACTTCGATAACTTCAATCAAGCAAGAATGCAGTATGACTCTTTAATCAAGAGCATTGAGTGCATAACTACGTATTCTAGTCATGAATAGATAGATGGCGTAGTCCAAGATGGTATTACTTAACCAAGCAAGAATTGAGTATGACTAGTTATACTAAGCAAGATTGTAGTATGAATACTTAATCAAGAACATAGAGAGCATAACTTCGTATTCTAGGCATGAATAGAGGATGAATAGGTAGACTAGTCCATCTTCCATTTGCGAAGCAAAATCAGCCCAGCAAAGGGAGCTTCGCTCTTTATCGGGAACTAAACTGGCTGGGCTGGGCTGGCTGAGCGAAGCGAGGCTAGGCCAGAACAGACAGTTTAGGTCTTTACTAAAACGGAAATGGTTAGGTTCTTGATGGCTTTGACGAAGTCGAAGACGGCGAGAACCGGTCCAGCTGGTGCCGAATAGGTGCCTGGTGGAAACCAGTTCCTTTATATTGCGGCACCTAAATTGGGAACTCGGCACCTAAAAATGGGAACTCGGCACCTAAAAGTGGGAACTAAACGGCACCTAAAAATGGGAACTATTTTGTGTAAAGTAGAGCTGAATGATGCAAGAAACCCCGGCTTGCATCTTCGCAACCGGGGCTTTATGTGACCGATGTGTCTTTGCACTAGAACATCGCTCCGTCGTAATCTGACCATGACTTCCGTCGTTCCTTCAGCATGCCCATGAATTTGGCGACCGTTTTGCGGTTCACTTTAAGTTCTGTGATGATGCGGTCGTAGCTCCAAGAGCCGATGTCGCGGTTTGCCATGAACGCGTCAATCAGCTGTCCCAGCTGCTTGCTCACCTTGGGCTTCAGCTGTATGATGTCCTTGGTGTGTCGGCTTGCTTGCGTCGAGGACATGTAGGATTCCAGTGTCCACCGCTTACTCACCGGAAGTGACTTGCCGTCACGAGTCTTGTCGATCACATAAAAGTTCACCGGTTCCGTAATGTTGCTAGCAATCCATTCCTCGGCCTTATCGGTTGCGGTTCCGTCTTCTGATCCGATGAGTTCATGGAATGCTTTTCTGCGTTTCTCGTTGGCATGCATGACGAATGCCATCGCCTTGATGACATCATCGGCGCTCACTTGCTTACCGTATTTTTTGGCTATCAGGGCGTTGGGGAGCACGACACCATGGAATACCATTGTGAAGAGCCTATAGATGGTCTTCGCCGTCGGCGACTTGTTTAGGTTTCTGTCATAGGTGTAGTCGTCGCCGGTGTAATTAGTGATGCCGAAGTGATGCAGAGTCTTGGAGGTCGAAAGTAACCAGTGACGAGGTCTGCGTTTGTATTCCTTGGCTTCATCCGATTTCTGTTCGACCTCGGATGAACTGGCTGCGGTTTGGTTGACGATTGCGTCAAAGTCGCTCTCTAGGATCATCCGTGCTTGCTTCTCGCCGACGCACTGTCTGAGGTAGATTTTTGTGTTGTACTGCTTGGCGGCATCTGCACGAAGTTTGCTCGATGACTTGTACGCGTCATCGAGTGTTGCAGCTATGTAGTGCAGCGTTTTCAGACGCATTCCGTACCAAAATGCTAGACTTCGCTCATCTTCGGTCTTATATGCCGAATGCGCGTCGTATTCGTACTGGGTGTAGTTGCTGAATGGTGCCAGCGCATCTTGCTTGAACTCGTAGTAACCGCAGGGATACTTGTCACTGAATCCACTATATGCTTGGATGTTGGTTGATGGCTGGTCGGCTGGCTCAAGGTAGACTGCTTTATACCACCGGTCTCCTTCTCTTCTGTTGATGTACAGCATAGGTTCTCACTCCTATAAAACCGAAACCGCCACCGGTGCACCCTAAAGTGAGAAACAGGTGCACCGATGGCGGTGATGTCAAATTCATTGCTTGGACTGCTCCCCGTTCTCACTCAGCTCGCCGTCCATCGTCTCTGAAGCATAAATTACTTCAATCTGCCTATAGTTTAGTGGTTTCGTATTTCCGGTGAATTTTGACCCCTAAAACATGCATTGAAATCGCGTTGATGCACTGACTGTCTAAAGATTCAAATAAAAAATTCCAAATCCAAGAGATTTGCGTCCATTTTTATAGTTGTAAGCAAAATGTTACAAAAATATATGATTCAAACCCCTTAAAAACGGCGTTCGCGAGAGTGCTGGACATATAAACCTCCTTATGAAACCGAGTCAGAGATTGACTCACAACATGGGAGCGATATATGCTTAATTCAATTCAGTTCACTTCTTCCTCATCCACCTCTACATCACTGGAAACCTGGAGCTACACCCACGAGAACGGTGTCGTCGAACACTGGGCACCGGCAATCTATGCTGGTAAGGTTGTCGACGGACTTTACGTTTCTGACCTGGGCTGGATGAGGCGACATCGCTGGGGTCAGACCTCCAAAGGAACCCCGGCAATCGACAAGCGCCATCCTAGCTACATTAAACAGATGATGGTTTGTATCAAGGACCCGGACTACAAACATGGCCACCGAGCTGTCAACCTACACCGTATTGTTTTGGAGACATTTGGCGGTGTCAAGTGGATTGCCGATTGTCAGCTTGACCACATCGACCGCAACCCAACAAACGGCGTACTCGGTAACCTCAGGATGGTCTCTCGAAAAGAGAACATGCAGAACCGTAATCTCGTACCGCCGACCAGTTCACCGGCGAGCATCTACCGTTACTCACAGTGCTGCAAGTTTGGCGTTCGTCGCGTCAAGGACTTGCCGACCTATGTCCAACGAGAATATCGCCGGATGCTTAAAGCAGAATCGCTTGCTCGCAAGGCAAAGCTCGCAGACTAGCTTCATGATAAGGCCAAACTGTAATTTCAATGCATTGACGTATGTGCGTCAATGCATTATATTTTTACACATGAAATCCGAAAACAAATACAAAGAGACGCATGTGCGAGTGAAAATCGGCGACCGATACCATTGGGTGCCGCGTGAGAAATGTGTGCGTGTACTGCGCAAAGATGGCAATGGCTGGCGTTGGAAGCTTCTTGAAGACTTACCGGATCCCGTTGGTCTTCGATGATTTTTTATATTGGCGACGTGCCAAAAAAATCCAGCAATATCAACATCCGTATCAGCGACGACCTCAAGGATGCCGTTGACTATCTCAAGCTATGCCCTGGTGGACTCACGAAGTACATCGAAGACGCTTTGCGACTTGTTCGTATAGACCGTGCCTTGCTGGATGCATGGCGTCGCAACAACAATAAGTAATGCATATCGAGGCTTGGGGTATCTATCATCGTGCCGACGGACGAGCTATTGGCTTTGGCACGTACCGCTATGCAAGCGGTCGTTTAGTGCTTAAGTGGCGGTGTCTGCCACCTAAATTTGCTGCGAAGTACGACTGTACCAAGGCCTGGCATAAGCCGTGTATTACTCAGGTGTTAGACAATGCGGTTGATGTCGACAATGAAATAGAGGCCGAAGCACTGCTCGACCTCATCGACTAATTAACCCTTGAACACAAACTTTTGATGATACTCTAAATACACTAATCGTTTTTCGTCTAGTGGCAATCGCTGCACATAGAAACCGTCTTTAAGGTTCAAGCGTTCGCAGTTGCGAGGAGAGAGCCAGTGAGAGACTTGCATCTTTTTGTCGTTGCCGAAGGTGATGAAACCTTGGTCGAACAGCTTGTCATACAAAGGCGATAGCATAAATCCGTTTTTAGGATCTACGCGTTCTTTGTCATCCGACACCGCCCACGGCTTAATATGCGATGCAATCAGCAAACGGTCGTCGTTGACCATGGTAATCGGACAATACGGACACTCTTCAAGCAGCTTCTCGCGATATTTTTGCTGACCAACTCGTGCACGAGTTTCTCGTGTCGCTTCGGTCTCATGAGCACTGGCGGCAACCGGCAATGGTTCGCGTAAGTCGCGCTTGCCGTATTTGAATACAAGGGGTGTACGATCACCGAGTGCCTCGAAGTCGACAAAAAGCTTCCAATAATATCGAACCTTGCCGTCGGTTCCGAACACTTGCATGACCGAGATATAGGTCACCAGAGGTAAAGATAACTGTCTGATGAGCTTGTAGCCGTCGTCGTCTGAATTTACATAGCCGCGTGGACCGCCGATTTGTGCTTGGTCTGCAACCTTGAACGAAATAATATCCGGTAACGAATCAACGAGTTTTACGCGTTCAGCCCATAACGTTGGGAACTTGTCCTTGCCTCTGTAGTTGTAGCTAGGCTTGATGTACTCGTTGCGCAATGTTTGGAGATAGTCGAGCAAATCTTGCTTAACCAGGAAGCAGTCGGCGACGAATCCTTCGGCACCGAAGAATCCACGCATGGATTCCTTACTACTCATGTATAGCTTGGCTTCGCCGTTGCCGGTTCCAATCTTATTCGCAGGCATCACAAAGCAGTCGGGAACCGTTATGACGCTGTCAAACGTATCGGCGAACTTGTAGTTCTGCCCACCTATGGTTATGCGATTATTTACCATACTTTGTGATGTCCATCTGTTTGAGGATTGCAATGAGCACGTCGACCACGATGCTGTTACCAGCTTGCTGGTAAGTCGCGGTATCGCTGACGACGATCTTGAAAGAATCTCTAAACCCCATTAGACGGAGGCATTCGCGTGGCGTGAGCTTGCGAATGCGTCCCTTGTGGGTGACATAATTGTCGACTCCGGCGCGGTGCATCTTGTGCATCGACTGAAGCAGCGGACGAGCGACATCCAAGTCTGTCTTAGTCGAGGTCTTGAAAGTCTTGGTCCCACCGGCAAGAACATACTTTGCGACCTTATCCGACAAGTAATACTTTTCTTCGACATCGCGGACATCAAATACGAACTCGTCGAATGCGGCATCAGACTCGGTCAACTCGGAATCAGGATGGTAGACAAAATCGCCATGCCAGTTAAATTGCTGGTTGCGCTTTTGACACAAGGCTACATCGCCGTTAATCTGTGTGTACGACTTATCGTGGTTCTTCGTTGCGGTGACGAATTTGATGCCCTTCTCGCGCAAAAAATACTTTGTGTCGATGAAATCTTCCAAAAAGTCATACATCTTGTATTCTAGCGGAATCGGTGCCGGGAATGCAAACTTGGTCTTGCGCTTGAAACCAAGGCAGAAGACTCGCTCGCGATGCTGTGGGATGCCATAGTCCTTGCTGTTGAGCACCCTAAAGTGTACATCATAACCCAGCTCTTCGAAGATGTCATGCATGACATGCCAGGTCCGACCGTCGTCGTGGTTGAGCAATCCTTTCACATTTTCGAACAAGAATACCTTCGGACCAGTTTCCTTGACGACTCGTGCAAATTCGTAAAAAAGCGTTCCACGGGCGTCCTCGAACCCAAGTCGGCGACCGACCATAGAGAATGCTTGGCAAGGCGCACCACCTACAATAAAGTCCACTTTACCGGCGTATTTCTTGGCGTCGAAGTCGCGAACATCAGTAAACCAGTCTTCCTCTGCGATGTCGTAGTTTGCGAAATAGCTGGTTTTGCAGTTTGGCTCGATGTCGCCAGCGAATGCAATCTTGGTTTTTAGGTTCAGCCGTTGGAAAGCGTGTTCTATCGCGCCAATGCCACTGAACAGCGTGCCTATGCGTATTGTGCGTTCTGGGTGGCTAAATTCAAGATCCTTCCAGTTTGTTCCTGTTGCTATCGGATCTTGCTCTAAGTATGTGTCATCTATTTGCTCGGCGTATTGCTTGACGATGCGCTTTACATGCGCGATTTTCTTGTTAGTCTCTTCGATATCTTTTTTAACAGTTGCCATATGGGGCAAATATACATTTTGAAAATGTCACAAAAGTGACAAAAGCACCCTTGTTGGGTGCCTTATCAAAGCCGAATTGTGCTTACTGCTAGATGGATTCGTGCCAGCTGTCGATTACTTGCTGGGCCGCATCTTCAACCGACTTGGGGTCCACGGCTTCGCCGTTCACCATTTCTTCGATGCTATTGTACTGTTTGTTGAAGTGTTCCTCGAATGCGGTTTCGAGATCGCTGTATGTGCTGTTATCAAGTCCTTCGATTTCTTCTTTTGTGTACATTGTGTATCCCTTTATGTTAAGTTGTTATTGCTTGCAATAATAGCAATAATCAACTCACTATCTTGCTGTGCAAGTGCGGTAACAATCGTTTCAGCCGTTTTGCAGTCCACAAGACGGTTGCCAGTGTCAGTGATAATCACATGGTCGACCGTGCGAGAGACTCTTTAGATTCGCTTGTTTCTCGGAAGCTTTAGTTCGTCGAGTTCGAATAATGCGGTTGTACCCGACTTAAGCTCAAACTCAAGCATACAAGTCATCGTTTGCCACCCCAGTCCTTAGGGTCGAGCCACCACGCAGCAAGCGTGATGGCGACTGCTATCCAAACAAGCGAGAACATCAAGCCCAATCCTGGTAGAGTATGTAGCTAAATCGGGCGCTAGTAACACTAAGTGGTGTCGTCAGTGTAAATACTAGGCCGCTTGCTGGAACACCACACACGTATGTACTCCAGTTGCCATATATGCCGGTCGTCCAGTTGGAACCGTTAATTTGTACATCCCATTTTTGCGTACAGTCAAATGAAGTCCCTGATACATACAAATCGTAGTGCATCCAAGCCCATTCACCCGATGGCGATACAATCGTTGGCGAAGTCCATGTACGGCTCGTTGAGTCGGAAGCAGTCTCGGTAAAGGCTAGGTTTGACTTAACCACTGGCAACTTTTTTGGTGCAATCCATTGCGCGGTGCCATCTGAGTCGACTGTCAGCACCTTGCTTGCGTCAGCGATAGTTGATGTAGGCAACCCATTGGGCATTTCAACCCAATGCGCAGATCCAATGCCTGGCGAGCCAGTCCAATTAGCAGCAAGCACCTTGCCACTGTCATACTGACCAGGTGTAGGAGCTAAGCAACCGACATCGGAATTACCACAGCGAAAGCGTCCATCGGTGAACACCTTTACTTCGTTCACAGTCGTTTCAACCGGTGGTAGTGTCGTCGTGATTGTCTTCACACTCAAATCAGCACTCACTACATTGTCAACAATGCTGATGCCATCGCCAGCAGTGAGCTTGTCTTGTATTGAGTCGAGGTCGATGCCAATGTTGAGGCGGGCGGTTTGCTTCTCCGCGTTCGTGGTGTCGTCACGCTGGTCGACATCGTAGAGCACTTTATTGATTACATCATTAGTCATTGCGATTCTCCTTCAGTTCACGCAATGTGTCAATGACATTGTCCATCTTGACCAAGACCTGAGCGAGTTGCGTGTTTAGTGTGTTGATCTGCTGATTGGTATCATCGACTCTGTTCGTTAATGCGCCAACGAGGTCTTTCTGCGTGGAGACTTGAAACTCCAACTTGAGGACCTTATCACGCAGTTCTTGCGCTTCTTTATCGCGTTCTGTCTTGGTGGTTGCACGCTCTTCGCGGATCGAGCCGATATCGGTGCGAGCCTTAAACCAGGCCGCGATTGCTCCGAGGCACGCGATGATTGCTGCTGCTAATTCCGGTGTCATTTTCTCCTCCTTAAATGACATAATGATTGCTGTTGTTGTCGTACAGCTTGACATATTGACCAGCTTGATGCGCGTATCGGCTCACATTGCTTTGGAAGTCGACATACCAACCATTGTTTGTTGCGTCGAAAACATCGGTCGGGTCAGCCCAACTCCAAATCCAGTTGCTTGCACTATTGAACGATGTGCAGAGGAATCTGTAGGTCGTGTTAGCCGTCAGTGCAATCGGAGTCGTGAACGTAATTCTGTGTGCGTAACCGGTACCGTTTGCTGTTTGTACGACTTGCCCCAAGTCGGTGACCGTGTTTGATACGCCTGACATGTTTGTCGCATAGTCGGACGAATAGACGCAATTTCCGGCTTCCCATCCTTGAGCAGTCGGCATTGAGTCAATCCACTCGAATGCCGTGATGGTCACATTGGTCAACGGAGTCACATCCCTAAAACCGCTGTTGCTTGCCGATGCCGAGAAGTTCGACAAGTTCGACGCGAGTATGCCACCTCTAGGCAATACATCGTCGCCTAGCGTATTAAATGGGACTGTCGGAATGACCGGTTCGCTGAACTTACCGTTGCGAAGTTGCATATAGAATCGTGGTGATGCCCAACGCTCATTGTACCCACCAACCCAAGGTCCGATGTAATACTGATAATAAGGAGCTTCTCCTGGAATTTGTATCACTTGGTAATGATTGAGCGTGGTCGTAGGATCGCTCATGTCAAGTTCGACACCTTGCCAAGTGATGTTCTCGGTCGCACAAGAAAGTCGCGGCGTTGCCGGAACCGATGCGTTGCCATAGTTCGGAGCACCAGCAAGGAACAAGCCGTTGACGAATGCCGTCGACGGCAGATATAGAGCCGCGTAATACACGCGGTCGGAACGCAATTCACTAATAGACGGATTGCGGTTTTTCATTGGAAATTCGTTCACACCTTGCAGTACATCGACTGGACCGGTGTCGCCGACATAAGTGCTTGAGCCGGATTCCTCGTCAGACTGCGGGTACGCATACTCGTACAGAGCCAGCATGATTTTGTGAGCAAAAGACTGCTGTGCGTAAATTCCGAACAAGGTCGGCTCATTCGCGTCTTCTGTCACAGTACGAATGTCATGGTTAATCGGAATCGTGAACGCCTGATACAGCATGCAAGCACCGTTTGCAGTCATCCAGTTGGTAGAATCTGCGAAGTCGTAGACTTGTGAGATATTGGGCAAGTCAAAGTTTGTGGTGATTTGGGTGTCGAGATCTTTCTTGAGCTTTTCCACCGTACTCACGACATCTGACACATCGCTGTCGACGGTGATGACCTTGATGCCGCCATCGTCAGTAATGGCAAGACCGTCACCAACTTTGACTTCTAACGCGCCGTCGCCATCAAGACCGAGACCGTCACCATATTTGACGGAGATTTCGTCGTTTGTTAGGTCGATTGCGTCACCTGCTGTGTATGTAGGTGAACCTCCACCGACGGCGACAAGCGGGTCTCCGTTGACACCGGTGCCAGTGATGGTAACGCCGTCAGTGACCACCGAGGAAATTTTGTTGTCAATATCGTCCTTAATCGAAGTCGCAAGCTGTTGGCGACCTATCGCACCAGCTGCTACACCGAGCGGATTTGCGCTCGTGCCAGCTCCGTTGAGAGTTGTATCAGTTCGCAAGTCAGCTTCGATGACATTGCTTGCGATGCTAATGCCGCATCCATTGTAGGTTACTAACGGCTGCTGGAACGGAGCACCGACAACAGACAGCGGAGAATCTACTGTACCTTCGCCGGAAAGTGTTGCGTCCGTGAATATGTCTAAAACGCCACTACTACCTGGAACTCGGCCAACAAGGGTATGCACAGATGCGTTGTACACTTGTGCTGCCATGCCATTGTCCGGCATGCCGCTGATGCCGAAAGAAATGCGGTCGCCGGTATGCTGAATCTCGTAATCAGCCGATAGTGTAATCCACTCTTGATGATGATAGCTCAGGTCAAATGCGACTCGTTCGAAGCAGTCGGGTGCACTTATCGTCAGTTCGACAACACGATTTTCCGGAGAACCTTGCCAGTCGAGCAAGATTGTTGCATCGAAATGATACCAGCGCTTTTTACATGTAATGCGAGACTCAGTCAGCGAGATGTCGTCGCCAGTGATATTTATTGGGTTGGCTGTAAAGATGAAAGGTCCGTTGCCGTTCCTGGCTTCGCTCTGAGCGACTATTGCGCTTGGAATAGAATCGGCGACGCTAAGGTCAACCGTGTCGCTGACACGCGTGATAGTGACCGAGCCGTCGCTTGATATGATGTTCACACCGCTGCCGCTACCGGTGCCGCTTCCTACAGCAACATTGAGACGAGACCACTGTGCAACATAGTTGGCGTCTTCGCAGTACACATCATAGAGATTGCTGTCCTCTGCAATTAACGTGCACATGCCCCTGGCGTCAAGCCGAACCTCAGCCGGATTCCGGCCACCAGACCAGTCTTTATATGTGATGTAGGGAATTTGCGTGCCGTGACGATACACGCGAATGCGTCCGCCAACCAACGGTTTTCCGTTAATGTCCTCGACCTGTATGACCGGCGATATCAAGTAACCAAGAGCCATCCGATCCTCCTTCTAGGAAGAAATTAGGCCGCGGGCTGTTTTGGGCTGGTTTCACGATGCGAGAAAAAAAATTGTCCAACATATAAACATAGGGCATATAGGGAGAATAGATTATGCCCACTAAGAAAAGACAGCATCGTGACATCTACAAGAGCCGTTTTGAGAACGGTTTTGACCTCAACAAAGACATCGACCTCAAGCATCTCCGGAGCCTTATGACAACGGATGAACTCAGTGGTTCTGAGTACAACTACTACGGTCTTTATGTCAAGAACATCATCAAGATAATGCTCAATTCCGGTCACTTCCGTGGCTACAATGATGATGTCAAGGAAGACCTTGAAGCTGAGGCAACATACGACATGCTAAAAGCAAGGCGCAAGTTCGCGGCGGACTTATATCCGCAAGCGACTGCGCCTTTTAATTATCTCTACAGAGTAGGTTTTCATTCCTTCCAACATGTGCTTGCGACCTACTATCAGATGCGTTGCAAGATGATTCCCGCTTCACAAGTGGGGTCCGGTTCCTTCTTGTCGGACTCCTCGGATGAGTTCTCCGAGGACATCCTTGAAAAAGCCGTCACCGATTGGGACGCAATAGCCGACAACCTTATCGCAAGCGCTCAATAGTGACGACTGCACTGTTGGTCTGTGGCCAAGTTGACGGATCTTGGGTCGTGATTTCCGCCGGATAGGTGAAATTCTTCGGTCCCAAGAATATCGAACCAATCATCTTGTCGGCGAACGCGTTGAAGTTGTAGCTGGCGGCATCGGAAACCGATGTCACGATTTCCGACGACGATGTCTGACAGTGGTTGACGCGTGGCGTCATGGAGTCAGACATCTCCGTCGTATTTGTGAACTCGTACGATACAGAAAGTCTCCACATAGAGATGCAAGTGCCGATGGCGAAGAAGTTACATGCTGGTGCCCAATCTTCCGGAATGTGCACACCGTTAAACCATTCGTTACGAGTCGGCTGCAATACAAGACCGGGCATGCACAACACCGGCGTGTGAATTGCTTGCAGATGGCGTGCTATTTCGTTGACTCGCCAAAACTGACCCAACATAAAGCTGATTTTAGGGTACCGAGGTAAGAACTTGCCTCCATTGTTTTCATACTTATATGTATGTCCAGCGTCGTTCCCGGCGATGTTCGTCATGTTAAGGATAATCGGGTGCACAGTCTCAGCGAAGTTGTTAGACCAGACTCCGACCACTTGCGAAGTCGGTGTAGTCGCGGTGACGAAGTGCCGACCGTTCGCACCGAAATAGCATCCGTCGAAGTTGAAGTTCACCTTGCCGCTAACATCACTCGTTATTACAGTGGCATTTATATGGCAATCCTTGCACACGATGCCCTGACCGGTAATTGTGTTGTTGAGCGTGCAGCGTTCAAACCGGGTAACAAGTACACCATTGGTGAGCAAGGGTGCATTCACCTCGACATCCCACAGCTCGCACGAAGTCAAAACTTGTACGGTCGAGTTCGCTCCCAAATGACCGCGTCGCCACTGTAACGAGTCCAGCACGATACCGGTACCGGACAAGGTGAGCCAACAGTCGATTACATTGAGACTGTGTGTTGCTCCTTGCACAGAGACGCTGCCGGACACATTGTGCAGCTCAGTATTGCCAGTCAATGTCACGCGCTCAAACATCGCATTTTCGGCGATAGCGTTAGGCAGCAAGCTGATGTCGCTCAAAGTCTGCTCTCCAAGGTCGCCGTAATTAGGATCATGCTGCTTGTTCTGCAAAAGTACATACGTATTGGCATCCTTGCAGTTGACAAGACGGATGTCGTTGTTGTATGAAGTCAGGTTTCTCCAGTCATAGTCATCGGCAAAGAACTCGGTCTTGAGTATGGAATTTTGAATCAAAATTTCACCGGTTATCTGCTTGTTGCTGGTGATGACACAGTTGTCAAGCTGTAACGACGGAGAACCATTTGCAACAAAGTGAACTTCCTTGTCCTTGATGATTCTGACGAAGCTAGAAGAGTCAATCGTCCATCCTACACGCGCATTTCCGTCACAGTTACCGCCAACCCAGCTGATGCAAATCCAGTCTGCTGTGAGCGATGCATGACCAGTCTGAACAGAGGAATCGAACAGATAAGGAGTCCTCTTGTGGATTTCATGGCACGTAATCATTGTGCCGGTAGTGTCCGTCTTGACTTGGAAACGGACGGCATCAGAAATGTAGATGTCGCCTCGAATTGCGAATGTATTCGAGCCATCAAACAGATAGTAACTGGCGTCGTCATTGAGTGCGGGGAACCATGCATCAAGACCTTCTTTGTCTATGTATGCGGCACAGTTCGCCAACTGCGATGTGTAGCTGTAATCGGTCGAATACTTGTCGTCAAGAGGGAAAATACCGAAGTGCCGCACGTCGAAGTGCAACTCCCTCGTCGCGAGCTTCCACCTTCCTTTTCCTGGAACATGGTTTGACATGATTGTCGCACCACCGTCATCTGAGTCGAGCGATGCGGAGTCCCAAATGTAGAGCACCGGAGATGTGTCCCCGGAGTCGTAATAGCCATAAAGCCACATGAGCTTTGCACTGTTGACCGACGGAACCTCATCGGGGTCAACGGCTCGCAAGTCCGTCATGCTTGCGACACCGTTCGCCGTATCCGATGTGATGTCGATTGCCGAGGTCGGGTCCATATTATCGCTTGAGTATTGGTATGCCCAACGACTTGGATCATAGTCTTCAGACGGCCATTGCATCATGTCGCCAGTACCGACATACTTGTAATAGTATGCCGTCACATTGTCATCTGTCCCCAAGAACACCTGATACTCGGTGCGTCCGAGCATGTCGGTAAATTCAGGATTTCTGATTGCAATCCCGTCAGAGTTATAGATGGTCACGTCGTCGGTCGTTCCCTTGCGGCAAAACCTGATTTTACCGTGGAGCAAGTGTCCATCGTTGTCTAAATAGCTTGTCCATGTATCAAACGCTCTCATGCTCTCCTCCTAGAAGCTGCGGGAGTATGACGTAGTCGGCTGAGGGTCAGATGCCTCGCTGGAATGACGCCACCCCTTCACTCCCAAATTATCCGCAATGAGCTTGTAGACCTTCGGATTCTGCTGATAGATTTCAGTAGGAATGCCGTCGAGACCGTACTGCATGACATTCAAGATTGCATCTGCATTACGCTTGCGCACTTCCGGCGACAGCTTGGAATTGGCGGTAAGTGGACGCATCTTGACCATCATGCGGTTCCACAGAGCTTCTTCACGCTTTTTGTCGAAATCGGTAACATTGCCGACGACACCTTCGCGTGCGAGGGCGTTAAATGCGGCGTCTGCCGCGACATCTCGCGTGTTTTCGCGTAATGCAGTCTTTGCCGGATCAAGCTTGCGCTTCAGCAGTTCATCCTTTTGAATCTGTTCAAGGACGGCTGGATTGCGAGCAACGATCTTGCTGGCGTCAATGGCGTTGTTGGGCGCAAAGTCAACGCGAATCGGAGCATTTGCTCGATTTTCATCAATCATGATGTTCAGAAAATCGTCGTACTTGTACTCAAGAGGAGATAGCTTGCCGTTTGGTTTAAAACGGTAGTCAGCACCGGGATAACGGAGTTCGCCATCGAGTGTCACATAGTCGCGAGGTACGATGCGACCGTCTTCCATCTGCAACAAGTTCTTATAAGGTGATTGTTCGTTGATTGCTCGATACACGAATGTAACATCGGCATTGTTTTTTTGTTGAGACTTTGTCGCTGCATTGATTCGAGCGATTAGGTCAAGGTCAGTGTTGTCCATTCTCTGTATCATCTCCTCGGCAGCCTTTTGACCGCTGACTTCGCGACGATACGCCTTGCGAGCCTTGTCTGATTTGGCAATGCGTTCCGCCTCAGATGTCAGTATGCGGTAGTTTTCCGCGTTGATGATGTCGTCCACATTGGAACCGGATGCACCGATGTCGCTGTCTTCGGCAAGAGTCACATTCTCGCGTTTTTTCGCCAGTTCTGCCTTGCGGTCGAGCATGGCTTGACGCCTCTTGATTAGGTCGTCGGTTTTCTCGCCGATGCTCTCGAACATCTTTACGCCTTCGCGGAATGCTCCGCCACCGGTCTCGTTGCCTAAGCCTTGCTCCAGCATATTCTTGCTGACCATGGCAGCACCCTTCACGCTACCCTTGGCTCCAGCAATAGCACCAGCTTGTGCGGCCATCTTGCCAAGGTCAATTTCACTGCGAGGATTCAATCCGCTGGTTTCTGTACCGAGTATGTCCGGATTGTAGAGAAGTCCGGCGTCAACAACTTGGGTCAATGCCGGTACAGCAAACTGGTCGGCGACGAGTCCAACACCTTGGCCAACTAGGGCACCGGTCGCACTGTTCGCAATTTTCCCAACACCGGGAACTTTAGCGAAAACGCGTCCACTCTTGCCGACAATGCCCACACCTGGGACAAAGTTGAGGCCGAGTTCGGCTAAATCACCGGTGACATCTTGCCAAGTGATGTCTCTACCAGCGAGCTGTGCTTCCTTTATACGAGGCGTTGCTGCGCCCTTGAGAGCGGAAACCGCCCATGAAATCGGTTGCAGTTCGTTGTTCGGACCCCAGCCTTCTACCTGATTTTGCCGCTGAAAACCATTCGCGACACGTTCGATGTCACGACCCATGTCGTCGGCTGAATCATAACCGAGCGATAGCGCGGCAAGCACACGATCCTCTTCCGGCATGTTACGCCAGTATGCAACATTCTCTGGGTTTGAAAATGCTGCACGGTCGTCATCGCTGTAATCGCCGTTACCGACGCCCAGTGCTCCCATGAAGTCGTCAAGAGTCTTCATGGCTTTGCCGCTGGGAGTGAATTTCTTGTCACCCTTGAAGAGCGACAGACCGTTGTTGCGGATGTCGTTGTATTCCTTGAGGAATGCCTTGTCGGTATTGTCAGCATCGGTCATGAGAGCGTCGATGTGCAACACATCGCGGAGCTTGCCGTCGTTCTCTGCAACCCACAAAGAGAATGCATCGTTGTCGAGGTCCTTTGCATCCCAGTAAAGTTCGTCAGCAGCGACATTGCCGTTGAGACCAAGTTGCTGAAGCCGTTCCAGTATCTTGTCCATCTAATTACTCCTTACTTGTTGCCAGCGGCGACAGCTATTGCAGCATCAAGTAGCTGATGTGTTGCTCCGGCATCCTTTGCTGCCTTGAGCCATTTGTAACCCTTGCTGATGAGTTGTGATTTGGTCATTAGACCGTCTAGGACTTTTTGGTAGTCGGCTTTGGTCATTGTGGTGCCTTGACCACCTTTGGGCTTCGGTTTCGCGTATGCGCGGACTTTCGCCTCCATGTCGGAAAGTTTCGACATGCGAGCGTTCTTTGCATCGGTCGAAAGATTGGAGCTATTGACATCAGCCTTTGCCTTTTCGATGTCGGCGAGCCACTTGTTGACATTTGCAATCTTTGTTTTCTTGTCGACATTGACATTGTCAACAAGAATCTGCTTGTCGAGCAAGTCAAGAGAACCGTCCAGTTTCTTGATGGCTTCGGCGTCAGCAAGTTCCGTGTCGTAGTCGACGCCGTTGGCTTCCAGCATGCCGTCATCGAGCTGTTGCTTGTCTCCGAGTGAGATTCCGAGGCTGGTCATCATCTTGCCACGCAGAGTCTCGGTTTCGCGAGATACGCGGTCATACTTCGCTTGGGCACGCTTGATGTCTGTTATGGCACGCTTCATTGCATCTGTGTTTCCGCTGCCCTTGGCTTCATCGTAGGCATTATGTGCAGCAGCAAGGTCATACCGAGCGACTTCAAGGTCAATGGCGTGCTGCTTCCATGCTGTCTGCAAGTTGCTGTCGCGAGTTGCTGCCTCTGTAGCGTTGCGCATGTCGGCGTTCATCTTTTCAGTGCGTTTCTGCTGACGGTAGTTTGCGAGTACGGACGGATCGTTGTCGTAGAGGAACTTGTACCGACCCATTGCTTCCTCAACATCGTCGGACTTGAGCTTTGCACGGAGTTCGGCAAGTTCGCGGTCAATCTCTGCGATGCGAGCCTTGTTGGGATTCTCCGTCATTTCACCATAGAGCGGACGACGCGGATCGGGTCCATACTGGACGCCAGCTCGCATCTTGTCGCCGAGAGCCTTGCCGTACACGGCGTAATCACCGGTATCTTCGAGGATGTTGTCGATAAAATTCGTAGCGGACATTAGAATGCTCCCTTTAGGCTGTCGTCCTTGTATTGGTGAGGAAGTAGGTTCCAGTCGAGACCGTTGACGATTGCGTCGAAATTGCGGCTAGAACCAGCGAAATCCTGACCTGATGTCAAGCGTTCGCGTTCGGCGAGCAGTTCGTCGATACGCTTCTGCATTTCATCCTTGCTGTCAAGGATGTTCTTTCTCTGCTGCCACATGTATGCGCTTGCACCACCCTTGACTAGATTTCCGATGCCATCCATCATGCGTTTGTTCGCCTCGTCGGTGCGCTGGTCGCGATACTTGGCTGCATTCATGTAAGTGTCGATAAAGGATGTTGACGGTGCCGTGTAGATTCCCATTTGTTCCCCCTTAAATCATCAGACCCATGTTGGCGAGCTGAAGGTTTGCGTTGTTCCTGGTCTGCTTCGATGCAATCATGTCGCTGAACTGGTTCTGCTTTTGGTTGGTGTAGTCGTTGGCCAATGTGCCGAGGTTGTTCAACTGCGTATCAGTTGCAGACTTGAGCTGGTTAAGGCGTTGCTGCATCTTGTCAATATTTCCGCTCCACTCGGAATAAGTCTGTGCACGGTCAGTGTTGTATTGCTGTAATGCCGTCTTGTACAGTTCATCGTCCTTCTGAGCGACAGCTTCTGCGATGGCGTTTGCGGTACCCGTGCCTCGACCAATTCCCGCACCGGCTGCACTGTGTTGCACCTTGTCGGCTGTATTCTTGATGATCTTGTCGTAGTAGGGGTTCACAAAGTCATCGACATCCTTGTCATAGCTGAACTCGTCGAAATCGAACACGAACGCATTTGGGTCGTACGAATCGATTGCTGCACGATATGCGTCGACATCCTCCTGGGTGCCCAAGAAGTTCTCCGGATTCGCATAGAACTCGTTCATGAGTTCGTCTATCTCGTCTTGCGTAAGGTTAAACTGTACCTTAGCATTGTCGATGATTTTCTGCTTGCGTTCTGCATCGTCCTCTTCAGACAATGACATGAACACGCCACCAAGTGCACCTAAAACGCCTCCAGCGAGTGCACCCCAAGGCCCGGCAACCGAACCCATTGCGGCACCGGTGCCAGCACCTGAAATAATGTTACCGCCCCAATTTGCAGCCATAAGAGACTCCTCCTAATACCAAATTATGCCTTGAGCCTGAACGAACCTTGTGCGGTCTCGCCGTCGGCAAGTGTGAAAGTCAAGTGCGAATTGTCACAGCGCACCGTGCGAACGCCGGTGTCTGAAAGTACGAGCAAGTGCCATGCAAACGCATTCTCCGGCAACTTTTCATCAAAGCTTAAAGGACCAACCGCGTTTACGAATACGACATCCTTCAAGCATGTGAAATAGATGTTCTTGCGACCGTCGAGACCATAGCTACCCTCAAGAGCTTGGGCGACATAGTCAGATGCAGAGAACTGTGTGATGCCTACTGTCTTAATCATTGCTGCTCCTAGAAGATGTTGCAAGGTGACGCGTTTATTTTTGCTGATACGATGGCAAAATCCACCGGGTCGGAGCATGATATCTCGATGGTGAGATATCGGCACACGCCAAGGTTCCACCATGTAGTCTGATGGTCGTATCTGCCTATCGCACCCATAGAACCGACTTCCATGTCTGTCCAGTTATTGCCATCGGTCGAGTAACGCATCATTACTCTTGGATCGAGTTGTGGGTCGTCGATTTGACCATTGTTTAGCGTGATATTGACGGCGTCGACAAAGTACGGAGAATTGTCGGAATAGATTGCACCGCCTCGGCGTAGGCGAACTATGCAAAGGCCGTCCCACTCGGTGTACTTGCTGTCGTCAAGATATGTGAGCACATCGGAATCGAACTCGCCGAAGAAAATTTTGTTATAGGCGAATGTCGCGTACTGAGGTCGCCAAATGCCGTGCTCGTAGGATTCACGCACATGCCATTCTTTCTCGGTCAAGTCGTACACGAGAGTGGTTTTGTCTGAGCGGAATGAAAGGGCGTAAAAGAGATGCTGGTTCTCGGACCAAAATTGTCCAACGGCATCTTCAGGGTATTTCATCTTGGAAATCTGACGCTCGATGGAAACTGTCGAGACTCGTTGCTTTTGATTCCCTTCCATGATGTAGATGCCGTTTTGACCGACATCGGAACTTGCAAGCCATGCCGTGACTGGACCGCAAGTCGCCAAGGATTCCGGTGCACGGATGCCGATGGATTCTGCCGCACAATCCGGACTCACAAATGGGCGGTTGATGTCGTCACGGTAGCTGAAGCATTGGACTGAACGACTTCCGAAGGTGTACAGGAAACTGCCGTTGCTACAAAGTGCAACGGAATTATCTGGGTTCCACTCGCTGTAAGTTACGAAACCAAATCCCGCGTATGGTCCATTTATATCACTGTAGAATACATCATAGATGATGTTGTCGTTGTCGTCCGTGGTCTCAAAAGGATATTGGATCGAAGTGTAAAAGGCATTGCTACCTATATCGTTGCAGATGAGGTAACCGTAGAGATACGCTATATGCGAAGGCTGAATCTTCTGCGTGTGGGTGTCGTCGCCAACACGCGTCGGCAACGGAATTGAACGCCAGTCTTGTGCCATGTAAGAATCTGATAGAGTTGTATCGACGGCAAATACGCTTGCGCCATCCACTACAACCAAGTGTGGGTGTGCACTTCCTTCTCCACCGGTTTCTGCGAAGTGCACCGGCTGAGCCAATGCATTCGAGACTTGTCCAATACGGCGCTTGCTGAAACCGTTGCTAGTCTCGCGAATCACATACACGGACGAACCCCAGCAACCAAAGAGCACCGGGTTGCCGTCGTTGCCACGAGATGCCCTGAATAGACCACGGCAAGGACCTTCTTGGATGTGCAAGGCGAGAGATGTGCCATGGATGCCTAGCAGAACCTTGTTGGTCGTACTTTGGTCTGCATCAACAGACTCAGGATACATGTTCTGAGTGTATGAACGGCTGACCTTCTCGATTTCATGGCGATGTATGCCACCCACAATGTTCTGAATGATGCGTTGAGCCATTAAACGCCTCCGAAGAACATGCGGCCTGAAATGAAGTCAGCACGGCTGACAGCAGCTCTGAGCTGTGTCGACCTAGAGACATACTTGTGGGCTCGCGTCGCCGTCGCTACATTCTTCTCCATCTCGATCAGTTCATTCTTCAATAGGTTGACTTGTTCCGTGGAGAGCCTTGGGAATGTGAGTGCCAGCTTGTGGGTAAGGGCAACGATAAAGAGTTCGCTGTACTGTTCCGGTATGCGTAATTCGTCGTCGAGACCGATGGACCACTTGCGATTGTATGTTATCTTGAACTCCGTGTTTGTATCGGGTCTCAGCTTCGTTTTAAGGACCATCTGAAGGTCGTTTACTGGCTGATAGGTAAAGACACCGCTGCCGTCCGGATATCCGTCAAAATCGTCCGGAGAGGCGTAAGAAAGCTCGATGTAGCTGCCGAGTCCGTTAGGCTCCTTTGCTCGCCAGTACATACGGTTAACTTTCTGTATGTTCGGTGCAAAGAGGTCGACGGTCATGTATTCGTCAGGATGGTCAGCGTCGGTATCGCCAATGACGAACTCTTGTTTGTCAAGTGTTGCTCCGCATTCTGATATCAGAAATTGCAGCAAGTTGTCGTTGCTGTACTTGCTTGCAACACCCTTGAGCAAGCGAAACGCAGTCTCGGTCATGTCAGCCGGTGGCGACTGCCTACGAGAAACAAGATTGGATCTATTTAAAGCTTCTACAATTATTGAACGAACTGTTATCATTGCCATCCTCCTCTGAGGAGAAATTAGGGGATGGCTGGTTATGATATGCTTTGTATTTATCTGCTAACTAATCAGTATCAATTACCATTTATCTGCTTACTGTCCGGAGAGCTGAGCCGGGAATAGAGACCCCCTTTTAGCAACGCATCTGCCTTGCCGTATCTCCACGAGGGAGACAAAAAAAGAAGGGTCTGAATGTCGTGCTACTGCCCGTATGAGCGTCGCCGTCTTACATCGACCATGACCTATCGGTCATCATTTCCCCGACACCTACAAAAGTAAGGGGTCCAAATATGAAAACTCGGTGTCGTACGGAGTCCTTCCTCCGCGAGCGTTCGCATCTCAGCTAATGAACGGAAATGCCCTTTGTGACTATAAATATTGGAGGTTTTGTCTATCTTGTCAAGTTTTGAAAGGTGTCAAGTATTGACAACTTTTTGAATAAGAGTTATATCTTTTTGCTCTTTCCAATAACCATGCGGTTCCGGGCGAATTGTAAAATTTTTGGAAATATAACTGTAAAAGGGACCCGAATTGCTCCGGGTCCCACTATCGGGAGAGATAGAATTTTACTGTTTGGTCACTTACTTTGCCTTAAGGAGCACGAGAGACTGAGCACGCTTTTCGACCACGCCACTCAAAGTGAACAAGTCGAAACGAGTGTCGTTCACAAACTGTCCCATGTCAATGAGGCGGTTCTGATGAATCGTGATGCCTTCGACAGAACCCTTCTTGGATTCCGGCGTAGCTACATCAATCGTGTCGAGGGTTTCAAATTCGAACGAACCGTTTGCACGAATGAGAGCTGCGAAGTAAGTGCCGGCTTCCGGGCAAGTCACATCGTTGGCGGAGGTCACATTAGCGTTAGCACCAGACCATTCGATGATGCTGCCGTCTTCGAGCGAAGCAACGCGGGTGCCAAGCACGGAGACCGGAACTTCGTCGACCTTGATAGCGACAGTTGAGTCGGTCGTTGCAACGGACACATCTTCAGTAGCAATGAATGCGTACGGTTCGGTCGTTGCGTCGCCAACAGTGTCACATGCCACGATATCGGAGACGAAGAACGGCGTGCCTGCCTTGACGACGGTGGCGGATGCCGGAGATGCACCGAGAGTGATTGTGAGAGTGTTGGTCGTGCTGTTGAAGCTGGCGAACTTTGCACCGGACATTGCATTTGCGAAAGCGGTGCTAATCTTCACGCGAGGAATGAAACGGACACTTCTGTAGTCCGCGCCGTGGAAATGGCCGATGAGACCCTGCTTGTACATGGCCGGGGCCGAAACGGGGACGAATTGGGCTCCGCGACTTGTTACTAGGGCTTCCACCATAGAATCGCAGAAGCCGTAGAGCGGTTCGCTCGTGATGGATGAGAGGTGAGCGGTTGCCATGGAGAGCGGCTCAAATTCGCCAGCCTTGCCGATAAAGCAAGTTGCGGACTTGGCGAAGTCATTCTTGATGCTCTTCTTGAGGGCACCCTGAAGGAGAGCCGGGCCAATCTTTTCGGCCACGCGCTTGTCGAACTCATCGTCGGTCTTGCCTTCGACTACGTTCGTCTTTTCGGACATGTGCCACGGTTCGATAGCAAGGTTGACAACGCGTTCAACGAGGTTTGTCTTTGCACCAGCGCCGATAGCGAGAGAGTTCTCGACTTCGGTGCGATCCTGGATCACAAAGCCATAGACCTGACCGTTGCGGTTTTTGCCGAACAGCTGATCGCCAAAGTAAGCCTTGGAACCGACAGTGAAGTAAGGAGCAATCTGAGCACCGCGAAGAGCGACAAGCTCAGTCTGATAGTTTGTTTCGAATTGGTTGGCGCTAGAAATCGCCGGGGCGGGAATGGTACGTGCTTGTGCCATAGTTATTTCTCCAGTTGTTTGTTGTTACAGCCCGCTACGGATGCTCTTCCAGGTAGCGATTCCAATCGCGTTTCGTGGATTCCGTAGATGAGCCTGGGTTTGCCACTTGTGAGCCGAGAATTGGCAAGCGTGGCGTTGGTTTCTGAGTTGTTTGAGTGCCCTGAGACTGTGGTCTGCTACCGATCTTGCGCTGTAACTGCAAACGCGTTTCAAGCTGCTGTAAAGCGATTGCCTTGCGCATCGGATTCTTCTTTTCCACGATGGAACGGAGAATGTCCGGGTTACGCATCAGCGTGCTTATCATTACCGGCGCGATGTCTGAATCGCCGATGAACTGGTCGATGGTGCCGTCGTCGTATTCGTTCAAGAACTCACGGAACTTTGAACCGCCATTGCGGAGCAGAGTCCAGTAGTGTTCTCTCTCGTCATCGGACGCGAAGCAGTCATTGACTTGCTGTTCGTGGCGTGCACCCGCTTCCTTCATGCGTTCGTCGGCAACCATTTGGTCACGGCTGGCCTTGAGGGATTCGAGTTCAGCTTGTTCGCCCTGTAGTGCAAACTTGTGGTCGATATAAGACTTGATGTCATTGGGGTCGAAGTCGCCTTGTTCAAGGACGCTGTACTTCTTCATCTTCTCTTCGAGTTCGGCGATGCGCTTGTTTGCAGCGTCTAGCTGTTCACGGTGGCGTGCCTTTTCTCGCTGGAAAGCGTGATTGATACGGTCTTGTTTGCTTGGCTTCTTCTGCTGCTTATCGGCAGCGGTCTCGGACACTTCCGTCTTGGTGGATTCGCGGTCCTCCGCAACTTCAGATTCCGGAACTGGAGCTTCTTGGTTCACCGGCTGCTCTCCAGTGGCAACTTCGGTGCCTTCGGTCGATACAGATTCGTCAGGTTGCGAGGCTGCATCCTCGTGCATCTTCTTCAGGTAATTCATGGCTTCTTGCGTATCCATGTTTCTCTCCTCCTCCGCGAAATTTTTAGTCCGCGTCGTGTTCGCGGCTGTTTTCATTTTGAAATTAGGGGTGACGTTTTATGTCACCTTCTTGACACCGTGAAATTAGGGTCAACCCTTTGGCAGATAGGTGTGGCGTGTGCCCCAGTCACCAGTCCAGCTGTTGACCGCTCGTCCGATAGACGGTGCAGTAACAAGTGCTTGGAGCACCTTGGAGGCTTCTACTGGGTCGCTTGAACCTTCGTATTGGTATTCTTTGTTGGGATTGCTGCCAAAGACCACATAGATGTCGCCATTCGCGCCGATGCGTGCACGCTTGACACAAGAAGACGACGGTGTCGCCGGTCTACGAGGATCCTTGTCATTCCACCACTTGGCCAAGGTTTCCTCGTTACGCACGCCCAGTCGAGCGGCACGGTCTTTGGGAATGTCCGGCTCGTTCATGAACTTGTTGAGAGCCTCAGAGTGTTCTTGTTCAGACTGTCGTAGGAATGCTTCGAGATTTTCCGGATTGCGGACAAGCATCGCGTTGTTCTGAGGCGGACCCGGTACATAGATGATACCAGCATCGAAGTCTAACGGCTCGGATACCATTGCACGAGCGAGTGCTTCGGCTGCACCGATAGATGTTTGGTTGATGCCTCCGTCGACGCGTTCGCCTTCCTTTATCCAAATGCGTCCACCAGGTCTTGCAGCGAAACCGGGACCGAAATTTTTGCCGTCGTAACCACCGGCTGCACCGCGCATGGCTCCGCCAAGAACCATGCTGCCCAATGTGCGGAGTGCTTCGGCTTCTTCACGAGATAGTGCCATTAGACACCTCCGAGCATCGCGTCATTGCGGTTGATGGTTTCTTCCATCTTGTCTTGGGCTTCGATTGCGACCTTTTGACCTTCAATGTCGAGTTTCTGCAAATCGACGCTCTGCTTGCCTTCGGCCTTGGCAGCTTCAAGCTGAAGCTGTGCTTGCTTGTTTTGCTGGTCAAGCAGTGCCTTGTTCCAGTCGAGCTGTCTATCTTCTCTCTTGTTCGCGAGTTCGGCGAAGAGCGAGTCAAGTTGACGCTTGAGGTCGGCATTTTCTTGCTTGGTCGATTCGAGTTCGTCCATTGCCTGGTTCGCCACCATCTGCATCTGCTTGATTTCATGGATTGCGTATGCGTCAAGGTCTTGGTTGGTCACGAGCTTGATGGAAGGATCCATGTTCGCGATAATGTCCTTGGCGAGAGCCTTGGCGTCATCTGTCGAAAGCGTATCGGCGTAATACTTTGCGAGAATTGGCTTCAGAGGCTCAGGGAGCAGACCTGCCATCACTTGCAATTCCTGGCGACGCTTCATGTTCGCCGTGATGATGTCCGGACCGGCTTGAAGACTGAATTTGATTCGCTGACCGCCATTGAGCATCTCAATGACGCACATCCAAATGGTTCGCATTGCCTCGTATGCGTGGGCATAGAGGCTTGCCACATTGCTCTCGCGATTTGCGGCTTGTTCGAGTACCTCGGTAGCTGTACGCTGGACATCGACATTGCCCATGCTGCCCTGGATTCCAGTAGGCGGAATGCCTAGCACAGCAGCCATCAGCTGTTGCGTGGTGTTGATGATGTTCTGCAAGTCGCCAGTCTCAAACGCTTCCTTCAACTGGATAGGTCCGGCTCCGTCGACTGGGTTATAAATCAGTGCAAGGGCATCGTCCTCGCAACAGCGCTGTAGGTATTCTTCGAGATTGTCTAAACTTCCCGCTGGGAACATGAAGTTCACCTTGGGAGAACGATTCATGCGGTCTAGCATGGTCGAGTAGGCGAGATTTAAACCGAGTTGGAGACTGTATGTCTTGCGTACGATGCCGATATAGTCGGTCATGCGGTTGCGAGTAACCTCGTAACCGGCGAAACGGATGATGGGGATGATTGTAGTTGGGAGTTCGACATGCTCCACGACCTTCTCGCCACAGAGCTTGTACATATCGACAAGACCGTTCTCGTTGCGTTCATAGTATGTGACAAGAGGAATGGTCTTGTTTGGTCGTTTGACCCATTGGTCGCCTATGTTGTAAAGCGACGGCATCGCATGCGGATAGGCGACCGGTAGCACATCGTTGCCATAGAGACGCTTTGCTTTGTGTTCGGAAATCCAGTTGACAACGGCACCGCGTTCCGCGTCTCTCGCAGATGCTGTGGTTACAGTGGGATCGAGAGCCACGGAAGACGGATCCTTCACACATTCCGGTATGATTTTTGGCTCGCCAGTCCACTCGTCGGCAACGGTGGTCACTATGATGTAGTTTGCGCCAAGGTCGACGGATTTTGCAAAACAGTTGACAAACGCATTCTTGGCATCGGAATCGGCCTCGATGCTGTTGATTGCATCTTGGATGTCCTGGTGTGCGTTCTGTTCGTCAAGCTGTGCATGCCAAGGACTCGCCGACAGCGGCGAACTGATGGCGGATTCGAAAACCGGCCACTGTGACAGATGTTCACACCTACGATGACCTCTGTGCCATTCCTTGATAAGCTCAGGGGTCCAAAAGTCCCCGGAGAACATGCGGTCAGCATCTACACGGTCCTTGACCGATGTGCTGTAATATTCTGAAGATTCTTTGAGAAAATCGACCACCTTCTCGGTGATTTCACGGTCAACACGCGGATACTCTACTGCTTCGGCCATGTAACTCCTCCTCTGTGGAGAAATTAGGCCGCTGTACTAGTAGCCTCGTGCAGCCAGCATTCGTGCCGCGATTGCGCGTACATCGCTATTGTGGCGAGTGTTGGACCCAGCAAGCTTGCGTGCCCTATTCGCGAGTACGAGTGCATCGGCGTGGTCTGGGCTTCCACCGACAATCTTCGCGATGTCGGCTTTTGGGACAAGTTGCGTCTGTCCTCGATTGTTGATGATGTAAGTCGTGTACGACAGCTGGTTTCTGCATCTGAGACTGTCGCCAGCTTCCGGTAGGTAAAAATGAGACTCCTTGGCTTGTTTGCCGAGATCCACATACATCTGAGTACGGACATTGAAGATGTTGTCGTCATCGGACGCACCGGCGAAATTGACGCCGTCGGTGCCCATGGTGCGCTTGGTGTAGTCAACCGTTGCACAGCCAAATCCACCAGTGGTGTCAACCAGTGCACCCTCGACCTTGTATTTGCGATTTAGTTCTAGCATCGTTGAGACCAGCTTTTGAGTCTCGGCGTGAAATTCCTCTATCCACTCGACTAGACCGTATTCGTCGATGACGCAATAGACGGAACTGTCGCGACCACCGGCGGCAACATCCAGGCCAATCCATACCGGATCATCAGAGCGATGGTTGGGTCTTGTAGTCGCGAACTGGTTGACATCTACAGCGATATTGTTTGCGACACAGTCAAGGAACTCGCCAAATATTTGCTGCTTCACATACGGCGAGTCCGGACCGCCGTATTTCTCGATTTGGTCCGGAATGTAGTCGTCTCCAAGATGCCAGTTGTCGTAGGTCGTAGCATGTATGACCATCTTGGGGTCACGCTTAATCATCTCGCGGAACCACAGAGATGTCGGCAGTACGCTGGGTGTAGTCGTGTATCTGTATCGTGCGTGGATGATTCGTCCCTTTAGGTCAACTCCACGACAACGCTCCTCGCAGTTGTTGCGGAGCTGTTCGCACGAATATGCCGCCTCATCTGCCAGGTAGTTTGAGATGTTGGTAAGACCAAGAACAGAGTCATAGGCTTCACTAGATGCTCCGTAAATTACAGCACCGTTACTGAAAGTCATGACCTTGTCTTGCTTGTTGTATTCGTACGGCATGTTGAAGCGTCTTGCTTGACGCTGTAGCTCTGCGAATACGACCTTGTGCAATGCGGAATAGTTCTGAGCAGAAACAATCGAGTTTTGGTAGTTTTCCGCTTGCTGTAGCAACCACATGGCCGCAATAAGAGTCTTGCCGCAACCCACGCCAGTAACAAGAGCGAGACGCTTCTCCGCATCTCGTTCCATAAATTCGTACTGATGAGGCAGCAGCTCGATATCCATTGTTAGGCTTCCGGACGCTTGCCGAGTACGAAACGAACGGTCGTGTCAACCTTTGCCTTTGTCTCGGCCTTGGCGTTGACCTTGATGTTCTGAATCGCGTCTTCACTTTGGTCGAAGTGACAGCCGATAAGACGAGTCGCTTTCTCGATCATGCTGAGATAGCCGTCATCGTGGGTTTTCAGAGCCTTGAGGACCTCTTCTCCGAGGTCGATATTTGATGTGAGTTTTGCCAGTATGTTGTGCCGTGCTTCCTTGCGGAGATGCTTGGCTCTTGCCGCGCTTATTGCGGCTTTTTTGGCGGTTTCTGAGGTGAACGGTCGCCCAGGTACCTTCTTAGCCTTTAATGCTCTCTCGGACGCGTTCTGAGCGGTTTCCTCTGCGCTATCGTTGATTTCTTCCATGTATCTCCTCCTCTCCACAATACTTGTAAGGCTCCTTGTGTTGGAGCCTAAGTCTTAGTCCTTGACGAGTTTCGACAAGTCGAACGGCTTCGGAACTTGAGACTGGATTGATATCAGCAACTCGATGATTTTGTCGAGGCGTGTCGCGATAGGGTCGACTTGCTGCATGCTGGCAACATTGTCGACAGACGGTGCGCTAGTCTTCGTAGACGGTTTCTGCTTCATTGGCTTCTCCCATGTCGGGTGCGACAAATTCCTCGCCTTCGACGACGATGTCGCCACCACCGATACCGGCGATGAGCGTGCCGACCTCGGCGATGTCATCCTCGGCGACTCCGTACTTGGCAAAGATTTCGTCAAGCTTCTTGATGAGTTTTTCCATAGATTTCCTCCTAGTGGACCCGGTCAGGTTCGAACTGACGGCAGTCGGTATGCAACACCGATACTCTTCCAAGGCTGAGTTACAGGCCCATAATCGAGGTGAAATTAGCGGACACGCCGTAAGGAACACCATGCAGACGGTAAAAGAACCGGCGTGTCCGCGTTTCACTTCCTACAGTTAAATTAGGGGAGTCACGCATGCAGAACGCATGCGGAGCGCAAACGAAAAAAGGAACCCCATGTGGGGTTCCTCGTATCGTTACAGAGAGACATTGCTGACTGCGTTTCTCATGTGGTCTTGTGATAGTCTAGCGTACCATTTGAGCGTCGTCGATGGGTCGGTATGGCCGACTAGCTTGGCGACCGTGTAGGCGTCCACGCCTTGCTCTAGCAGATGCGTAATGTAGGTGTCTCTGAAGGAATGAAGGTGTCCTCCGATACCGAGCTTGTCCAAGACTCGCTTGAATGTACGGTTGCGGTGACCCTCGTCGTCGGAGAGACCTGGGAATATCAATCCTTCGTGATTCTGTGCGTTCTGACGCCATTTGTCGAGATGGGCGTACAAGTCGTCGTTGACATAGAGAACTCGGCTACGACGGCCTTTGGCTGAGTCCGCACGGATTGTCAGCGTACGGTCCTCGACATTGTAGTCAGTCCATAGTAGCTTGGCTGTTTCGGAGCTGCGTGACCCACAGTAGCGTAGCACCGCCCAGTAGACGCGTGTTTCTTCGTTGGGCGCATTCTCTAGTATGGCGTCGAGCTGTTCCGTGGTCCAAATAATCTTGTCCTTTGGATCGACCTTGGGTCTGCTTAGTAGTGCCCACGGATTGCTCGTGCTAAGCGAGTGGAGTTCCTTCAAATAGTTGAACCAGTTGCAGTACATGTTTGTTGCGAGTTTGGTCGTCGCTGCCGACCAGTTGGCTCCAAGGATGTGCTGCTGTGCGTGAGCCTGGGTGAGCTGGGTGATGCGGGTGATGCCCTTTTCGACACAGAATGCCCTGAGGCTCTTGAAGAGACGATTATAGGTGTCAATCGTGCTTCCTCGGAGATTGCGGATGTTGGTGCAGTGGACGAGATAGGAGTCGATGGCGGCATCGAGCTTGTAGTCGTCCTTGACTGTCCGGTTGACGGTCGTGCGTCGTAGCGGTTCTCTTGTTGGTTCCAGTCCGTCTGCGAGATCCATCTTGTAGAGTTCGTAGATGCGATTCTGCTTGTTCAGCCATCGCGTTGCTTCCTCCTCGGAGTCGGTGCGTAGACTGAACTCGTACGGACGCTCGCCGGTCTCGTGTATTGTCCCAAACCATGTCAGCGTTCCCCGGTAAAGGTTCTTCTGACGGATGCTGTATCTAATCGTAGGAATGGCGTTCATGCGCTTTCCTTGGCTTTCGTTGCTTGAGAAATTAGTTCATTTCTGCCCGATGTGGCACGAATGTGGCGTCCGACCCAAAAATCAGTTAAAATAAGGGGTTCGTGGCGGTATGAGTGTGAATACAACGAGAACCACCATCTATGTCGTAAATGGCGATTTTTGCCGAAAAACGGCAATTTTGGGCAATTTTGGGGTAATACGAGGTCGGTGCTCGTATCAGTGGCTATTAACCTGAACTATGCCGCCGAAGGCAGCCTCTGCTACGAAGATGACGAGAAGAATTGCGAGAAGTATGGCCGCCTCTATAACTGGGAAATTGCCCTGGATACCTCGAACAGGGGATGTGGTGACAACT